>Ga0209379_10001165_pt1 | contig 18025 bp, 20 predicted proteins | sample tdDd001_FD_187124 | JGI IMG/M metagenome (GOLD analysis project Ga0209379, IMG submission 187124) | Marine sediment microbial communities from the Atlantic coast under amendment with organic carbon and nitrate - tdDd00.1 (SPAdes)... | ecosystem: Environmental > Aquatic > Marine > Coastal >...
GCTGTACATCATTTAGAGCGCTCATTTTCAAATTTTAAATCAAGTTCTATGGATTTCGTTGGCCACCCTAGAAGCGGCAATATTCACCTTTTCAGGCCATAATTATAGTTCACTCGAAGCCGATGAAGGCTTCAATTTGTTATTGGAGCCTCGGCACAATTAGGAGCTTCACTGATGAGGAAATTATCGATTCTCTCAACCCTAGCATTGGTCACTGTTGCGGTATCTCCGGTATACGCAACAAGCACCGAGTGGTTTGTTGGTGCAGGTGTCGGTTATCAGGAAGACAGCATCAAAGGCGAGTCTGCTCAAAATGGTGAAGATGGTACATACCAATTACGTGGTGGTGCTATCGTCAACGACCACCATCGCCTTATGGGTACTTATAGTTACATAGATAAGTCTTCGCAAGATCTGCTACTCGCATCATACGACTATCTCCATCCAGTGTCGAAACGTGTTGATATATATGCCGGTGCTTCCGCGGGCTTTGCTGACAGCAAAATCCAAAAAACAAGCTCAACTGATTTTGCCTGGGGCGGCCAAGTCGGTGCAATATATGAGGTCAATGAAAACTGGTCGACAGATCTCACCTATCGTTACATAGATCAAAACTACAACGAGAACGATACCAAGATCGATTATTCACAACAAATCATGCTATCTATAGATTATAAATTCTGATCACATTCCTTCAGGATGTAACTGTTTGAAAGAGGATAGTTATCCTCTTTCTTTTAATTTTGTCGTTCAACAAAACTCACAACATAGCTTATTTCACTCAGAAAACCGCTCTGGTTACATTAACTATATTGAAAATAAAAAACAAAACACAAAAGCACATAGAATATGTTGAAGTTTTAATTATCTATTTATCATATTTTATCGCAATAAGGTTCATCTAAATAATAAAATAATTATAAAGTGATAGATAACATTGAGCAGAAATACCCTCCACCATTTATAGCTAATATAATTGACTGTCTAATCTGTATCTCCTCTTGGTATTGTGACACAACACAGCAAAACCACTGATTCTCATACACTGTCATCCAGAACTGCAGGCGATATTTATTACAATCCCATGACGCTCTTCAAATTATTGGATTTACCAAGCCCTTCGACTTGAAGTTTATTCCAATGAGTGGGATTCTAAATATTATAGAGATAGCTAGATAAAGAATATCCGCTAGCTGAGCAGATATGCGAGTACATGTTATTCCCACTTTTGATAATAAGTTTCTGATTGATTCCCACTACGGAGTAGTGATCCACAGGAATTTCAAACCCTTATATGCCGATGATAACTATGCACAGTTCTTCGGTCACAAATCAGGCGATGAGATGCTAGCTCTCGACAGCCTGTTGTATCTCATCGCGCCCCACCAACGCACCAATGCAATCCAAACCTATAATGCGATCATGTCCGGACATGACAAACCCGGTATAAACACCTATCGAAATATCGACAATGAGGGAAACGAATTTGTTGTTTTAACCGTAGACCATGTCGTTGATTGGCAAGGTGAACCTGCCATGCAAACTACAGTTGTGGACCTAAGCAATCATGTCGACACGCTAAAAAAACTTCAAGCCAGCGAAAAACGATACCGGGAACTTGTCGATGGCTCGATACAAGGAATCCTTGTCCATCACAACTTCAAACCATTGTTTTGCAATCAGGCTTACGCACGGACTCTCGGCTTTAATGATGAGAAGGCGCTAATTGCCTCAGGCTCAATCATGCCATTATTCGATCCCACGTTTCATGAAGCAGCACATAATGACAACCAGCTGCTTTTGTCAGGCAAAGAGTCCGCCATAAAAACAGAAGCAAAATGCTATCGAGCCGATGGTACTGTAGTCTGGTTAGGCCTACTATCCCGCCCGGTGACTTGGAATGGCGAACGTGTGGTACAAATGACAACAATGGATATTACCAAGCAGCATCGACTACGCGAGCAACTCGAACACCGCGCCAATTATGACGGCCTTACCGAGTTGGTAAACCGCCGTACTATGTCCGAGCTACTTGAACGACAGTGTAGCTACCACCAAACTCACTCATTGCCACTATGTTGTGTACTAATCGACATCGATGACTTCAAGTCCATCAATGATCAGCACGGACATCATACGGGTGACGAAGTCCTGAAACTCTTCGCCGCAACCTGTCGCAACAATATCCGCCAAACTGACATCATTGGCCGCTGGGGCGGAGAAGAATTTGTACTGCTACTACCAGACACCAACATTGAACAAGCCGAGCATATTGCGCAGCGCCTAGGCAAGGATATCGCCAAACTGATAATCCGAACCGGCAGCAGCCAATTTGGATTTACCATCAGTATGGGAGTCGCTGCATTAACGGGCCAGAGTGATTCTGTTACGCAGCTCCTGACGCGGGCAGACCAAGCCCTCTATCAGGCCAAACACAACGGAAAAAACCAGGCCATCATAGCTAAGGAATAGAATCAGAATACGCATTCAACCTATCCCTCTCGCTTTCTAACCCATTTCTTCTTCCACTGCGCCTAACTGATACTTTTCTGCATCCTTGCGAAAACGATAAAACTTGGCAATTAGCTCACTCTTCCCTAGTTCTTCATCACCAAAGAAGAAAGCATTATTTGCCTTCAACTGCTCAAAGTGGTTTTCAACCAACTGCAGCACCAGATCAGCCTTCTTCAGTGTATATGGACTACAAGATTTGCCATGCAAGTCATCCAATAAATCAAGAACATTTGAACGATAACTTTCTATCAGATAAAGCTCCTGCAAAGCACCGTCATCTGCAAGAGCACGCAGCCAACGCTGGTTAATCATTTCCTGGCGAGTGATCACAATCGGATCCGCATCGAGCTCAATCAGTTGTTGCAGCTTGTTCTGGTACGCGGCCAATGCACATTGCTTCTCGACCCGGTATAAGTCGAACAAAGCATCGGAAAGCAGATTAACTGGGTTTTTCAATAAATAGTCGAACAGAAAACGCGTTTCAAACCGCTCTATACCATGAAAAAGCGGTGTAGCTTGCCCGTTGCTATTAAAGTGCACAAGAGGATCAAACGTGTACATGTAGCCGAAATCAAATAGCTTTATCTCACCTTGGCTATCAAGCAAGATGTTACCTGGGCAAAAGTCCCATTCAAACAAACCGTTAAGTTCAAGGTTAACGATAGTTGTAAAAATCTGACGGAAGAAATCGCCTGTCAAATCAGTCAGAAGCTCTCCCTCAATCCATGGCGATAGAATGATTCCGTCGGCATAAGAAGCAAATTGAGTGTCAATGATATGCCTGAAGCTCTCAGGTGCTTTTTTCTTTGCAATAGTAAGATCCCGGCGGCGCTGAACTTCATTTAAAAAAGAAGTCTGACCATCTACATTTTTTACTAAACTCTCCGCTCGTTTCTGTTTTAAGGTCCAATGCCGTTCACCAAACTGAAGATGATAAACAACGGCAGTTAAGCCCGAGTTGAACGTCTCCACCACATAGTCTGATTCTGAAGTCGTCGCTTTTAGCTGTTCCAAAGTGAACGGCAAACCTTGTATGGTACCGATTTCAATATTTTTTCCGCTTCTTACAAACTCGAGCTGTGCTTGTTGACGTTGCTGTTCCATCATCTGCTTCTCCATAAATTACAATCCAACAACAGGTCTGTGAATATATAGAGAGCGATACCTTACAAACAGTGACGGGAGTAAAAATTCAGTGAATTAAATTAAAATAGGCTCAATACTTCAACAATGAATAAACACTTAGTTGCACATGTGATTTCCTCAAAATGAACATCTGCATTCCAGAAAGTTGAACTTAAAATTATCACCATTAGTAATAGACCTTTATTAACTCTTTAAGTTCAAGATAATTTAACTCATTACATTCGCATACATTCTTCATATCCACAGACATCTGCTTACACACCGCGTATTTATTAGTAATTCATTATCACATTTAATATCCACATAAGTTATTAGGCATCAGATTACCTATTTTCACTTTTTGTTCACACCGCAGTTTATAGAATCGTTTTGTTAGCGAATAGATATATTCTCCATGGACTGCATAACAAACACTGAGATTAATATGAAACCAGGAACAACAGGGATAACCCGCATTATTCATGCTGGCGGTTATTCGATGAAAGGCCTTCAAGCAGCATGGAAATACGAAGCAGCTTTTCGTCAAGAAGTCACCTTATTGATCTTGCTTTCAATAGTCACTTTCTTCTTACCCATTGATAAATATGAGCAAATAACACTTATTGGCAGCCTCGGGTTAGTAGTGATTGTCGAGCTTATTAACTCAGCTATAGAAGCTGTCGTGGATCGAACAGGTTCTGAGTGGCATGAGTTAAGCGGACGAGCAAAAGACATTGGTTCAGCGGCAGTATTCATCACACTTGCACTTACTGCACTGATTTGGGCCGTTATTTTACTTTAAAATTTTTGAAAGTTGTTTGATAACTAATATGAATAAAATTAAACATTTCTTGTCCTTTAAAGAAGTCTCCTTTATTAGTTTACCGCTAATATTGGCACTTTATTTTGCACTCGTAGTGAACTTTCCTATATTGTCGGAACTCAATTTCATTTTAAGTAAACTGGAAAGCGTGAAGATCGGATTCGTATTATCGATTCCTCTGTTCTTTTTTGCGGCCTTCAACTTTATCTTTAGCTTATTCAGCTGGCCCTATTTCTCACGTCCTTTCTTTACCCTGCTCCTTATTATATCGAGTATGGTCAGTTACGCTATGTACAACTATGGTGTAATTTTTGACTACGGTATGATCGAGAATATTTTTGAAACAGACACTAGTGAAGCAACATCATATCTCAGTGACTATTCCCTGCTCTGGACAACTTTGATGGGCATTCTCCCCGCGCTAGTCATTTGGAAAATTGAGATCAAAAATGACAAGGGGCCAGTTCGGTTAGTGTTAATGAAAACACTCTCGATGGTCGCATCACTGTTTATTATCGCGGTTATCGCCTTTTTCTTCTATAAAGACTATAGCTCAGTAGGACGTAACAATAGCTACCTGAAGAAAATGATCATTCCGACCCACTATGTATACAGTGCGGTTAAGTACATCAATAATACCTACTTCTCTGAACCAATCGAATACCAGCAAATTGGTTTGGACGCAAAGCAAAGTGATAGTGCTATGGCAACAGCACAATCCAAACCAACCCTATTTGTTTTTGTACTGGGCGAAACAGCGCGAGCGAAGAACTACGAGCTTAACGGCTATAACCGTCCGACCAACCAATATACCCGAGATCTTGATATGATCTCCTTTCAGGACGTCAGCTCGTGCGGAACAGCCACAGCCGTTTCCGTACCTTGCATGTATTCGGCAATGCCAAAACGCAACTATGACAAACAAGTGGCCAATAGTCAGGATAACTTTCTAGACATCATGCAACGGGCTGGAATTTCATTGCTCTGGAAAGAAAATGACGGCGGAGACAAAGATGTCGCCAAGCATATCCCACTGCAAGAAATACAGCGCAACGTAAAGAATGACCTTTGTAACGGAAACACTTGCTATGACATGGCACTACTGGAAAACATCGAAGATGATATAGAAGCTATGCAAGGTAACCGTATGCTAACGATGCACCTGATCGGAAGCCACGGACCAACCTATTATCTGCGCTATCCTGAAGACAAGCGTTTCTTTACTCCGGACTGTCCTCGTAGCGATATCGAAAACTGTAGCCAGGACGAAATCGTCAATACCTACGACAATACAATCTTGTATACCGACTTCGTCATTAGCCAAACTATCGCCAAACTAAAGAAGCTTGAAAGCAAATATAATACTGCACTATTTTATATTTCCGACCACGGCGAGTCTTTAGGCGAGAACGGCCTGTACTTACACGGTACACCATATAGCCTAGCCCCTGACCATCAAACCAAGGTGCCGATGATGACATGGTTCTCTGACGGCTTTAAACAAAGTAAGAAAATTAACACTTCTTGCCTTAAGCAAGCTGCAATGCAAAACAGTTATTCACAAGACAATATTTTTCATTCGATGCTAGGTATCATGGATGTAGAAACAGAAGTGTATAACGCAGGAATGGATTTTTTTTCGCAATGCCGTAGCTAGCCCTCTCTTCCGTGAAAAGGCGATTTTGATAACAACGAGATCGTCTTTTACTTAACACCTAATTCAAATTGGCTCGCATCTAAATACAACAGCTATCGAAAGAATATGTGCAGTTTCAATAATCAATTCATTAAAACGAAATCTATAGCACGGTTTGTATGTCTCCAAACACGATAAAATCTGTGGTTACTCATTTATTCACCCATAAAGCCACGATCGCATTATGTGTAAGGATCAGCCGGATGTTATCAGATTTCACTAATAAAGAACTATTTCACCTCGCGATAGATGCCGCAAATCAAAAAAGGGCTGATGCAACATTAACATACTTAAAAGAATTAGTATCACGTGAGCCTAACCATAATAGTGCTCTATTTCTGCTTGGCGCAACTTACGCTACACTGGGAATGTTTGAAGAAGCTGTTGAGCACCTTGATAAGACAGTTAAAGATAAACCTGATTTCTATATTGCACGCTTTCAGCTAGGTTTATCGTTACTCGCTCTCGACTTATCAACAGAAGGTTGTTTTCAGTTTGAGCATATTCTCAGCACTGAAGCGCCAGAGTTTCTTAAGTGCTTTTCTGAGGGGTTATTGTACTCACAACAAAACCAAAAAGAAAAAGCGATAGAAATATTGGAACGAGGTATTCAATTAGATCCAAAGAATCCGATCAGTCGTGATATGGAAGGTGTTATTGACGCGCTGAAAAATATGCCTGAAGAAACACTATCAATTTCAGAACCATTAACCAACGAAAAACCATCTATTTCAGATAGCTCGAGCCCTTTATCAAGTAATGACTTCTTACTTGGTGCTTATAGGCAATAAGGTAAAAAAATGACTCGAGTGTCGCGTTCGACATCAACAATAGCTTCAAGCAAAATTATTACTTCATCAAGATCAAAAAATAGTAGAGCAAGAACAGGATCAATAAAAGAAAGTCAAATTAACAAACAAAATGATTTAGAGTCATGTAATATCGACAAGTTAAAGTACTTGTTTAAAAAAGATCCCGAAGAGGCAATACAACTTTTAAATCAACACATCCTAAAGTCACATCCTTTAGGATGTATGTTAAGTGAAGCATCGTGTAAAATTATTATAAATAAAGTATCAAAGATATTATCTGAGGATAAGGACTCAACAGAATGCCTTAACAAATTGTTAGGGGGCTGAAAGCCCCCATACTGTACCTAGGATGCCAAGCTAATTGTAGATAACATTTGGTTTGCCATCTCCACATGGCTATCTTCAGGGTCAACATTTTCAATTATGTTGTTAAATTGTTCAACTGCTTCATCTTCATTTCCATCATCAAGCAAAAACAGAGCTTTATTATATAGAGCAGGTGGAAAGTTAGGCGCCTTTTCCAATACTTCCTCCCAAATTTCAAATGCTTTTTCCTTGTTCCCCATCTCACGATACACAACACCAAGGTGAAATCGTTCTGGAATAACTTCTGGTCGATGATGAAGAAATTCATTAAAAGCAACTACTGATTTATCAAAAAGCTCTAAGGCAGCATATGTTCTTCCAAGTAGAGCATATACACCAGCAGGGACTTCATCCCTCTTTAAAATATACTTCAATTTTATCAATGCATCGTGATAATCTTCACGTTCAATTGCATTTCTTGACAACGCAAGCAACTCTTCATTGTCTAGTAGATTATTATCATCTTGCATTATAACTCTCCATCTGTGTTTTTTTACGGCGCAGCCAATAATATTGGTAAGGTTTTAATTCATTGGGCAAATAACATTCTTCGCAATTGTCTTCTGTGACATTCTCCCACTTTTTCAATACTAACTCACTGTCAGTGCCTAGCAACACCAGCTTCTTCTTTAAGGGCGAAAAATTGCCAACAAATAAGAACTGAAACTTATTATCTTCACGAGTGTAAAGCAGTAAACTCTTTTCGCTGGAATTTAGAAATTTGAATTTGTAACCTGACAATTCTGACATTCTCTTTCGAGAAAAAATCAACTTGGTAAGTTGATGATGTACATATGCCTCGATTGAACCTTCTAATGAAAGAGCATTATTTAGTTCTTTCCAGTTTCTTTTTGGCCTATGGATCCATCGTGAGTCATAACCTGTATTATCGTTATCTCGATAAGTATAATCATTAGTTTCAGCCACTTCATCACCAATATAAATAATAGGTAATCCACCAATAGAGAGGATGACAGCATGCATGAGAAGAACTCGGTTAATACTTTTTTCCACACCAGTATTATTTTTTCCATCGATAGCTTTTTCTAAGCCAGCTAGTGAAGCTGTTGTTCCAGAAATACGCTTACCTTGAAACGCAATACCTCGCGGAAACGACTTATCATTTCCATTCACAAAAAAAGATATCAGACTTCTGTAAAAGGCTTTTACATCGATATCTGGATTATTTTCAATTAACGATTTATTGCTAAAGACCCATTGTAGATCATCATGACAATTTACATAGTTAATCCAGTTACACTGAAGCGGTAACGTGCTCCACCTTTGTAACTGATGCTGCATTATTCTTGTATCTGTCGACTTAATTGATTGCCACAACGAAGCAGAAAGCAACGGACGATAGGCAAACGAAGTACCATTACTTGATACATAGCTTTTCACTTGTTCGGGCGCAACAATGGCTTCGGAGATTAACTTTACAGAAGGCGACAGCAATGAGGCAAAGATCTGATACGCTTCTACAATTAAATAGCACTCTGGACGATTTTTACAATTGCTATTCATCTCCTTCCAAATATGCGGTATAGCATCAAGACGAAGCACATCGGCACCAAGATTGATCAGATAGAGTAAATTCTCAAGCATTGCAACAAACACATCAGGATTACTATAGTTCAGGTCCCATTGGTAGTCATTGAATGTCGTCCACACATATCGACCGAGTTCTTGATTAAAAGTGATATTTTTCCCTTGTTCAGGGAAAGTATCCTCAACACCATCTAACCATTGTAATGCCTCAGTCTCTGTTTCAAAAAACCAATAAAAACCCCGATAATAAGAATTATTCTCCGCCGCCTTAACAGCCCAAGGATGACTCGTTGCAGTGTGGTTTAGAACAAAATCAAGACATAGCGCTATATCGTATTCCTTTAGCATAACTACAAGTTGATCAAATTCACTATTACCACCAAGCTGCTTTGAAATGGTTTTATAATCAGAAATGGCAAAACCACCATCATTTCTACCTGGGTGAGCTTCAAAAGGGGGCATTAAATATAGATAATTAATCCCAAGATCCCGTAGATAACTTAGTTTTGAACGGAAATCAGCTATATTGTCAGCAAAGCGATCAATATAAAGACAAGCACCTACTCTTTCATTGGTACTCAACCACTCTCCAGTTTTCGCTCGACTATTATCAAGCTTTTGAAAATCAGGATTACGACCATTAACTGCTTGAACAACAAGCTGTAAACTGGAAAGTATCACCTCATCAGCAATGGTCGTATCGGGGTAAATCAGCCTTATTACTTTATCAAGTCTTTCAAAACTGGCCGTGAATTGTTGTTTGAACGACTGTGACATGTGTTTGGAAGCTAGATCTTCATTCTCTATCAGTGATAAGCAACGTTCATATAGGAACGTTCTTTCTTCCAAAGTGTTAGCTACAAGCTCATTTCTCGATAACACCCTCTGATGTGTATCTGCAATACAGTCTAATAGACCTCTATTTCGAAGACATTCAATTACGTCAGCATCATCAACAGCCACCTCTTTAACAAACAACGCCTTCAAAGCATTCGCCCTACCACTTAAGAAAGCATCTCTTGCCTTTAAATGGATGAGACTAATGAAGTCACCGGCCCTCGGTTCTCCGCGCCATTCGTTAGAAAAGTTACCGAGTCGTCGATACTTTTTTTCAAAACTAGAGTAGGTCGGAGACGGGAAATGTAAAATTCTCGCGCTGTCTTGTTCCCAGACAATTGGCTTAACTTTCGTATTGAAAAAGTGTACACCATCAAGTTCAACGTCTTGTTCCAAATTAACTGCTGACTTTCCGTTTTGATAATAATGGAAATAATACTCTGGCTTCCACCCCAAAGATCGCAATAACTTTCTTTGTGTTGTGGTGTAAGTCCAACTATTATTTTTGAAATGATTCCGTTTGAAGTATATGGTGCTCTGGAAAGGTTCATCTGTCGCATCAGCATGTATCAACGCTTCGCAATTTTTATAAATAACGTTTCGAATACCTTTGGCTTCTAACGCCGAAAAATGCGCCTTGATGTTGTTAAATGGTGTATAAAACAATTCATCAGAGTCGATATGCAACAACCATGAGACTTTTTCTTTTCGAGCACGTTCAATTGCAAAACGAACATTTGCCTCTTGCCTTATCATCACCTCTGCTTCATATAAACCTGCTTCATGTAACTCTAATTCAGAGTCACTCAAAGAAGCCAGTGAATCGATACACTGCTTACGCCAATTATCATCACAAACTGTTACTTCAACCTGAGGATAACTCTTTGCAAGTTCGATTGCAGGATCACAAGGTTCATCAAAATACAGATATAAACGATCAAAGCCTATAGATAAATGATATCTAATAAAATAATCAACCTGCTCTTTATCGTCAGCTATTGTTGAGACAATTGCAAATATCATCGATTGATCTTCTCCGCTAAAATTCGTACAAACTAGAGTGTTCCATTTTTCTCTTCATCTCTGATATCGCCTTGGCATGAAGCTGTGACACTCTCGCTTTACTAATATTCATCAAAGCAGCAATATCAGTAAAAGAAATATATTGAAAATAGTGCATAGTCATGACTTTCTTTTGGTCACAAGGAAGTAATACAATTAATTCACGCATAAAATTCAAGTTTTCATCTTTCTGATAAGCTGAATAACTTCCGTCTTTTTCTTGGTCAAAAAATAAATCTTCAGCTTGTTCCTCCAGTAAGACAGAAAATGCAAGTTCAATAACTAAGGCTGAGTAATCATCAATATTCTCTAGACTTTGCCCTTGTTTAACACTGGTTAATCTTTCTTTTTCCCTACGGTATTGACTGTAAATATAATTTCCTGCATCTGAAAACTTATATATATGATTAAGGATCGTTCCTTTCACTCTTAGATAAGCAAAACTGGTAAAACGTACTGGTTCACTTTTATTAAATCGCTTAGCCGATTCAATAAGACCAACGGATGCATACTGAATAAAGTCTCCTAACTCGACACCCGGCGCGTAATATCTGACGTAGAAATTCTTCGCTATTCGACGAACCCAAGTTGAGTATAAGATCACAACATCAGTAATATCATCCTTTTTACTTTGTTCATCTTCGTTCTTATTATTAGCATTCATAGCTAGTTAGAAAAACTTAATATTAGTGAACTTGATAACAAATTCCAACCATCAGCAAGGACAAAAACCAATATTTTAAGAGGCATAGAGATCGTCATCGGAGGAACCATGATCATACCTAACCCCATCAACACACTGGCTACAATTAAATCGATAAGAATAAATGGTATGAATAGTAAAAATCCCATCTGAAATGCTGTCTTAATCTCGCTTAACATGAATGCAGGTACTAAATGCATGTATGAGAGCTCACTTAAGTTACTCGGCATTTTCGCCTTTGTGGCATCCAACAACGACAAAAATGCACTTTCATCTGTGTTGATCACCATAAACGACTTTAACTCCTTCGCCCCAATATCAATTGACAATTCTAATGACTGCTCTTCATTCAAATAAGGCATCAATGCTGACTTGTTTATTTCTGATAATACCGGTGACATTGAGAAAAAAGTTAGAAACAAAGCAAGCAAAACAATGACAGCATTAGGTGGAGATGATTGCAGCCCCAATGCTGACCTGAGCATTGACAAGACAATAATTATTCTTGTAAATGATGTTGATGCTATGACCGCAGCAGGTATAAATGAAAGGCTTGTTACTATAACCAAGTACTTAATAGGAGAGCGCCACTCTTCATTAAGCAGGGTGAATGCGCTGCCTGTTAAGGCTTCAACAGCCATATTAGACGTTTCCGCGGCAATTATCATATTCGAAAAAGACAGTAAAGCAATACTAATGCTAAATAGTGTCACTCTATTAATGCTCGCTTTCATCTATCCCCTTTGAAACCTCTTTTTGATTATCGACAATTTGAATATTATTCTTAGATTCAACAATCACTATTTCTCGATCTCGATCTCTTACAACAATAATGCTTGTATCCGGCGTTAACTTTTTCTTCTCGATCAGTTCCCATCTTGACTCTGACCGCTGAATACACTTTTTAACTAAGTTTATGCCTCTTTTTTTTGCTAACAGCAGAGCCGTGATAGTCAATAAGATAATGACCATCAAACTCAGTAACATTGGCGCTACATCAACATTTTGTTCTTGCTTAAAAGATAATGAATCTAATGTCGCTTGACTATTATCGAGGACTACATTTTCATTCGATGACATCTGTAATTTCTACACCATAATAATCACCACATGCTACAAGCATACCTTTGCCAACGACTTTCTGGTTTAACAAAACATCAACAGGCTGATTAAGTTGATTATCTAGTGTTACGACACTTCCTTTTTTCCATGAGAATAGCTCATTAATAGTAACGGATGCCCCTCCTAGCCTTATATCTATGTCAACTTCGACATCCTTTATAACATCCGTTTTCCATACGGGACTTTTGGGCTCGTTAAGGGGTTTAAGTTCGTCTATCATTAGATCTGTTACTACAACATCGTTCATCATTATTCCTATTTACTAACCTTCAAAGCTAGAAATCCGTCAGTTTTACCGAGATTTCCCACACGATTTTTTTTCCCATTTACAAAAATGTCTACATCGGAGTCAATTTTTGTATCAGTAACTAACATATTCCCTTTCTTTATACCTAGCAGCTCGTGTAGCGATATTTTAGACGGAGGTAGAAAGGCTTCTATATCAATCAATTCATTTTTCAATGATTGGTTTCGAGCAACCAAGTCATGCTTCTGTTCGAATTTCCGAGATACGACATTGCTATCAAGCAATACGTCGATAATGTTATTTTTGAATTGATATCCGCCACAATTTATAGTACCTATTTTGAATAGAGGCTCTTCTTTTCTGGAGAATACCTTGAAGGTATTCTCCAGTAATGCATTACTTAAATCGTTTAACAATTCTTTACATGCATCAATAATCAAGGAGTGTAGAATATCCTTCTGCAATTCTCTTTCAGCAATCACCTCGTCCACTCCTAGAATTAAAGCAGCTAGAGAAATTAAGCTTGATTCCGATACAGATACAAAAGCGTTACCTCTGCCAATTGTACAACTTAACCAACTCTGACCATCAGGCTCTTTATAAATAATGCTCGGCCTCAACGGAACATTGATATTCCGAGGCGATCTCCAACGCGAAAGCCATTTGTCATAAACGTCAGCGCATATCTCTTGCAAAAACGACAGTTCGCTTTGACTAACAAATCTGATCAGTTTCATAATGAATATTCTTAACGACCTGAATTATATAATGTTTCAATCATTTCATTCGCGATATTTAATACCTGCGAACTGCTTTGATAACCACGTTGAACAATCATCATTTCAGCAAACTCTTCGGCCAAATCTACATTTGCCAACTCGATACTATTACCAACAATCTTGCCCATTTCTCCGCTAGAAGCACGGCCAAGAGTTATCGTTTGACTATCAGATGCAGAAAATAACGAACCGCTCTCTTGCTTGAGTTGTTGCGGGTTATTCACATTGGCCAGTGCCAGCTGAAATAAAGTCTGGTCATCGCCATTCGAATAAGTAAGCTTCAGGCTTCCTTCCTTATTGAACTCCACTTTTGCCAATCCAGATAGCGCATGACCATCTTTTGCATCTGCCGACATATCCGAAAATTCACCAGCAGCATAGCCCGTGGTACCAGCAAAGCTTAACGAGATAGAGGACTTCTCAGAACTGGATGTACCCGGAACTTCAACCTTTATCGAGCTATAATCATCTACGACCTTTCCTTCCGCGTCATACCTAATCTCACCTGTCGTAACAACATCACCCTTCCCATTCTTAACGCTTACCTTCCACCCAACGTGTCCTGTCGGCACTTGCACATCTTCACCCTGGGCATTCTTTTCAGTTTTATAAATCGAATGGCGGTCCGAAAAATCAAAACTGTAATTGAGATCTTCCCCCAGTTCATTAAAGGCTGTGACATTCGATATTATGTGCGATTGACCATCAGCTGAAATATTTCCCTTCAGCTCAATTTCCGTCGTGGCTTTAGGTGGTAAAAAACGTTTGTTGCTAATATTTATATCAATCAGGTTTCCTTTTGAATCAATACCTGAGACAGAAAAACCTGTTGACATGTCTACTAGTACGTTATTTTCATTAAACGTAAACTGACCAGCTCGGGTATAATATTTATTTGAGCCATCTTTAAGAACAAAATACCCATTGCCATTAATAGCTAGATCTGTCGCATTTCCAGTTTGGCGGATATCACCTTGTTTGCCTCTCAGGAAATCTCCACTTACAGAAGTGCCGCAGTCGTTCCCTATGCTTTTGTAAAAAACATCCTTAGCTTTAAAACCAGGTGTATTCATATTGGCAACATTATTCGAGATTTGATCTAATCCCTTTGAGAAACTCATCAATCCAGAAAGACCATTGTAAAATGCCTGAAACATTACCTTCCTCCTTATTTCGTCGTTATGACGCGAACATTTGAAATCGTAACACCCTTCACGTACTCACTACTTCCCGTATCGATCGTAAGGCTTGGGCCATTACTCGTATACTCAACCGCCTTAACGACGCCGGGTTGATTATTTCCAAACGACTGTATCTCGACAGTTTTCCCCAGTAAGCCTGTAGCTTGTTCTGTTGTTCCCAAGATGAGCAAGTTATCCATTTTCTCATTCATGATTCGAGTTTGTTCAACAGACGTAAACTGAGCCATCTGCGCCAGGAATTCCGCATTATCAACAGGCTCTAGGGGATCTTGAAAATTAAGTTGCGCCATAAACAAGCGAATAAAATCTTCTTGTGATAAAGAGGTATTATCAAGACCACCACTTTGGTTTACCGTTAAATTAGAACCGATAGCTTCTACGTTCATTGCTCACTCTAACTATTAATAATTAACCGATTGGCTCTTTCCGTTAATGACAACTTCTTGATGTTCTTGTAGCTGGCTTCTTATCTTGTTGTACAACAAGGCCAAAGAGACTTCGTCAGATCTATAATCTCTCAATACGACTTTTGTCCGTCCGTCATTCGTACGAATGTAGCTAATGTTTCTTGACAAGAAAGCAACCAAGGCACTAACTTTTGGTTCTTCTGTGTATTTATTAATGCTTTTTGGGCTGGTCAGCTCTTCTTTAGTATTTGTCTTTAATGGCTCCTGCATCAATTTCAGAAACAGCTGCTGATGAGACCTATCTAATTTTCTCTGCACACTTCTATTTAATAAATGATCTTTATTGTTAGTTCCTACTTGTATGCCAAATTCTTCCTGAGCAGAAAATGGCATTTGAGAGATGAGCCTGTTTCCCTCTCCCTTCGAGAGATTACTTTTCGAATCCAGATAATCCAAGTTTCCATGCGCAGTTAACTTGAATGGATAACTTAACGTGACGGAATTTGCATCTGAATGACTCATTAGGATTTCAGATTCGATCTCTCCAACATCCAGATTGAACTCAACTGGCTCTGCAACATCATCTCTATCAGTGTTTACCAAAATATCTTGCAGATAATTTTCCGCATCCAACTGGTCAACAGGTTCAACCATAACTTCAATAGCTGCCGAAGATTCTTGACCATAGTTTTCCGCTTCACCTTGATGTAGGAGCTGTGAAAAACTAGTCAGCTTACTTGCATGCGAAAAGTGATGATCCCCTTCCTGATAAACAAGTATTACATTATTTTCAATACTACCTGTCATCAAACTGCATCCCTGCAAACTCTATGATGAATCCATGGTTCTAAGGTTTCGGCGTCTTCTAATTGAAGTTTTTTCGATTTTGCCTCTAACGCTTTTTCTCTCAACCGGTCTCTATGGAAAAGTTCGGCTTTAAGCTCAGAAACCAACTTTTCTTCTTCGTTGTCCAATATTGATAACAACCTTTTATGCTCTTGTTTCTGACTGTCGAGATAATCCAGATAATTCAAATATTCAAAGTGAACGTCAGGACTGACGTTTCTATCGTTAACTCGGGCTAACGCGTCACTAATCCGCAGATCTATCAAGGAGAGCTTAGGAAGTAACGATTCCCGCTTTATTGCTAACTTCTTAGATTCGCCTCGGATAGCTCTCGCTCTCAAATCACAAGATCTTGTGCCTCGTTGGTAAAGAGATAGCAATCTATTCACTTCATACTTTTGCATCGAGACTTTCAACCGCTCTCTCCAATTCCTGGTAAGTCTTTTTCCTGATACATTGCTCGTTGGCCCGTTGAATGAAGATACGTTCAACCTCTTGGCCAACTCGGAGCACATTATCTTGTTTGGTGTCAGTCCCCGCTTTAAAGGAACCAATTTCAATCATCTCTTCTATTTCCGTTTTCTCGGCAAGAATACGCTTAATTTTAGTTATCAACGTATATTCGCCTGCCGAGACCAACCCTTCCCATAGGCGGCTATTACTAAGGCCAATGTCAACAGCAGGAAAACGTCCTTTTGCAGCGATTCTACGAGAAAGCATAATATGGCCATCTAAGATGCCACGCATCGTATCCGTAACAGGCTCGGCAATATCATCCCCTTCAACCAGCACGGTAAATATTGCGGTTATTGACCCTTTGTTCTTAAAGTTACCGGTTCGCTCCAGCACTTCAGGAAGGATCCCAAACACCGAAGGCGTGTACCCTTTAGCTGTCGGAGGCTCGCCGGCTGCCAAACCAATTTCGCGGTGTGCCATTGCAAAACGTGTTATCGAATCCAGCATTAGCATCACATTTTCTCCCTGGTCACAGAAGTACTCGGCGATAGCCAACGCTGAAAAGACGGCGTAGCTACGAACAAGCGGTGGCTCGTCTGATGTAGCAACAATAACAACAGAACGAGCAAGGCCTTCATTACCTAACCGATCTTCAATAAAGTCAGTTACTTCACGCCCTCTTTCACCCACAAGAACTATGACATTGATTTGCTGACTACGTCTGTTTGCACACATACCAAGCAACGTACTTTTACCTACACCGCTCCCCGCAAATATGCCTATTCTTTGCCCTACACCAATAGGCAACAGGTTATCCACCACCTTGATCCCGGTATCAAACCTTTCGGTTATTCGCTGACGAGAAAGTGGATTATGCGCTTTTGTTCTTCGTAAAGGATATTGGGCATCGGTTGTGATTTTCCCTTTATCATCGAGCGGGTTACCGAAAGCATCGATAATTCTGCCGATCAATGAATGACCTACATTGACATTTGATTTGCTTCCCAGACCGATAACTCGGCTGTTCACTGTTATGCCATCGACACTGCCAAAAGGCATAAGAATGATACTTTCCTCTTTGAACCCTATAACTTCAGCTTCAATACCTGCAGGGGAGTCCTCACAACAAATTCGACACCTTTCACCAACGAACACATCCAAACCTGTTGCTTCGGCAACCAGCCCAACATAGCGATTAATTTGACCATATTTCTTGCCAAACGAAACCGTATTAAGCTCCTCCTGCAAAGCTGAAAACATCTAGTTCGATTCCCCATGCTTTAAGAGTAATTGCACAAACTGCTCAAGCTTGGTACTCAACCTTAAATCCAGTTGCCCTTTGCTTGATTTCAAAATAACACCACCGGTCTCAACGCTTTTACACGCAGAAAAATGCACTTCAGGATGCTTTTCCAATAATATTTTATCGTTCATCAACAACGACATATCGTACTCACTGAGTTGTATTTTTACGTTATGA
>Ga0209379_10001166_pt1 | contig 18013 bp, 13 predicted proteins | sample tdDd001_FD_187124 | JGI IMG/M metagenome (GOLD analysis project Ga0209379, IMG submission 187124) | Marine sediment microbial communities from the Atlantic coast under amendment with organic carbon and nitrate - tdDd00.1 (SPAdes)... | ecosystem: Environmental > Aquatic > Marine > Coastal >...
ACCTTTAATTTCTTTAAATAATTCGACAGTTAGGTCTTCGATATTACGGTACATATCAAACTCTTTAACAGCATCTTTTTCAATAGCAAGTTCTAGAGCTTTGTCTCTTAACAAGCGCGAACGCGGATCAGACTTGGTATAAACTGCATGTCCCATACCGTAAATAAGGCCTTCTTTATTAAAAACTTCACGTTTTAAGATTTTGTGTAAATAATCTTTAAGCATGCCTCTATCGTGGTAATTAGGACAGTTATCTTTAATATCTAAAATCATGGAACGTACACGTGCATTAGCACCACCATGCTTAGGACCTTTTAAGCAACCAACAGCAGAAGAAACAGCAGAGTAAGTATCAGTTCCACTCGACGATACAACATGTGTTGCAAAAGCAGAGTTGTTACCACCACCATGCTCAGCGTGGATTACAAGTGATAAATCTAATATTTCAGCTTCTGTTTTAGTGTACTTATTATCTGGTCGCGTCATATATAAAATGTTCTCAGCAGATCCGATGCCTGGCTGAGGTGGATGAATAAATAAGCTTTTTCGGTTAAAGTAATGTGCTTTAGCTTGGTAACCATACGAGACAATGGTAGGGAAACGTGCAATCAGGTTCATACTTTGTCTGAGTACATTTTTAACCGAAATATCATCTGGATTCTCGTCATGAGAATAAAGCACAAGTACACTACGTTGTAGTTTATTCATGATGTCACTACTTGGTATCTTAAGAATCATGTTCTCAGTAAAATGCTGAGGTAACATTCTGTTTTCATCAAGGATTTGATTGAATTCGTACAACTCTTCTTTATTTGGAAGCTCACCGAACAAAAGTAAATAAGCTGTTTCCTCATATCCTCTTCGATCTTCAGCTTGGAACCCATCAACGATATCAGAGACATTAATACCTCTATAAAAAAGTTTACCATCATCTGGTACCTTTTTATCGCCATCCATATAGTAACCGTAAACAGAACCAATTTCAGTTAATCCTACAAGGACACCTGTTCCGTTTTCATTTCTTAGACCACGTTTTACTTCATATTTCTTATAATAATCTGGATTGATTTTGTTATTGATTTCAGCTTTGTTAATAAGTTTGTCAAAGAAAGCTGTATTCATGCGATTAGTCAAGTTCCTCACCCCCTGAGTAGATTCAAGAATGCATCAAGTTAACCTTGTGTATTCTATTAGTGACATGAATAATTACTGTTTAATATAGTGAATAATACGATCAGTAAGTTCCTGTGTAGAAGAACTTCCACCAAGATCACCAGTTAAGTACTGTCCTTCTTTAATGACAGCTTCGATAGCTTGTCGTATTTTACTTGCTTTATCAAATTCGCCTAAGTGATCAAGCATCATAGCGCCTGATAAGGTTAGGGCGATAGGATTTGCTTTGGATTGACCAGCAATATCTGGAGCACTGCCATGAACAGCTTCGAATATAGCAATGTCTTCACCAATATTAGCACCAGGAATCATACCTAAACCACCAATAAGACCAGCGCATAAATCTGAAAGAATGTCGCCATAAAGATTCATGGTAACTATGATACCGTATTTTTCTGGGTACATAACCAGTTGCATACACATGTTATCTATAATCACTTCATTAAGTTCTATGTCAGGATACTCATTCGAAACCTCTCGTGCCACATTTAAGAACATACCATCAGCGAGTTTCATAATGTTAGCTTTGTGAGCTACAGTAATAGATGACTGACCTTGTTTTTTAGCATATTCGAAGGCTGATTTTACAATACGTTCAGAACCTTTCTTAGTAATGATCTTAATAGCATGTGCTTCGTCTTCAGAAATCTGTTTCTCGACACCGCTGTATAAACCTTCTGTATTTTCTCTGAATATAACCATGTTAATGTCATCGAACTTATGATTAAGCCCTTCAATACTTTTAACAGGACGTATATTAGAATATAAATCGTACTTTTTTCGTAGTGCAACGTTAATACTTCTAAATCCACTTCCTACAGGAGTTGTAATAGGCCCTTTAAGAGCTATTTTATTCTTTTCAATACTTTCGTAAACAGAATCAGGAACGAGGGTACCAGTAGCTTCATAAACAGCTGCACCAGCATTAACTTCTTCCCATTTAATTTCAATGCCTGTTGAATCAATAATTTTTTTTGCTGCTTCACTTACTTCGGGTCCAATACCATCACCAGGTATAAGCGTAATTGTATACATATAATTATCTCCTTAAAGATCTGAATTTTTAGCGTAGTTTAGGTATCCACCAAGTTTTAGAATTTCGATATCTCTCTTTGAACCTTGGAAAAGGGCATTAAAAGCAGTTCCCTTTGTTTTGTTTTCAACTGTCACAACACCCGATTCAAGTGAAGAAAGTGTTTGATCAATTGCTAAAACGTCTTCTTCATCAATAGTGTCATAAGTAGATAAGTCTTCAAATACCAAAGGTACAATACCTGAATTAACTAGGTTTGCCTTATGAATACGTGCAAAAGTTTTAGTAATAACAGCAGAAACACCTAAGTACAGTGGTACCAATGCAGCATGCTCACGGCTAGAACCTTGTCCGTAGTTATCGCCACCTATGACAATACCACCTTGGTTCGATTCTGCGCGGTGCTTAAAGTCATCTACAATAGTGCCGAAACAGTATTTTGATAGTTCTGGAATATTAGATCTAAAAGGTAATAGTTTAGCATTTGATGGCATAATGTCATCTGTTGTAATATTATCACCTGTTTTGAGCAATACTTTTTGTGTCATTTCATCAGTCAGTTCACCTTTAAGAGGGAACGGTTTAATGTTTGGTCCCATTACTACTTCAAGTCCTTTACGATCCTTTAGTGGATAGACAAAGTAGTTTTCGAAAACTTCGAACTTGTCTGGTAATTCAATAGCAATTGGATTGCCTAAAGTCGTCGGATCAGTTAAGCATCCTGTAAGCGCAGACACAGCTGCAGTTTCTGGACTTACTAGATAAACATCAGCATTATCTGTTCCACAACGACCTTTAAAGTTACGGTTAAAGGTACGCAATGAAATGGCTTCAGACTTTGGTGCTTGTCCCATTCCAATACATGGACCACAAGAAGCTTCTAATATACGTGCACCCGCTGCGATAAGGTCTCCTAAAGCACCGTTGTCAGACATCATTTTAAGAATGTTACTTGAACCTGGCGAAATTACCAAACTGACATGGTCTTTAACGCGTTTACCTTTAAGAATCTTTGCTACTTTCATTAAATCTGTATATGAAGAGTTTGTACAAGACCCAATCGCAACTTGATCTACCTTCATTTGTCCGATTGTAGAAATAGCTTCTACATTATCTGGGCTATGTGGTTTAGCAGCTAATGGAACAATGGCGTTTAGATCAACATCAATGACTTGATCATAATGAGCATCGCTATCAGCTTCTAAAGAAATATAATCTTTCTCGCGTCCTTGTCGTCTTAAAAAATCTTGTGTTACATAATCACTAGGGAAGAGGGACGTAGTAGCGCCCAATTCAGCACCCATATTTGTAATAGTCGCACGATCTGTTAAAGAAAGCTCTCTAACACCTGACCCTGTATACTCTATAATGGCACCGACGCCACCTTTAACTGATAACTTCTTTAAAACTTCTAATATAACATCTTTAGCCGAAACCCATGGCTTGAGTTTACCAGACAACTTTACATTAAGTACTTTAGGTACTTTTAAGAAGTAGTAACCTTTTGCCATACCAACAGCAACATCAAGACCACCTGCGCCAATAGCGATCATACCTAAGCCACCACCTGTGGGTGTATGACTGTCTGAACCAATCATAATATCGCCTGGTTTACCAAAACGCTCAAGGTGTAATTGATGACAAATACCATTTCCAGGTTTAGAATATACAATGCCATATTTTGCAGCAGCAGATCGGATAAACTCATGATCATCTGCGTTTTCGAATCCTGACTGTAATGTATTGTGGTCAATATAGGCAACAGAGAGGTCTGTTTTTATATTTGTAATACCCATTGCTTCTAATTGTAAGTAGACCATGGTACCAGTTGAATCCTGCGTCAGTGTTTGATTAACCTTTACTGAAATCTCGTTTCCCGGTTTAAGTTCCCCAGAAAGTAAGTTTTTTTCTAAAATCTTGTAAGCGAGTGATTTCCCCATTGTTTATATCCCCCAGTTCGTAAAATTTATTATTTCATTTTATTAAACCCAAATTATTCACGATAAACATCAGATATCTTCACACCTCTTTGGTTTCCTTTGATTCAAAATTTGATCCCTGTACTACTTAAGTACAGCAATAAAATTTTGAATCAAAGGAATTCCAAATAGATGGAACCTATCTTGATGTTTCCATGAATATTTTGGGTTGAACTAATTGAAAGTTCAGCAATTAAAACTTGCAGTATTATTGTATACAATTATACAGGGAAAACGAATAAGAAGTCAACAGATGTATAAAAAGATTATGTTAAAACCTGATGAAAACACTAATAAAGTTAATTAATTAACTGTGGACACAAAAAGACCAGACAAAAAATAACGAAAAAAAGAGAAGGGATTCATCAATTTAGCCCGTTAAAGTTTGCAAGATGGAAAAAAGCAACAATCATAATCTATGAAAACGTTTGCATGGGTATAAAAGAAAAAATCGCTTCTTTTAAAGAGGCGATTTTGAAAGCAATATTTTAGCTTATAAAGAAATAATAGAAAGGTTAAGTACCATGATGATGTTTTCTGAGTTCTTTTAAAAGCAATTCAATTGCTTCTTCTGTTGGTGGAAACAATTTTGGGATGTTGACACCCATTCGTAAATTAATCCACATATAATTTAACATTTCCTTACGATCTAGTTTAATTTGACCTTTGAAATCTCTACACACGTATATATGTGGGTGCACTGACTGGTGTTTATTATTAACAACTGCCTTTGATTTTACTTGTCCTAAATATTCCAATGAATCTGATTTTAAACCAAACTCCTCGTATAGTTCTCTAAGTGCACATTCCTCTAAAGACTCGCTTCCTTCTTGTTTACCACCAGCAAGAGACCAGCCTTGTCCATCGGTTCGATACCCTAATAATAATTTATTGTCTTGAATAACAGCAATACCTGTTGAATCAGTCATTAAAATAACCTCCTAAAAAGAATAGTAGTTATACGTCAATAAGCCTCGCTAAACAAAAAAGTTTTGGCATGGGGCTTTATTATTGGTTATATGAAATTGATTTTGTGAATTCAATAGTTGAGTTTTGCCCATTCGAGTGAATGGATTGTTCAATCTAAACCATAGTTCAATTAGTAACAGATTTAGATTTAGATGATCTCTGAGCGAGATCAAGAATTTTGAGATAATTTTACGAAGTGTAAAACGCAGGAAAGCGTTTACACTATTATATATACCAGATTATGAACAAATAATCACTATTTTTTAAGAAAAAAATTATTAAAATTTTATTAACTGCGAAGCGATCTTCTTCGCAGCACGACAATTGAAGCGCATTTCTTCAATGATAGTGTGTTCTTACTTATATAAAAGCGATCTTCTTCGCAGCGCGACACGTCGTAGCAAAGTGCACTCCTTTGCAGGAAGCGAAGCGGAAGAAGCGTATACCAATTTGAAATACATCTATGCTATACTAATGAAGAACACGGTTAGGAGGCATTTGATGATCATAAAACATAAAATTTGGATTGAAGATAAAGGTCAAAAGGCATTTGGTTTAGGTCCCTTAGAATTATTAGAAGCTGTAAATAAAATGGGCTCCCTTAAAAAAGGTGCAGAATCTATTAACATGTCTTATAATAAAGCATGGAATCTCATAAAAAAGCTTGAAAAGGTCAACGGATTTAAAATTTTAGAAAAGCAAGTCGGTGGACAGGGTGGTGGCAAGTCGAAAATAACCCCTGAAGCATATGTGTTAATGGAAAAGTTTCAAAAGTTTCATAAAGAAGTTGATCTTATGATTGAGGAGAAATACCATGCTTTTTTTTAGATTGGCGTTATACTTACGAAAGCATAACGATAAAATCATAAATAGAAGGATCTTAATGAGCTTTTTAATAACAGGCGTTTTATGTCTATGTGCAGGATGCGCACAAAAGGATTCAGAGCTAGTTGTTGGGGCGGCGTCGAGCTTAACCAATGTTATGGAAGAAGTTGCTACAGAATTCGAAGCTGAGACAGGAATTCGTATAAAAATGAGTTATGCTTCTTCTGGTACCTTAAGAAAACAAATAGAAGACGGAGCTCCTATAGATGTATTTATATCTGCATCTGAACATCAAATGGATGAACTCGTAAAAGAAAAGTTAATTACTAATAAAACGATATTTCTCAAAAATAGACTCATTTTGGCTTATAACAAAAACGACCACGACATAAATCAATTAGAAGACATACTTAAATTTGAGGATAAAATAAGCCTGGGAGAACCAACAACTGTACCAGCAGGAAAATACGCCAAAGAGACACTGGTTTCTTTGGGGATTTATAAACAATTAAATGAACGGTTAGTTTTAGGTAAAAATGTGAGACAGGTGGCTGATTATTTAAATCAGGGAGCCATTGGATTCGGATTCACCTATAAGACCGATTTGGAAATTTTAGATGATCAATTGGCCTATCTTTTGATTGCCGAAAACACACATACCCCCATTAATTATCCATATGGTCTTGTAACAGATACGGATAATAATGAGGATGCACAATTGTTTATTACCTTTTTAGAAAATCAGAACACTCAAAACAAGTTTAAGGAACGTGGATTTGAAATTATAGAGAAGTAGGTGTAACTGTGTCAGAAACCATTGGATTATCCATTCGGGTTGCTTTTATTGCAACCTGCATAAATTTAATACTGGCAATTGGAATTGCCAGGTTGCTAAGTAATAGTTATTTTAAAGGTAAAGGTATACTTGAGTCATTGTTTGTATTACCTATGGTATTACCACCTTCTGTTACAGGTTTTATACTGCTAAGACTCCTAGGTCGCCATGGTTTTATCGGTATATGGTTAGACCAAATATGGGGTGTAAAGATGTTATTTACTTGGCAAGCGACTGTTATTGCTGCTGTCGTTGTGTCCTTTCCATTAATGTATCAGAGCTGTAAAGCTGCTTTTATGAGTGTTGATAGAAGTGTAGAAAATGTTGCAAGGACACTTGGTGCCAATGAATGGAGAGTATTTTGGAAAGTTGGATTACCTTTAGCGTTTCCTACGATTGTAAGCGGTATTGTATTGACCTTTGCAAGGGCATTAGGTGAATTTGGAGCTACACTTATGATAGGTGGGAATATTGCAGGGGAAACGAGAACGATCCCTATTGCTATCTTTTTTGCAAACGAATCTGGAAACAACCAGATGGCTACAACCTTAACATGGATCGTTGTCCTATATGGATTCGTTACTATTTATGCTTTGAACCACTGGATGAAAGCTCAAAATAAAGGAGCTGTGAACAACAATGATTAATATAAATATTAAAAAGAAGCTACGCGGAATTAATTTAAATATATCTTTAGAATGTAAAAATGAAGTTTTGGTATTACAAGGTTCTTCTGGAGCTGGCAAAACATCTATTTTAGATATGATTGCAGGTATAAATAAACCAGATGAAGGGTGTATCCAGATTCAAAATAGTGATGTTTTTAATAGTCATAAAGGGATTGATATGTCGATTAAAGATAGACGTATTGGTTATGTTGTTCAAGATTATGGACTTTTCCCGCATTTGAGTATTTTCGAAAACCTTGCTTTTGGTCTAAAATGTCATAATAAGATGGACCGTTTAAAAGTAGAAGAAATGTTGGATCGTTTCCATATTCATCATTTAAAAAATCAACACCCTAAATGGATCTCTGGTGGTGAGAAGCAAAGAGTCGCTTTAGCTCGTGCTCTTATTATTGATCCACAGGTTCTATTACTTGATGAACCTTTCTCAGCATTAGATCCTTCAACTAAGGATGCTATTTATCAAGAGTTTCTGAGTTTAAAGGAAAAATTGAACATGAGTGTTTTACTCGTTTCTCATAATTCGAAAGAAGCTGAACTACTAGGTGACCGAATTGTAGAACTCCAAGAAGGTATGATCAAAAACCTAAGTGTATAAAAAATTAAAAGCAAGGATGTAATGAAAGTCATTACAGTCCTTGCTTCTTTGTTTTTGCTTTTACTTTCAACTTTTAATTTTCAACTGAAAACGGCCAAGCCGTTTTTATTCTTAGGCTAGAATAATTTGAATGCAAGTGCAATAACTATAGTCATCGTAATAGAGCTTAACAAAGTGGTTGTCAGAACCATTTGCGATGCGAAGTCTGGTTCGTTGTCAAATTCGACAGCAACAAGAGCTGTTGTTACTGCAGAAGGTAGCGCGGTAGATATAAAAAGAACTTGAGCCATGGTACCTGTAATGCCTATAAATTGTATAAGTATATATCCAATACAAGGTCCTAAGATAAGTCTTATGAAGCTTGCAATATAAACATCAGGTCGGTGAATATCTAATTTGGTACGAGATATCTGTACGCCTAAGGTTAAAAGAGCGACAGGAATAAGTCCGTTTTTCAAGTATATAAGAGCTGGCCATAATGGAAAATGATGAAGGTCGTAGGGTATTTGTTTAAAAAACAGGGCTAATGTTAAAGCATAAATTGCGGGCATACCTAAAATGACCTTTAAGGTTTTTTTGGGGCCTAGTTGTCCACTACCAGCCTGGTAAAAACCAAGGGTGTTGGTAGAAAAGTTCTGTACCATTAGAACCATGATCTGGACAGAAATCGCAAGATTAGCAACAGGCGATCCCATAAAGATGAGTTCAATAAGGGGGAGTCCATAATTGCCTGAGTTGTAGAACATAACGCTGTTTTTAACAGCGTTTTTTAGTGCGGGTTGATATTTTAGTTGCCTTGTAATAACATGTGTAGAGAGGCCTTGGACCAACAAAAATACAGCAGTGAATCCGATTGCTTTAAGAAGGTCTAAGTGAATATTAGTTTCGTAAATCTTAACAAATATAAGAGCAGGTACAAATGCATAGAAAGTTATTTTACTTAAAGAACGAATATCAAGTTGAAACTTTTTATGAATGGTAAAACCCAGACCAATGACACAAAAGACGGGCAATATATTATGTATTAGAATAAACAAAAAATAGTTCATAGGAGCCTCCTTTAGGATCTCAAGGTCTATGATATCCTAAGCAAATAAGAATAACAAGATTTCCGGTCGTAAGAAGGGATCAATTTAATGGAATCTATATCAATAGAAATTAAAAAGACTGAACTGATTAATGAAATAGCACAGTTAGGTAAACGCAACAAAAGGATTCATGGAATAATGGTTTTGCAAAACGACACCATTTTATTGGATGAAGTATTTAACGGCTATGATAAAGACTCAAATCATAACCTCTTTTCTGTAACTAAAAGCGTCATTTCCTTGCTGATAGGTATAGCAGTTGAAAAGGGGTATATTAATAGCGTTGAAGACAAAGTAATAGACTTAATACCAAACTATATTAACCATATAACAAACGACAAGAAGGACTTAAAATTAAAACATTTGTTGAACATGAGAACGGGATTAAAGTGGGATGAACTAACTCATTTTGGAAGAAATGATGGACTCTGGAACCAGTTTTTAAAAAGTACAGATCCTGGTGCGTTCGTATTAAAACAACCTTTGGAGACGCAAGTAGACAAGGTTTACAATTACAATTCAGGTGTATCTCACTTATTATCTTTAATCATTGAAGATAATTGCCCATGTTCTACTTTTGAATTTGCTCAAAAAGAGTTGTTTGGACCTCTAGAAATAAATCTAGAAAATGAACAATGGACGAGGGATATAAATAATGTGGTTTATGGTGGACATGGGCTCCATTTAAAAATGAAAGACCTTATGAAAATAGGAAAACTGATTTTAGAAAATGGAACTTACAATAATAAACAGATACTTTCTAAGACGTGGCTTGAGGAATCTTTTAAGGCTTATAGTGAAATGACCCGTGGTTATGAAGGGTATGGATACCAGTGGTGGCTTGGAAATGTCAGCGGCATTCCTTTCGCTGGCGCTTTTGGACATGGTGGACAAAGGCTATATCTTTTTAAAAAGATGAACTTGGGGATTGTATTTTTAGGAAATGTTAAACCGGAATTTGGAATACAAGAACGTCTTATAAGAAAGTATATGATGAACAGTAATGATGTGTAGGGATGACATGTTAGTTATGATTTTTATATATGCCAATGGGTATAGATAGGGTATGACTACGGAGAATAAGGTTGTGATCAAATGACTCAAAATAAACCGATGCAATTTCATATAAAAAGAGTAATTGCTATCTTTCTATTAGCGGTGTTTATGAGCACTGGGCTCATAAGTGTCTATGTATATAGTCGTGTACAAAAAGATGAAATGACTAAAATAAAGGAAAGTCATGGTCAATTGATGCCTCTAATAGAAACACATTATCAATCTAAAATTATGGAACTTATTGAGAAGAGTGAGTTTATTAGTAGAGATCCTAGACTTGCTAAACTACAGAATAGAGCAGAATTGATGTACCATCTAAGAGGTGTTCCTGAAAATGTAGAAATAGAAAAACGTGCATTTTTATCTGAAATAAGAAAACATGATGATACAGTCAATGTTTTATTTGTCATGACTTCAGAAGGATTGATGTATTTAGTAGAACCTTATAATACACAAATTAATTTAGACAGGTACGATTTTTCTGACCGTTCATATTATAAAGCAGTTGTTGAAGAAAGAGGAACAATCATATCAGAGACCTTTATTGGAGCAGATGGATTTAAGACCTTTGTTGTAGCGAGTCCAGTAGTTGATAAAAATAATAAGATCGAATCAATCGTTGCACAAGTGTATCATTTATCGAACATGGAACATTTATTTGATGAGAATTTACTAGAAAATGTAGGTACAGGCTTAATATTAGACAGTAAAGGTGAAGTCGTAACCCTTATTAATGATGATTTAAATCTTCGTACGGAAGGTACCCTTGACTATGCAAAAGAACTCTATAGTACTTATGGAGGGCATAAGGATTTCATTCTTGATAGAGAGAACATATTGGAGACTGATTATTATGTTTCTAAACTCACTTTTAGAAACGGGTGGTCTTTCTATTTATTAAAAGATAATAAATCGATTGATGCTTTAATCAAAAGAGCTTTTTTAGAGCAAGTAGAATTTATTTTTCTTGTCATATTAATAGTGTCGCTCATAGCGACTCACAGAATTTATAAAACAATGCAAGTTGCATCTGAAAATGAAAAGTTTATTCTTACACATGAACTTGAGAGAACAAAAGAGATGGAAATAGAGTTAAGGGAAAAACACTCACTCTATCATCAATTGTTCCAACGGAATGCTTCTGTGATGTTGTTGATTTGTAGAGATACATTGGAGATTTTAGAAGCTAATGAAGCAGCAGAAACTTATTATGGCATATCAATTGATGACTTAAAGAAAATGCAAATAACGGATTTAAGTCAAAAATCTGAAAGTGATTTAAAAATAGAGTTTGATCAAACAGCTATCTTGGATGAGAGTCACTTTACTTCAGTTCATAAATTGGCAGATGGAAGCATAAGAGATGTAGAAATATACAGTGGGCCTGTATACTATCAAAATGAGATTGTCATCTGCTCTGTAATACATGATGTTACGACCATGCGTCAATTAGGCGAAGAAATGCAGCAATCCATAGATTATTATCTTACAATACTAGATGCTTTTCCAACGCTTATCTGGCGCGTAGATGAAAATGGGGAGTACAATCATTTCAATCAAACGTGGTTGAGTTATACAGGGCGCTTGTTAGAAGAAGAAATCAACGATGGATGGTTAGATCATATTCATCCAAGTGATTTTGAAAACTACAACATAGCATTTAGCGAAGCCTTTAGTAAGCGCATGCCATTTATTACAGAAATGCGTTTAAAAAATGAATTTGATGAATACCGTTGGATGTTAAATAGAGGACGACCCTATTCGGACATTAAGGGACGCTTTAGTGGATATATTGGAACGTGTGTTGATATTCATGAAATGAAAGAACTTGAGATCAAACTTATTAAAACGGCTCAAAAAGCAGAAGAATACAGTAAGTTAAAAGATAAGTTTTTAGCAAATATGAGTCATGAAGTTAGAACACCAATTAGTGGTATTGTAGGAATTACAGAACTCATGCTCAAAATTGAAACAGACGATAAGAAATTCGATCAATTAAATTTGATACGTAATTCTGCATATAACCTACTTGATCTGGTTAATGATATTCTCGATTTATCAAAGATTGAATCAGGAAACTTTGAGCTAAACATGAAAAATTTTAGCCTCAATGACTTGGTTCTCAACGTTATAAAATTATTTGATGCACGTATTTATGAAAAGAAAATAGATCTTAGGTTTGATCTAGATCCTCAGATTCCACATCAGTTATTTGGCGATCCAATGCGATTAAAGCAAATTTTAGTTAATCTCGTTGGAAACGCTATCAAATTTACGGAAGAAGGATTTGTAGAAATATCGGCCAAGTTGATTGAGAAACACAAGGAAAAAGTCAATATTGAGTTGATTGTGAAAGATTCTGGTATTGGTATTTCAGAAAATAACAGGGACCGTGTTTTTGAAGAGTTTGTCCAAGATGACCAAATGACAGTAGCTCGATTTGGGGGTACAGGGTTAGGGCTATCTATTGTAAGAAGTCTGGTTGAGCTAATGGGTGGAACTATTATTGTTAATTCGCAAATAGGTGTAGGGACAGAAATTCACTGTAATGTCTTTATGAAGGATTATGGTTTAGATGGTGCAGTGGTAGAAGTAGATGACGAGCTTGAGGAAATAACGAAAGCTGTTGAAAAAACGGAGAATCCGCTAAATATATTAATAGCAGAAGATAATAAAATCAATCAACTATTCATTTCAAGTCTTTGTAGAGATGTATTCGGAGATCATGTTGATATCGTTGACGATGGTATTTCAGCACTTAATTATGTAAAAGAAAAAATGTATGATTGTATTCTGATGGATAAAAATATGCCTGGGCTTAATGGATTAGAAGTTACCAAAGAGATTAAAAAAATCAATGATAAAAGGAATATTCCAGTTATCCTCATAACAGCAGCAAAACTTGTCGATGAGCGCGAAATGATATTAACATCGGGTATTGATTATTACTTATCTAAACCTGTGAACCAGAAACATCTTAAAGAAATTCTGGATCAAATAAGAGAACGTAAAGTAACACACTCTATTGATGAAAATAAGGTTAAAGCTAGAGCTGTTGAAACACCTGAGAATGATGATTTTGAATTTATTAATATGAACGAACTCATAGATGTTTATAAATTGTTAGGTAAAGATACCCTTCTTGCGATGATTGATGAATTTCTAGTAGGTTATGAAGATAAGATTCAAGCTATAGAATTAGATGTAAATGAATTAAATTATGATGGCCTATTAGACAAAGTACATAATTTGAAAGGAAGTATTGGATACTTCAAAACAGATTATCTACTAAATGAATTAGACCGATTTAACAATGCTATTGAGCTTCATTCGGATGAACTCATAATAAGTTCCTTTAATGAATTAAAAGAGCATATGAATATACTTACATCTGAACTCACACGGATACAATCAGAAATAAAGTTTCATTGGTAACATAACCACTTCTATAGGTTAAGGAGAAGTAAGTAGGGTACAAATTAAATAAGAGATAGTTTTCATTGTTCAATAATGAAATAGACTGTCGACAGAGTTGATAGTCTGAGGTTATTCAACAATGACCTAGCTCCTCTAAGGAGGGATAAGCATGAAAGATTATCGAATAGCGGTTCAAATAGGACTTGAAGAAATTAGAGGTTATTTGATTAGCAAAGGATTTCGTGTATTGCCTCATGGGAAAGAGGAATTGGATGCAGATATAACTGTATTGACAGGGCTCCAAGAAGATGAAGATGACGTATCGCCTACGCGAATGGTTTTTAAAGATGACCACAAAAATGAAAAAATTCTCATTGATGCGACTGAATTATCTAAAGAAGAAGTACTACAGTTGATTAAACTAGATTGGAAACTAGATAAACATTAGTTTTAAAATGCTTATGTATTTTTAGGTACAAGGTACAAGGTATCAGGTACAAGTAAAAAATATAATACAAAAACAATAAAATCAGTCCTAAGGGACTGATTTTTAATGTCAAAACATTTGATATATAGTGCGTTGTTCTTTATTTCTTGATTTTAAAAACTGTTATCTGGTATCTGATACCTTGTACCTAAAATATGACAAAGTCATATTTTAAACATTCACCTTATCCTTATTTGTAGATAATACAATAACCGAATTAGTTTCGATCATTCCTGGAAGTGACTTAAGTGATTTTGTAACAAAGTCGCCTAATTCTTCACTGTCTTTAGTTGCTATTTTAATAAGGTAATCATACTCACCAGCTAAGTGATGGCATTCCAAAATATTATCTTTCTCATCAACCATCTGCTTAAACATCTCAATGGCATCGGCTTCACCGATATTAATAAGAACAAAAGAGAGCATATTGTAACCTAGTTTACGACGGTTTAATTTAACCGTATATTGATCAATATAACCTTGGTCTTCCAATTTACGAATACGTTCTGAAATAGCTGGTAAAGATAAATGAATGTCTTCCTTAATCTCAGAAAACTTGATCCGTGAATTTTTCTTTAATAATTCTAAAATCCGAACATCAATTGAATCCATAACAAAACTCCCTCTTTCTTGCCCCGAATTACTGAAATGATTTGGGCTAATTTTGATAAAACTTTAGTTGTAACAAGTGATTTCTTAAATACGGTAAAAAAATCATAACAATAGTCTTATTTTACATTATAACATCAACTATTGTTGTTTCAACATAAATTAAAAAAATAAGCCAAAATGCTTAATATAATTAGGTAGATAAATAATTGTATTTAACACAGTTCGCAAAAATGTTAATAGTATTTAATTGTTGAGGTTTCAACTTGTTTACTAACACCTAATTAATAATGAATAGAGCTTCATAACCGATTTACTCATCAAAGAAGAGATGATGACTTTCGAACATCATTTTTGATACTTCTGCGATGTTAAAATCCTTTTGATTATTATTTTCTATTAATAACATAGATAAACCATGAACGGTACTCCAAGCAAATAGAATTGCAGCTTTTTCATTTTTGAATCTAAACTTTGGATCCTTCATACATTCTAAAACACAGTTTTTAAGAAGATCAAATCCGTGTTCTGAAAACTCATTTACCTCTGGAAGTGATTTTGGATCGTTTAAAACATTTGTAAATAAAATACGCATATAGTCAGGGTTTAGGACTGCAAACTGAATATACTGTTGTCCAAGTTCACGTAATTGAAGTTTAGGATCATTTGGGTAGCGTTCTACCGCTTCCTTTAAACAAGCGTGTAATTTTACAAATCCTTCTCTAGCAATCGCCTGAATAAGATCATCTTTGTTTTGGAAATGTCTATAGGGTGCAGAGTGACTTACGTTGCACATTTTAGCCACCTTACGTAAAGAAAATGAAGAAATACCTTCATTGTTTAATAAAATAAGTCCTTTTTCAATCAGTTGGTTTCTTAAATCACCGTGGTGATAAGTTTTGCTCATATGAGCACCTCACTTTTGTATAGATCAAAGGTTTTGAATAATTTGTTTCGTTTTCGTAATGATTCTCTAGCTATTATATCATAGAAAATTTGACAATGTAAATGGTCATGTGTATACTGTAAACATCTTTCGAGATAGAGTGATTGCAAGGTGTTTGAAGAACAATGTCGAAAATGAAGTGGCTACTTAAAGGACATTTAAAAAGAGCACCAATAAAGAAAGAAAAATTCAATGTCATTAAATAATGTAAGGCTAGTTATATTTAGTTCGTCTATAGGGCGAGATAATAGTAAATAAAGCAAGATTAATCAAGAACGGTTAAATGCTATCGGTTAAACTTAGTTCTAGTAAAGTATCTTGCATCTTGCCAAAGAATATATGCATCTTACATGAAAGAGATGTTGAAAAAGTTCATTAAAAAGTATAATGAATCCATGAAAGTGTTTAAATGAGACCATTGGATCGTGTTCATAAATTGTTAACAATTTGATAATGATCAATACCTTGTAATGAAAGGTACCGTGTGTTATGATACAACTATCTTAAACTCGGGATATGGTTTAAAACTCTGAGTTAGACTGGCAGGTCTTAAATTAAGAAAAGAAATAAGTAGATCAACAGCAATCATATGTAATTATAAAACCTACTTATTGAAATTCTGATTATTTAAATGTCTTACGTATGTATTGTAAGACTGAAAAGGAAGTGAAAATATGTTAGAACATCGCGACATTGAGCATTTGGATATTCCAGAATTGTCGCTACCAAAGAACGTTTTAGGTAAATGGTCAGCGTTTTTTATTGACCGTTATCGAGTTGTTTTTCTAGTGATTTTAGCAGTATTGGTCATAGGGGTATCGTCGTACTTTGCATTACCTCGAGAATTGAATCCTGAAATCACACTACCGTTTGGAAATGTGTTTACCATGTATAATGGTGCAGCTCCTGACGAAATTGAAACCTTGATCACAGACAAAATCGAAAGTAAGCTTGAAGATTTAGAAGACGTAAAGGATTTAACTTCTTATTCATCATTTGGTGTATCTTCGGTTTGGATCGAATTTGAACAAGGTGTCGATGTTGATGAAAAACTTGAGGAAATGCGCGACAAACTATCAGGTATTGAAGCCGATTTACCTGATGATGCAGAAACCCCTCTTATCCAAAGTATAAAAACAAATAATCAACCTATTATGATTATTAATATTTCGGGTGAACAAAGCTTAAATCAGTTAACAAATATTGCTGAAAGAATTCAAGACCGTATGGAAAGTGAGAAGGACATATTAGAAGTTCTTGTCATTGGTGGTGTTGAAAGAGAAATCAGAGCGGTTGTAGATCCGCAAAAGTTAGCAATCTATGGTATTTCCTTAGATGAAATTAAAGGTGCTATATCTGCCTCAAATGTTAATTTTCCAGGTGGAGACATTGTACTTGATGAACGTAATTACAATATTCGTACAGTAGGCGAATTGAAATCTGTTGAGCAATTAGAGGATGTAATTATAAGGTATCAAGCATCAGGTCCACTTCTTTTGAAAGACATTGCAACAATTGAAGATGGATTAAAAGATAAAGAATCTTTATCACGGCTATCCATCGATATTGCTTCAGAAAATGCAACCATGCAAACATCTGTTTCAATATCAGTTAAAAAGAAAGAACAGGCTGATATCATTGAAACGAGTGGGCTTGTACGTCAAATTCTAGAAGATGAACGTGGTGCTTTATATCCAAAGGACCTAGAAATTCAAATATCAGGCGATACAGCAAAATATGTTGAAGATTCATTAGGCTCAGTTATGAACAATGCTTTTTCTGGACTGTATTTGGTTCTAATTGTACTTTTCTTGTTCATAGGGTTTGGTGAAGCTGTAATCGTTTCTATGGTTATTCCATTGGCAATTATGTCAGCACTATGGATGATGAAAATCAACGATATGTCCTTTAATACCATTACATTATTCTCACTTGTACTTGCAGTCGGAATGCTTGTAGATAATGGAATCGTAATTATGGAGAACATTGATAGACTTAGGTTTAAAGGCTTAAACTCGGCAACAGCTGCAGAAGTTGGTACAAACCAAATTGCTCCTGCTGTTGCAGCAGCAACCTTAACAACGCTGGCAGCATTCTTTCCGATTATGCTGACGCCGGGAATCATGGGAGCTTATATTAAGTCCATACCTTTAACCGTTATATTTACATTGCTTGGATCCTTTTTCATAGCAATGACGGTTACACCTGCACTTTGTGCAATCTTCTTAAAGAAACATAGATCAGAAGTTGTCGTTGACCACAAAAGTCCAAAGACAATTTTGCTTAAAATTATTGCAATACTTTTTATTGTC
>Ga0209379_10001167_pt1 | contig 18013 bp, 13 predicted proteins | sample tdDd001_FD_187124 | JGI IMG/M metagenome (GOLD analysis project Ga0209379, IMG submission 187124) | Marine sediment microbial communities from the Atlantic coast under amendment with organic carbon and nitrate - tdDd00.1 (SPAdes)... | ecosystem: Environmental > Aquatic > Marine > Coastal >...
TAGGCAGTCTACCTCGCCAAGTTTTGCTGCGAGTGTTATTTGGCTTGAAAGTACTGGCCGCTCAAGGTAAGCGCGTTTTACGGTCATATAGATCGATATTTGGGTGTTATCTCTTAAGTAGTGCTGTGCCAATTGCTTCATGACGTTGCCAAGCTGCTTGTCTGCCTGCAGCGCGCTAAATTCGCGTAAGCTTTTGGGCGTAACGAAAATCTGGATATGGTTAAAATGGGCGGTGCAAGTGCTGCCAAGCAGAAAGCCCTGGCCGATGCGGCTGTTGTAACTTTCGTGGCAACCAAGCTTGGTTAGCGAGTCACTCGGCAGTTTTCGTCTTTCAGACAGCTTGCATTTCACCTCAATGTGATAGGGAAAGTAGTCGTTGAGAAGCTGCGCTAAAACACTAAGGTTACGGCTTTGTTGGCCAAGCAATAAGGTGTACTGAAAGTGACCCTGTTGCTGTTGATGAAGCGCTGCTAAGTGTTGCAATAGTTCAACTTTTTGTGGTGATTGTTCTTTTTCGACCAATAACCACGACTGCGCATCCAGCCGATAAGTAATTTCAAAATGACGTTGATTGAAAACATCCAGAAAGTCTTTTAAGGCGTGATCTTCTCGGTAAAGCGCGGTGAGCATCTCTTCGTAGATGTAGTTAGGCAGCACGCCTTTTACGCCAGACAACGCTTGCTTAGCGAGGCGCAACTTGGCTTTGTTGCCCTTAAAAGAGAAATACTGAATTTCGTGTGGGTCGCCGGTTGGGATCGCTTCGGCTTTCAGTTGTAGCTGAATTTTACGTGGCGACTTGGCCATTAAACGGGTGAGCAATCGCATGGCTTGGGCAAAGTCGTATTGCTCTGGTTTACTGGCGAGATCGTAGAGGAAGTTCATTTTGCCTCCTTAAATCTAGCGCGTACGTTCCGCTCTTTTTGGACTACAGACATAACTGGCTCCCGTGTACTTTCGGGTATTGCTTGGCGATGTCGTCGCGACCATAGATGCGGATTTTGAGCTGAATATAACGGTCGAAACTGCAAAACTGCTGGAAGAAGCGGTTAAGCACATCACAAAACACCAAATAGGGGCCGTTGGTATCTAAGGTAATGTCGATTTCGGTACCCGGTGAAAATACGTTCTTGCCCATCACCCGTAACGCCGACACCTGCGACTTAAATTTTACCGCGCGGATCATTTGAATTTCGTTGGCAGAAACTTGGCTACGGCTACACAGGCTGAGCATCTGCTTGAGCGCTTCTTCGGGGTGTGGCGCTTGTAATAAAGAGGCAAAGTTGCCATTGAGCAAACCGATAAACCGCCAGTGGAGGTTTTGATCTTTTTCCCGCTCAATCGGCGCGCTTGGTGGGTAAATCGCGCTGAACTCACCGGGTAAATCGATGCTTTCTAAGCACTCGAGTTGGCCGTTGATCCCGCACGCTTGTTTGCCATTGGTACACAACAATCGGGTGCCATAAAGCTTATTGAACTCAAGGCTTTGCTGAGTGGATAGTGAGATAGCAAGGTGGATATCGTCGTTTAAATCTCGCTTTGCTTGCCAGTAATCGCAGTGGCGATTGTTGGCGTATTTATCTTTAAACAGCGGTACTAACGGCTTTTCTCCGCTGGGGGTGATTTCGTAAACCTCTAACACTTCGACGACTTCTATTGGATCGTCACTATGGGCATCGGCATTGATCGGAATGGTTAAGCTGCGTTGATCGTAGCTCACAGGCTCACCCACTTGGTTAAACAGATTAACGGCGGGCACGACGTTGAGCTTAAACACTTCTTTGTCAAATAGGCGAATGAACTCCGACGGTAGCGAGGTCATAAACAGGTTGACCTTAAGTTCGGAGCTGGCAAATTGTTTGGCGTACTGACCAAAGCCTTTTAGGCGGAAGAACTGCCTCTTTTCTTTGAAATAGAGAAATTCCGCTATCAATTGATAGCCAGAAAACTGATTACCGTACTGGGGCAAAAAGGTGAATTCGAGATCGCTTATGCGACTTTTTAGCTGCTGGTTATGGATGGCAAGGTGACGCTGGCACTCTGAGTCTGACACGGAAATGGCGCAGGTGTTGCTTAGTAGCAGCTCAACCAAAGAGTCCGCGTTGTTTTCAAACCCTTGAACAAAGAAGTCGAGATCATTTATGTCTAGGTGGCTAAAGTGCACGTCGGGATCGCCAGTGGATAAACTTAGCTGAATAGCCGCGGTGCTATTGTGTCCGGCGCACGCGGGGCGATTGAAGTTGAATGGCGCGCTGATCGCTTGGACATCGGTAAGTAGAAATGGGGCGATCTCTAGGTTATCCACGGTCGAAAACAGACACTCTTGCTCACCATTTTTGCCACTAAATTGGGCGTTTTTTGGTAATCGTGTCGCTTCGATGCTCTCTTGCTCACTGTTGAGCTGCAAGTAGACAACGCTTGGCACGGTTTGAATATAGGACGGGTAGAGTACCCCTAACAGTCCATCGATGACATCGGGCAGTTGATCGCTGAGCTGCTTTTCTACATTGGCGTTTAGCAGCGCGACGCCATCGAGTAGCCGTGCCATGCTTGGGTCTTCGATTTGGCCCTGGTGAATGTTGAGGCTTTCGGCGTGAGCGGGGTGCTCATGACCAAACTGGCCTAATGAACGGCGTACAAACGCGAGCTCTTGTTCGTAATAACGCAGCAAAGGATCAGTCATAGCTTTCCTCCTTTAGCTGAGTGGTGAGGTCGGTGAGGGTGATTTTGGAGTCAAAAATCAGCTCTTTCTCTCCGTATTGGGTTGGGACGCTGGCGATAATGTTGAAAAACACCGCGTTCTCGCCCTCTTTTCTGTCGAGCAACTCGACGGTGATATGGCTAAATCTGGGCTCAAAACTGCGGATCCAAGACTCGATCCTCAGCGCCAGTTGCGCCTTATCTAAGCTCGCGCTGAGCAGTTGGATATCTTCGATGCCGAATTTCAGACTGGATCGATTGATCTCGGTTAAGCGATCGTCAAGATCGATCAATGAAGCTTCGGCTTCCAGCAGTTTGGTGAGGTGATATTTAATATCGGCGATCTCACTGCGGGGTGACGGTTTGTCGTTGGCCACAAAGGTTTGCCAAAAACTCATTAGGCCACCTCATCAAGTTCGGTAGTCAGTATGACTTCACCGTTGAAATGGTCGTATTGGTATTGCGGCACGATACGCAGCGTACAAGCAAAGCTGCCCGGCTGGCTGATAGATTCACTCACGCTGATTTTCGCAAAACTGAGTGGGTATTTGGCCAATGTTTCTTCGTTGGCGAACGAGACGTTACTCGAGAACTTCTCAATCCACTGGGTGAGAAATAACTCACACTCGGCGGCGGTATTAAAGCTGCCGATCATCTCGCGTACTTGTACTTTTAAGTAATGGGCGATGCGGCACGACATCAAGCAGGTTTGCACTTGGGTGAGCACTTGGTCTCGGTCGATGTTCGCGTGTTGCCAAATCGAGTTATTGCCATTGAAGTAGAACTTCTCGGTGAGTGGACTTTTGGTGAGTGGAATAAAGCCATTTTGAGCGTAAAAAGTCGAAATTTGGCCAAAGAGGGTCACGTCGACTTCTGGTTGTTCAATAAAAGAAGCGGCAAGGCTGCGCGCGGGTAAATTAACGACGGCACCTTGGTATTTATCATTCCAGCGTGACTTTAAAAAGCCAAACCAATTAATACGGTGGTATTCGCGCATGATGGTGGTGGTAAAAGCAAAAACCGCGTTGCCCCAAAGCCCATCCCCAGACTCGTTATACACAAATCCGACTTTGGCGTTGCGGCGCGGTTTTCGCACTCGGATAAATGGCATCGCAAGACCGATAAAACGCGAGCAAGGCTTAGAGCGCAAATCTTGCCATGCTTGGTAGTCGGGGCCGGTCAGAATTTTTTCTATCCGATTGATGTCAGATAGCCAGTCGGCGCCTCGATTGGCAAAAAATTGCGCATCGGGAGAAAAAAGCATCGGGCACAGGGTGCTTTCGCCAAGCTTTCCAAGCAGCTCTAAGGTAAACAGATCGTCGTAGTCGCTATCAAAGCTGATATCCATCGAAATCGAGTGGGCAAACGTAATACAGCCAAACGGATGGCCACCAAGGGTATTGAGCTCTTGGTTGCCGATTTTGTTGAACAGCTCCGATGTTTTGGTGCTGTAGGCTTGATTGACGTCGGTTGAGACTTCTTGCCAGTTCATATCAAGTAGCTTTAAGCGAATGCGCTGGTAGTTAACTGGTAAAGTGGCGAGGCCATGCAGGCTACGCCAGTTTTTTTCTAATAGTTCGAAGTCCGGGTGGTGGGTGATGTTGTCGAGCTGCGTCGACAAGGTGTTATCCAATTCGGCGATAAGTTTGGACAGCGAGCAAATAAGGTGACTGCGGCTGGATAGCGTTTTTTTATCTAGCACCAAAAGCAAAGATAACGCCTCTGATAAAAAGGCGTTGTCTTTGCTGTCGAGAGCGTTGAACTGTGCTTGCCATTGGGATGATAACTGCATTTAAATTCGTGGCCGAATTGCTCCGGCCACGCCAACATTATTAGCCAGGGATCTTGGCAACCATACGTACTGAAGTGGTCAGCTCTTCGAGTTGTAACCAAGGCCTTAAGTGCGCAATGGCAGAGTAAGAGCCCGGGCGTCCCGGCTGTGCGACGACTTCAATGCGAGACTCTGCCAAGGGGGTTTTGGCTCGCTGATCGTTACCGATGGCACCTGCGTTGGTGTACTGATCGATCCATAACTGTAGATCGCGCTGCACATCGGGCGCTTCAAGGTTAGAGCCGAGTTTGTCGCGTCCCATCACTTTTAAGTAGTGGGCAATACGGCTACTGGCCATGATGTAAGGCAAACGCGCCGAGATAGCGGCGTTAGCCGTGGCATCTGGATCGGTAAAGGTTTTGGGTTTTTGGGTTGTTTGGCCACCAATAAATACCCCGTAGTTGGAGTTTTTATAGTGAACTAACGGCAAGAAGCCTAAATCACTGAGCTCTTTTTCACGCTCGTCGGTAATGTTGACTTCGGTTGGGCATTGCTGAAGGAGATCGCCCGCTTCTGACTTGTAGGTTAGGTTAGGGAGATTTTCGACTTTGCCGCCGTTGTCGAGCCCGCGGATCGCAGTACACCAGCCGTAAGCGGTATACGCTTGGGTCATTTTCAGCCCCAGATCGTAGGCCGCGTTAGACCAAACCAGTTGATCGTTGTTGGCCGGTTTTGGGTTACCGTCCATGTCGGTACCAAGCTCTTCGTAGTTAAATACGCTAGTACCAAGCCCTTTGTCGCCATAAGGTAAGCGTGCCAAGGTGCGAGGTAGAGTTAGAGTGACGTAACGGGCGTCATCACTTTCACGGAAGGAATTCCATGCCGCGTAGGCTGGAGAGTCGAACCCTGCAGCAACTGGTTTGCCTTCTTCAAAGGTGGTGAAGTCGTTGAACTCGAACATTTCTGCATTGGCCGCGGCAATAAACGGCGAGTGACACGCCGCCGCAACTTCGCCCATGTAACGCAGCAGAGCGACATCTTCATCTTTGGCGCTAAACTCGTAGTCGCCAATAAAGGTGCCGTATGGCGCGCCACCAGCGGTGCCATATTCGGATTGATACACCGCATTAAACAGTGGACTGCGGTCAATCGCTGGCGCATCTTCAAACTGCTCGAGTAGCTCTTCTTGGGTGTAGTCGACCATCTTGATTTTCAAGTCTGGGCCAAGTTCGCTCTCTTTGACGAGTTTTTGTAAGCCGCGCCAAGAGCCTTCCAGTTTTTGGAACTCTTTTTGCTGCATCACTTGTGAAAGCTGTTTAGATAGCTGCTGGTCAATTTGACCAATGGCACTTTCGATGGTTTTGGTGAGGTTTTTATCCCAAGTCACCGTCCCCGATAGCGCTTGCTCTGCCAGAACAGAAAACAGCTCTTTGGTGGTGTCTGCTGGGGTTTGCGTAGTCGCTTCAATGGCTCTGTCTAAGAAATTGAGCGAACCTTCTGCCGCTTCAGCTTGGGTGGATTTTTCGGCTTCAGTACTCATTACTCACCCCCTTCTTTTTTAATGCCAAGTTCATCGGATAAGGCATTGATGGTTTCGGCACTTTGCAGCACTTCTTTGAGCAGTTTTTCTAAGTCGCGTGAGCGGTCAGCTTTAGAAAGCAGCACTTTGAGTTGATTGCGGGTTTCAACCAGTTTTTTAAGTGGTTCGACTTGGTCAATGATGGCTTCTGGTTCGAAGTCATTCATTGAGTCAAATTTCAGGTTGGCTTCGAATTGGCTATCATCGTCACCCAGGACATTGTCGACTTTGAGAGATAATTCTGGGCCGACTCGCTTCATTACTGTGTCAAAGTTATCTTTGTCGACATTGTAAAAAGTGCGATCTTCTACGTCTTCTTTATCTTGCTTGTGACCGGAATAGTCACCAATAACACCCACAACAAAAGGGAGTTCTTTGGTTTCGACGGCGCCATTGGTTTCAACGTCATAAGTGATGCTGACGCGGTTTTTGCTGACGCGTTTATGTTGGGAATTTAATGCCACAATAATTCTCCTTGATCAATTATGAAGCAGTAGAGGTGACTTTTGCGGTGGTCGCATCAAAGCCAACTTCAGGGCCTTTTTCGATCTTGCCGCCTTCGGCCTCAATGTAATAAGCCTTAGAGATTTCGGTATAAACAAGGCTTAATGATTCGTTGGGTAGCGAGCCATCGCTGCCTGTCATGTTGTAGCTGGATATACGGGAAGATTTTAACGTTATGATCAGGTAAGGATCGGCGCCGGAACCTTCACGGTTGGGCTTAGTCATGACGATTTCGACGGTTTTCCCATCTGCGCCAGGCGCGTATAAGAAGGTGGTGAGATAAGGAGAAGCCCCATCGCAGCCGCGGCTGATGTTTACTTCCCCTAGTGCGACCATGCCTTGGTCGGCATTGTTGGCGTTACCGACATCAATGCCGACACCACGTACTGCTCCCCATGAAAGTTGATCGATCGCGAAGAATCCGTCTTTGCCACCGATCTTTTCAACGGTTGCTGCACCTTTAGGACTAACGCCATCAATTCTCATATAAATAGAAGCCATTGCTTTCTCCTTCGCTTATTAGCATTTTTAAGTCATTACCATTTAAAATCCGACACACTAGCGCTAGAACTTCCTGACGTTGCTTGGGTGTTTGATGAGGCATGAGTTGGGTTGTCAGAACCTTGTGGCTCTGAAGAGTGCTCGGAACCTGGAATGCTTAACTCAGGGGCCGAATTGATTTGAGTGCTGGTGGGGTTGGCTCTGTCGCTAGACTTATCGCTTAAGTCCAATTTTTCCAGATGATCCATCCCTGTGAGTTGGTTAATTTGATTAAACGCTTTTTGTTCTTCACCGATCATTTCTTGCATCAGCTCAGGTAGGCTGAGGTAACCCCAGCGGATGGCCCGTTCGAGCAGAAACGCCACTGGGCTATGGGGTTCGGTTTGCTCAAAGTACTGGGCAATTTTACGAATTTCTTGAAAGGCGTGATCGCGATTGGTGATGCCGTTGATATTGGATATCGTCTGAGCTGGCGCGTTAATCCCAGTATCGCTTTGTAGGTTAGAAGCCATTGAGCCGATTTCTTTATGAGAAGGTGCAGGTTCGGTATTCGGTTGTTTGGCCATTGGCTGACTCGCCGCTATAGCCTGTGGTGCTTGAGACGGTTCGGGTTGGGATATTGGACCAAGGTCGGCATTAAGCGGCCAAGGGCTAAACCTTTCCCCAACAAGAAATTCAATCGCGCTAATTAATTCTTTGAAATTGGCTTTGATAAACTTAAAACTGATAAGCGTAACGCCCGCTTGGCTACATTTTTCAGCGACCAGTTTTTCCGTTTGAGCTAGGGCGTGATAGCAGCTCACTAACTGCTGTAGCACTTGCATGGTGGTATTAGAAAACTGCTGGTTGGCTTGTTCTTTTAGCCGAGCCAAACTGCCATCGAGTTCGGCTTTAAGATAGTCGCCAAAGGTGATGTCGCCTATGATTGCTTGCATTTGTAGCGGCACATAAAGTGCGGTTGAGTCGGGGGATTCACCCACTAACTGAAGCAATGGACGGGTGCGAAACTCCGTCCATTCGCGCAGTTTGTCTTGCTCTGTTTCAGCTTTGAGCTTTTCTTCTGGCGGTTTTGGGTGAAGATCATCCCAATATTGCTCTACCCAAACTTGCAAAATGGTGAGCGCTTTGGCGAGGTTGTCGAACGGTTGTTCGGTGAAAAGTTGGCTTGAGATATTCCAGCCGAGAATTTCAATATCTTTGGTTTTTTTCAGCAGTGCGTCTTGAGTGGTATCGCGCAGTAACAGCCAACTTGTTTGGTTTTTATTCAGTAATAGCTGATCGGCAGAAGCATCGGGCGTTTCTATTAGTTGGCGAAAACTAGATTGGGCGGCGTTGTAGGTATTTCTTAGCCCACGATAAACGCTTCTATCGAGTTTAAGATAGTTACCGCAGGGAGATTGGTCGGAGATAGGAGTTAAGAACTCTTCAATGCCACTTATACCACTCATAAGAATCCTTTCATTATGCTTAAGCGAATGTTAACTAGCGCGCACAATTTATAAGAGCATGAGTGCACTGTTAACAGTAAAGCTGCAATTTCAGGATTTTCCGCAAAAATAGTTAAATAAATTAACAATTAAGCTAAAAGTTTGAACTCCATCCAACTTTGATTAATCACTGGGATTTTTTTGCTGAAACGACTAGCAAATTAAATTAACCGCCTATCAAAACGGTTGGCATTCCAAGCACTATGGTGCCGCCGTGTGCCGTGCTGTCTCCCATGCGAGCAGCAGGCTTATTGTTGATAAGAACGGTTGCGCTGCCTTTGATTATCGAGTCTGGCGGGCCGACGCACATGCACATATCACCTAGGGTGGCGGCGGGCATTCCGCCAATTAATACGGTTGGGGCACCTGGGCCGGTGATCGGCCCGCCCACATGAGGAATAGGGGGAACCGCAGGGGTTTGCATTGGGCAAACGTGCATGTCGGTAAGTCTTGCGGCCGGTAACGTCATGATGATGACTCCTCTCCGTTTTCACCTCGCGCTATGGCCAGCCCTTTGTTGAAGGCCTGCTGGTAGTAGTGTTGGCTTTGATCCCATTCGGGCAGCGCGGCAGAGTGATTGATGGCTCCAGATACGGCTTTGGCATACAGAAATGGGTCGGGCAGTACGGTGGGGAGATCGGGGGCGACAATGCTGCCCGCACCGTTCCAAAATACGGCTTGCGCTAGCCAAGATGGGCCGCAGTTGAGGCCTAGCCGATTGGCAAATAGTTCGCTTTTGCGCCGCAGTTCTTCCGAAGGAGCTTTCACCCACTGTTTTGCCGTATCAATGCATTGGCGCTGGGCGTTTGACCACACATCATTTCGCTGCTCTAAGGTGATAGCTGCCCACCATATCGCCTCACGTACGGGCATCGCGTGGGCGACAAATTGAGTCAAATCATAGTAGAGCTTGCCATCGATAAGCGCTTGGATGGACGCTTCGGTTGGTTGATCTTCTATCACCAGCGCTTTTGCTTCATCACTTGCAGGAAAGCGCTGAAGGATCTGTATGCCAAATGGGTAAGGGATTTTTTTATATGTCATTAGTTCACCTTTAAGATCGCGCCTTTTAGCTCGCCCATTACGCCTCCGTCAAAGGTAGCCTTGAGACCGGATTTAAACTCCGCGCTTAGCTGACCTTGTGCGCTGAGGGTGGTTTGCGCGTCTATGGTGACGCTCATGCCTTTAACGGTATTCGAACTGGTGGCTTCAACCGCGGTGGTCGCGCCGGAGATTTTGTTCGCCGAGGTTGCTTTGCTTTCAACGTTCATTCCTTGCAAGCTGAGGGCGTTGTCGGCCTTGATATCAATGCTGCTCGCTTCTATGGCGATAGAAGAACTCGACAAGGTGATTTTACTTGAACCCACTTTCAGCTCGATGCTGCTGTCGGCCTCAAGAGAGATGGTTTTACCTTTCTCGGTAAGTGCCTCTTTCACTGTCAGTGAGTAGGCATCATCGGTGGTGATGGCCATTTGTTTGGTCACGGTTTGGCTCAGCTCGCCTTTAACGGTTTCACTATGATTGTTCTCTACCTCTTGAACAAAGTCTTTCGCCGCATGGAGATAGACCTGTTCGTTGTCTTGTTTATCATCAAAAAAGAGCTCGTTGCTTTCGCCGCTGAGCTGGGTTTTGAAGCCCGACTTGCTCGCATTGGATTCTTTGTATGGCGGGGCATTATTACTGTTATAGACGCTACCTGTGATGATGGGGTTATCCGGATCGCCATCGATAAAAGCGACCAACACTTCATGGCCAACGCGTGGCACAAATTGGCTACCGTAGCCGCTGCCCGCCATCAGTTGCGCCACTCGAACGTAACAACTGGTTTTATCGCCGCTGGTTTCGGTGTCCCAGTGAAATTGGATTCGCACTCTGCCTTGCTCATCTTGATTGATATCACCGGCAGTTGAGCCGGCGACGAGTGCACTTTGCAGGCCAAATACGCGTGGTTTCGTCATGGGTTTTGGATAGTGACAAACTGATTTGTCTATTAAAGTCACTGCGCTGTGGCATTGGTTGTTGTCGTGGTATTCCCGTTCAATTGCAATGACAGAGAAATCGCCAAGCTGGGATTTATCAAGGTGGCTTGCAAGGGAAAGCCAACTGGCAAGAGTGAAGGCGTCGACTTTAGCCACAGCTTTTACTTGTTGGTAGTTTTGTTCCAGTTGCTCTATGCGCCGTTTAGCCAAGTTACTCGATAAATCACTCATGTCACCACTGATACTGGCTGATGGGTAGTAACGAGCGCTGAGTTTGGAGTTGTTTGCTAAGGTGTGGCTGGATTTTTTTACCCCACTGGTGACCAGTTTTGATTGGGAGTAGTCGTAATTGGTGAGCTCTATACTGGCACCGTGAAAGGCACCTATGGGTTGCCATTCGTCGATGAGCGGGTTGTTTCCTGAAGGGACTTCGGCCATATCAAACTTCGCGACATCGGCTTTATCAAAGGGTTTTTGGGCATCGTGCAGCACTAGGGTGTGCTCGCCATCGCTGTGCTCAAAATAATAGTGAATGCCTTCTTCGGCGAGCAATCGAGTCACAAAGTCAAAATCGGACTCGTTATATTGCAGGCAATATTCCCTTTTAGTTGAGGGGAGGTTGCTCGCTTGGTATGCCCCATTAAATCCAGCGTTATCAAAAATATCACACACAATGTCTTTGGTGGATTGGTTTTGATAAACACGAAATTCATGGCTGTGGGTGAGCAGCCATAGCCATGGTTTTAGCACCACTCGATAGCTTGAGTATTGCAGGTTGGCGTCCATGCCAAGGTGCTGAACTTCGGCGACCACACCGTTAAAGCTGCGCACTAATTTAAGGCTGCCTTCGCTACTGTCATAGCGGCTTACCGTGAGTTTTTGACCTAGCTGATCAGCAATCGAAAATGATTTAGATACTAAAGTGAGTTCGATCAGAAACGGTTCCGATAGAAACTCTGAAACCCGAAAATGACTTACGCTATGCTGCTGATTTTTTGAATCTTTGGCAGACATGCTGCTTGCTGAAGGTGAAAACTGATCAGCCATTGCTCATCCCTGATTAGTAGTTTGATAAATCCATATTTGTTAGAAAAACATTAGCATATGGTCACTAGGGTGCAGGGAGAACCGAGCATGGATGAGCGGGAAATCACGTTTTCTGAGGGAAAACAGGTGGTTTTGAAAAGATTGTCGGATTAGAGACGAGAGGGTTTTATTGGCTTGTGCTTAATGTGGAGGGGCTTTACAAGATTAGCTTAACTGAGTGCTCCAATTTTGAGCTACCTTTAAAGGAGACGAACACTTTTTCAGCAAAAGCGCTTTCGCTGACCCAATATATTCTGGCGCACCAAACGATATTCAAGGGGGGAAGAGAAGAATATTTGATAATACTGACGTTGGTCATATATGTATCATTCTCTGCTTGGTTATCTAGTGTTGAGTTTGATAGGTTTTAAGTCACAGAGTGATTGAAAAGGTATAATTATTATGAAAGTAAATGTTCAAACACACCACGTATCAATCAATGAAGATTCTCGTAAAGAGATTGAAGGCAAATTTGATAAAGTCGCCACTCATTACCCACAATTGATCAGCAGCGACATCATCATCACCAAAGAGCACGGCCATCACCATGTGGAAGTTTTCACCAATTATGAAGGTGCTAGGGTTTCAGCTAAGGCAACTGACGATATCATGTACCCAGCGATTGCTTCGGCGGTGAAAAAACTAGAAGCGGGGCTACGTAACCGCAAGGGGCAATTGAAGTCTGACCTGCATGCTAAGCCGACTAGCACCAAGCCAGAAATCGCTTCAGACATCATCCAAGAGATGAAACTCGTCTAATTTTTCGTGACTAACCAGATTTATGAAGCCAGCATTTGTATGCTGGCTTTTTCTATGCTGCTGGAAAGCGAAAGTTAAAATCAGTTCATGTTTTTGAACAGTTTGTTTGCTTTTTGAACAAGACTTTTAGTACACTCACCCCATCATTTCTTTAGGAGTCTGCGCCATAATGAAGCACTAATACCTGTCATCCATCTTCATCTCTTTTATTGGATTTACAGGGTTAGTAGGCGTAGCTCAGTCACCGCTTGCACTTTGCAAAATTATTTCAGTCTCCGCTATTGGTTAGTGTGACTGTTATCATCAAACGTATCTGTCTGCGCCTTATGTCCCTGATTTACAGGAGGCATTATGCCGTTATTACAAGCCACTCATCTTAGTTATCAATTCGACAATGGCGAGACGCTGTTTCGCGATATTAGCTGCACACTCAATGACCGCCGTGTAGGGCTGGTGGGGCGCAATGGTGCGGGAAAGTCGCTATTGGTGTCACTGTTAACCAAGCAACTTTCCCCAACCTCTGGCCAAATAATCCTCAACGGGAAAGTGGCTACTTACTCACAGCTGCCCTCAACGTTACTGGATGGCAACGTGACCGTCGCTCAGTTCTTGGGGCTAGACTTGGTGTTAGATGCGCTTAAGCAGGTCGAGCAGGGCAGTTGTGACAGCCGTTTCTTTGACCTGATTGGAGAGCGTTGGCAGCTAGAAAGTGAGCTGGCCGCTGAGCTGCTCGCGTTAAATTTACCCGCCGATTTTTCAATGCCGTGCCGAGCGCTTAGTGGTGGAGAACTCGCTCGCTTGCAGCTGTGGCAGTTGTTCCAGTCTGACGCGGATTTGTTGGTGTTAGACGAGCCTTCCAATCATCTAGACCAGCAAGCCAAGCAATGGCTAATCGAGCAGATGGCGCAGTTTAGTGGCCATATTCTGTTAGTGAGTCACGATAGGGCATTGCTGCGGCACATGACGCAAATTTGGGAGCTCAGCAGCCTTGGGCTTGCTCAATATGGCGGAAACTATGACTTCTACGCCGAGCAGAAAAGCCAAACTGTGCTTGCGCTTGAAAGGCAGTTAAATAGCGCTAATAAAGAGCAAAAAAGACTAGAGCTCGAAGCGCAGAAAAACCGAGAGAAAGCCGAACAGCGCGCCGCGAAAGGGAACCGAATGCGCAGGCAGGGTAGCCAAGCCAAAATCATCCTTGATGGGATGAAAGACAGTGCCACGGCGAGCGTTTCCAATCGGCTCAAAAACGAGCGCGGCCGCAGCGCGCAAATAAAGCAGAAGTCACAGGCGATAAAAGTAAAACTAGAGCAAGTGAAAGCGCAAAAGATGCACCTTCAATCTGCAACGCTGCGCAATCACAGCATTGCCTCTATCGTCGATGGGACACTGCCTTTTGGTATCGGCGAGCCAATCAATCTTCAGGTGACGGCGCAAAGCAAATTGCATTTACAAGGGGGCAACGGTAGCGGTAAGTCGACGTTGCTGAAGGTGTTATTGGGTCATTATCCACTTCGCACGGGTGAACTAAGGGTGAATAGCCCACTCTATTATCTCGACCAGCATTTTGGCTTATTGCGCAGTGAGCTATCAATGCTAGAGAACCTCCAGCACTTTTGCCATGGCGTATTGGAGAGTGACGCAAGAACCTTACTTGCCGGGATCGGCTTTCGCCGTGATGCGGTATATCGCCTGGCTGGGCAGTTAAGTGGTGGCGAGAAAATGAAACTGGCGATGCTGGTGGTCAGCCATCAATCTACGCAACCGTTATTGCTGCTCGATGAGCCCGATAACCACCTCGATATAGAGGCCAAGCAACTGCTTGCGAGTGCGCTTAACCATTACCAAGGCGGATTTATTTTGGTGAGCCATGATGAGGATTTTGCTGAGGAGTGTGGGGTGAGTGAAAAGGTAGTGCTGAGATAGGCTCGAAAGTGGGGTGCGCCGCTGTCGCAGTGCAGCGGCCACCCTAAGCGGGGTTTAGTCAACTATCGCGGTGATTTACACTGTAAAAAACCACGCACTTCCCACCGCGACAAATCCATACAAAATGATACTGTTTTAATCTGAGAGTTTAGTATCTAATTTCGGCCAATTTATGACGTTAATAGATGCAGGTCGAATTATGAAGTTGAAGGTATTGTTGGTCGCGGCAGTTGCCACCGTCATCAGTGGTTGTGGTGGCGGATCAGCAGATGGTGGTGCTAGTTCGGGCAAAACTACGCCGAGTGTGACGGACTCTGGGATCAATTTATCTCAAATTGCGAGTCGCGCCTCACTGACGGCGGTGCAATGTAATGAACTGAGCGTGGCGAATACCCGCTTTATGCCTACTGGTATTGTTAATCAATGTTGGCAGCTTGAGGTACCAGAAGATTACAGTCATCCGGACGCTAAGAAGATCAAAATTGCAGTGGCAAAAGTTCCATCTCGATCTGCAGATGATAAACGGGGGGCGTTTGCGTTTCTGATGGGCGGGCCAGGCGGCGGTGCTGTTGTCTATTCAGAGAAGTTATACGGTGAGGTATTGAATCTAAACCATGATGTTTATATGGTCGATCAACGTGGTACGGGTTTTTCTACCCCCGCGTTATATTGTAGTTTTGGGGAAGAGGGCACAACAGAGCAGATTACCGCTTGTAAGAACAAGTTAGTGAATGATGGCGTCGATCTTAACCAATATACCAACCAGTTTAATGCATTTGATTTATTGGTATTGGAAAAGAAACTAACTCAAATAAGCGAACTCAATGGTCGATGGAAGCTATACGGTAACTCTTATGGAACTAGGCTTGCAATGACAATGGCGCGCGAGGAGCAGCGCCAAATCAAAGCAGGTTACCAGTCAAAAGGTGCTATCGAGATGATGGTACTCGATGGCGTTTTGCCAATTGAGGTAAACGGCATTAAGGATACCCCTTGGGCAAACTATGAGTCTTTGGATCGGTTGCTAGAACTATGTCAGCGCAGTGGATCATACTGTAATGAGCAAGAATTTAAGAGCAAACTGGATACGATGTTTGTAGAACTTGATAATCAGTATCATATTTTCTTTATCAATTACTTGATTCAAAAAAGCATGAGTCGCAGTGACAGTTTTCCTAATCGAGACAAATTCACACCGGTTGAGTTGGTAAAACAAGACCCAGCGACCCTCGCGACGAAGATTGTTGATATGGCAACAGATGAATACGATGTTAACCATCCAGATCGCTTTGCTGCGATGGGGTTATCCAATATTTGTGCAGAAGCGCCAAGCAAACCAGCTAATCACCCAGTTCATCCAAGCCGTGCTAAATGGGGAGTGAATGTACAAAGGGCAATAGATGCCAGCTATCATATGGAGTTTAGCGCTAAAGCATGCGCAACTTGGAATGTAAAAGCGGTTCCAGCGAGCAACTATCAAGTGTCAGAAAGCATCACTTACCCAGTATTACTGCTAAGCGGTGCCAACGATGGCCAAACACCACCTGCGTGGGCAGCGCTAGCGGCTAAGTCATTCAGTGATAGCTTGTCTCTCACTCAAGATTCGGGCGAGCATGGTATTTTATTTTCGTCTATTGATGACGATCCAACCTGTCTGGGGCGTTTAATCACTAGCGCGATTAATGATCCTAAAAATATGAAGTCGTTAGATGCAACTTGCCTAAATCGATCAGATTTTAAGTATCGCCCCATTCCTTAGTGGATAACGGTATACGTTCATTCTAGAAGCCGATTTAGCCGTCGGCTTTTGTCCATATTCTCCTACAGTCCCATCCAATTACGATTACTTCTAAACAGAATAATATTAGTAATATCTTATATTTAAAGAGCAATTACTCTTTTATTTATTTTCTGAATTATCTTTCCGCATGCCATTTTGAAAACGGGATGTTAATGCCATTTGTCGCCACAAATTCCCCAGCTTTTGGAATAAATGCGTCAGTTTTGTTTTTGCCTAGATGCAATTATTCGCCATTTTTCTAGAGTTATTTTGCCCAATTAAATTTTGGTTCAGCAAGCGATGACTTGTTGATTTATAAGATTAAGCAGTGAAATAACAAGGACTATAAAATGGACAGAAAAAGTAAGCGTGTCTTTACGCTTAGTTTGTTAAGCGCCTCCTGTTTGGTGGCGTTTAACAGCTATGCGGCGGTCGATTGCTCTGGCTTAAATGAGTGGGATAGCAATGCGGTTTATTGGCAAAATGATGAAGTGAAATACAATCAGAATGCCTATAAAGCCAACTATTGGACCCAGAACAATAATCCCGAGCAGTTCTCAAACCCTTATGAGCATTGGACTAAAGTTGATGCTTGTCAGACCGATGGCAGCAACCAAGCACCGAGCGTGAGTTTAACGTCGCCAAGTGCTGGCGAGGTTATTACGGTCGGCGACAGTGTTGTATTGGCCGCGACCGCAGCAGACAGCGATGGCACGGTAGCGCGCGTTGAGTTTTACATTGCTGGTGCCCTTGTTAACACGGTGACTAATTCCCCTTACTCAGCCACTTGGTCGGCAACCGAAGGTAGCCATGTGGTGAGCGTGCTTGCTTATGATGATAAAGGGCTTGTTAGTCAAGAAGATACCGTAGCTATTCAGGTTGATTCCCAGCAACCCGACAATGTTGCACCACAAGTGACGCTAACCTCGCCAAGCGCTTCCGATTCTTTCAAACAAGGCGATAGCGTCACCATTAGCGCCGATGCTAGCGACAGTGATGGTAGTGTGGCCCGAGTCGAGTTTTATGTCGATGGTGCGCTTGTAGGAAGCGATACCAGTGCCCCTTACCAGCACCTTTGGAGCGCCGAGCAAGGTGAACACACCTTAAGCGTGAAAGCGATTGATGACAAAGAACTTGCGAGCACATTAGCCAGTATCACGCTGCAAGTCGAAGCCGCGACGCCTGATAACAACCTGCCAACGGTCGATTTAACCCTATCTAGTACCAGTGTTGAGCTTGGAAAAACAGTGACGTTTAGCGCCAATGCAAGCGACAGCGATGGCACAATTGATAAAGTGGAATTTTATGTCGCGGGAGCAAAAGTAAGCACGGTTACCCAAGCGCCGTATGAGTTTGCTTATACCACCACTCGTACGGGCAACTTAGCGGTGTACGCCAAAGCCACCGATGATAAGGGGGGAAGCACGGACTCAGGCCTGCAAACCTTAGTGGTCACCGGGGAGCCCGTTGTTAGTAATTGCCGCCCTGATGGACTGTATCAAACGCCGGGGATCGAGGTGCCGTACTGCACCATTTACGATCAAGATGGCCGTGAAAAAATGGGCAGTGATCACCCACGACGTGTGATTGGCTACTTCACCAGTTGGCGAGCGGGGGACGACCCTCAAGCATCGTACTTGGTGAAGGACATTCCATGGCAGCAACTGACTCACATTAACTACGCGTTTGTTAGTATCGGCAGCGATGGCAAGGTCAATATCGGTGACGTCAACGACCCTGAAAACCCTGCTGTGGGTAAAACCTGGCCGGGCGTAGAGGTTGACCCAGCGCTTGGCTTTAAAGGGCATTTTGGCGCATTGGCGACAGCCAAACGCAAACATGATGTCAAAACTCTGATCTCGATTGGTGGTTGGGCAGAAACCGGAGGCCACTTTGATAGCAATGGGGATCGGGTAGCCGATGGTGGTTTCTATACCATGACAACCA
>Ga0209379_10001168_pt1 | contig 18013 bp, 15 predicted proteins | sample tdDd001_FD_187124 | JGI IMG/M metagenome (GOLD analysis project Ga0209379, IMG submission 187124) | Marine sediment microbial communities from the Atlantic coast under amendment with organic carbon and nitrate - tdDd00.1 (SPAdes)... | ecosystem: Environmental > Aquatic > Marine > Coastal >...
ATGGTTCTTCCAGCAGTTCAAACCGATTCGACAACAGATCTTTCAAGCCATCAAAAGTAGTATACGGCTCGCCATCCTTTCGATATCCACCAACCCATTGTTCCATCTCGGTAAATTCCTCTAGCCAGGTATAAGGAGATGTAATTACCAGAATTCCCCCAGCATTTATCCTATCTGGAATCTCACTTAAGAATTTCTTCGGATCATACAGTCGATCGATCAGGTTACCTGCAAAAACAAGATCATAGCCAGAGTACAAAGTTTTCAGATTACAAGCATCTGCTTGGAAGAATTCCACCTTCTCTCGCGAGTGATCCAAATCGAAGTCCGTCAGTTTAAACTCCTTAAAAGTGTTCAGTTTTCCTTCTTCCCTTCTTAAATAATTCAGTTTTCCTGATTCTTTCAACTGAGTTCCAATTCGAATAAAGCGAGTCGAAAAATCTAGCCCCGTTACTTTATCAAAATGCTTTGCCAATTCAAAGGTCATTCGTCCGGTTGCACATCCCAAATCCAAAGCAGTACTTTTATTGATACCTTTTAAATACTTACTCATCAAACCAATACATGATAAGGCATAATTTTCTACACCAAAGTACTTTTCTCCATACTGAAACTCACAATATTGCGACACCAACTCGTCGGTTTCATAATAATCAGCTTGTACCTCTACCTCTTCTTCCGATTCGATATATCGGAATCCGGCGTGCTGAAAAAAGTGACGACGAAAAGCATAACGAGAATCACGAATCGCCAGGTTTCCTGTGGATATCCACGATCCTCCTTTAATCAGGTTGTGCTTGGCATCAAAGGTAGGAGTTGAAAAATCGTCGTAAAACGGATGAATCTCAAATCCATCCAATCCGGAAATTGGCATTTCGGTCCATTGCCAAACATTACCAATCACATCATAGAAACCATTCGTTTCAAATCGATTCACCGGACAAGAAGAAGCGTAATGCTCCAAATTGATATTCCCCGGTGCCTTCTCCCAATAAGGCTGATCATCAATTCCAGCCTGATCTCTCAACAAATAGTATTCCGCCTCACTTGGCATACGTAAGCTTTTTCCTGTCTTCGCAGATTTCCAATTGCAAAATGCTTTCGCTTCCAGATAATTGACCTCAACAGGCCAATCCATTGGAAGAGCAATCTCCTCACTCATCAGCCTAAGTTTCCAATGGTTTTCCTCTTGTTTCCAAAATATTGGATAGGTACATTTTTTGTATTGCACCCAATTCCATCCCTCTTCGGTCCACCATTTTTGATTCCCATAAGCCTCATCTTCTACAAACTCCATAAACTCCTGATTCGAAACCAAATACTTAGATGCATTAAAAGATTTGATTTCAGTTTGATAGCTTCCAAACTCATTGTCCCAACCATACAAAGCATTGCTTCTATCTTTACCAATAGTTACATTGCCCGAATCTACTTTTAACAATTCATTCTTAGGTGCAATATGGGTTTGTTGGCAAACTTTAAACAGATCAATGTTCTGCACCTTCTCAATTGGCAACTGTCGAATCAAAACCGAGGACGTTTCAACATGAATTCTCTGATGTTCAATTCCCATTAGAATCACCCAAAAATCCGTTTCCCAATCAATTGGCATTTGCAAAGGCAATTCTCGTATCAACTTCTCCATCATCACCTTCACCTCAGCTCTGTACGCCTTAACTTCACTTACCTCTGGCCAATCGTAATGTTGTTCATTCAAATCATCCCACGACATTTCATCTACACCTACGGCAAACATCGATTCAAATTTGGGGTGGATACGATCATTTATAATTCCAGCTAAAATCAGTTTATTGATATAAAAAGTAGCAGTATGTCCGATGTAAAAAATCAAAGGATGACGCAGTGGATCTGCACGAAGATAAAAAGCTTTATCATCAACCAAACTGTCGTACAGTCTGTCATCCAATTCCCAGGTCGCCTTAAAGTAGTTTAAAATCTCCTCCCTTTTTTCCTGAGGCGATCCTTCATTCAAAATAGGTGTTTTGGTAGCTAAAATATCCTGATATACTTTTGTTTTAATTGTATTCTTCATTACTTCATGTGTTTTTGTCAACAATAATGAAGTTAACGAAAAATACATGCTCAACAAAGACATTCAATTACAGATATGGCTTTTAAGAAAGAATTAACATTTCACCAACACTTGACACAACCATTATAAAATGATCGTTCTATTGCAGAAAACAATGCATTTTCTATTTTTCGAAAAAAGTTTCCGATTCCACCTTACAAATTCTAACTGAATAACTCTTGTACCACTCTTCTTTGCCCCTGTTTTGAGCAATTTGATGTGCCGGATGTGCTTGCCATCTCTTAATTGAATCAAGACTTTCCCAGTAAGACACTGTTATTCCCAATTCTTCCCGTGCCGATTCAACACCTAAAAAGCCGGGTTGTGTGTGAGCCAATTCTATCATTGTATCAGCCATTTCAGAATAACCATTATCACCTTCCGATCTCAGGGATGAAAAGATAACAGCATAATAGGGTGGTTTTATTGTCTTTTCAATCATTTCTCAACAAAATTAGTTTTTACAATCTCCTTCTTTTCCTTACTCAACATGTGCTTGGGAATACTATCCTGAATGGTTTCCATGACTGAATTCAACAAATTCCTTCTCACCTCACTCTTAAGGTGAATCAAACTGACCTCCCGAACTTTTTCTATCCCATTAATATCTTTCAACATCTCTTCCTGATCGGCAGGAATGGTAAGCGTTGCCAATTCCGGCATAAAGGTTATTCCTCCCTTATATTCCACTATCCTCCTTAAGGCATCAATATTGTTACTTTCGTAGATTAAAGAACCATTCTTTTGAAAATCAACTGCACAAATATTGGTTACCTGATCCATAAAACAGTTCCCCTCTTTAAGCATCCAGATATCATTAAAATCGATCTCTTTCACTGCAATCTTATCCAATTTAAACAGCTCATGTCTATCTGAAATATACAAATAAAATCTTTCGTAAAAGATGGGCTGAATTTCAACATTGCTTTTCGATTGAATTGGAGTTGAAATAATTCCTCCATGCAAACTACCATCTTTCACACCTTGCAATATCTCCTCGGTAATAGCCTCTTTAATTCTCAAATTAATTTTCGGATATCTTTTGTTGAGTTCATCAACAAACAAAGGAACTAAAAAAGGCGATAAGGTTGGAATAATACCCAGACATAAATCTCCCTGAACTTCCTCAGAAAGTTGAAGGGCAAAATCCTCTAAATGTTTCGATTCGGTTAGTAAAGATTGTGCTTTCTGCAAGAACAAAGCACCATTAACAGTAGCTTCAACACGTTTCGTGTTTCTGTCAAACAACTTTATTCCCAACTCCTCTTCCAATGCCTGAATTTGCAAACTTACAGCTGGCTGCGAAACCCCCATCGATTTTGCTACCCGACCATAACTACCCAAATTACCCAATGCAATTGCATACTCAAGCTGTTTTAACGTCATTCTTTATAATATTTTATTATTGGAATATAAATCTAATTAAAATATCTAATACTAATCTTCAGCATATGGATTATACTCACATAAATATAGAATATCAACTTTTATTGCATCCCAAGATGCTAAAAAAGCGGTTTGTTTACTAACTTTGCAAATCAATAAAATCGCGTATCGTTTATATGATACCATTACTTGGTACTATAAGATTATGAAAGTAGGAATAATAGGTGCTATGGAAATCGAAGTAGTAAAACTTCGAGCTCTATTAGCCAATAAAAATGAACAAAAAATAGGCGGATTCGTCTTTTATACTGGCAATTTAAACGGAGCAGAAGTTGTTTTATTGCAATCAGGAATTGGTAAGGTAAATGCCGCTATTGGTGCAGCTTTAATGATCGACAATTTCAATCCTGATTTTGTAATCAACACAGGTGCTGCAGGTGGATTTCCTGGTGACTTAACCGTTGGTGATATTGTAATCTCAACTCAGGTAATTCATCATGATATGGATTGTACCGTTTTTGGCTACAAACACGGTCAGGTTCCCGGAATGCCAGAAAGTTTTATTGCAGATGAAAAACTAATCGATTTAGCTGACAAGTGCATTCACCGATTGACCGATTTAAAAACCAAGAAAGCAAGCATTCTGACTGGTGATCAGTTCATGAACAATGCCGATGCCACCAAGAAAATAAAGAATATGTTTCCTGATGCCGAAGCTGTGGAAATGGAAGGTGCTGCCATTGCACAAACCTGTCATCGCTTTCAAATTCCTTTTGTAGTTATCCGATCAATTTCGGATATTGCAGGTCAGGAAAATGCTGTAGAATATGAAGAGTTTGTCGAAACAGCAGCAATAAACTCAGCCAAAATGGTTGTGGAAATGACAAACGAATTGGGAAACTAGAAAAAAAAGAAATTATGGAAAAAATAGCAAGCTTTACAGTAGATCACAACAAACTAAAGCGTGGAATATATGTTTCTCGTCAAGATACCGTAGGTGCTGAAACAATTACCACTTTTGATATCAGAACAAAATTAGCAAATCAGGAACCTGCAATGGACATTCCTGCAATGCACACCATGGAGCACTTGGGAGCAACATTCTTGAGAAACCACAAGGAATGGTCGGACAAAACGATCTACTTTGGACCAATGGGCTGTAGAACAGGATTCTATATTATCTTACACGGCGATTTAGAATCAAAGAATATTATTGATCTTACCAAAGAAATGTTCGATTTTATGGCTGAGTTTGAAGGTGAAATACCAGGAACAAATAAAATTGAATGTGGGAATTATGTGAGTCATGATTTAACTGTTGCCAAATGGGAATCAGACAAATACAGAAAAGAAGTTCTTTCTAACTTACAAGATGAGAACCTTTCTTACCCTCAATAGTAAAGCTAAAAATATTTCGAGAAGGCTGTTACATATAAAAAGTAACAGCTTTTTTTTGCTTAATTTTTCATAAATTTAAGCAATTGCAATTAAAAACAACTCATGAAGGTTTCAACTACCCGCTTTTGTGTTATTACCATTCTAATTTTATTAATTCCCATTTATGGAAATTGGAAGTTATTGCTTAATGGTGAAAAAGCAAGTGGAATTGTCGTTAAAACCGACAAAGAAAGGATGGGACAATTGTTCTCCTACTATTCCATCATTAAATTTGAAGTTGACGAAAAAACTTACCTCATAAAAGGACCCGAAAATATTGAACTGCCAACAGGAAAAAAATTCACTATTCTTTATCATCCAAAACAACCTACTGATTCAATAATATTCAATCTTCGTGGCATTTACTTTAACCGACTAACTGCCTTCTCATTAGTATTGTTTATTTTGTGGATGGCATTTTACCTTAGTTTTTCTCCAAAAAGTGAAAAACGAAAATCCAATCAAGAATGGTTCAAGCCACCTCGATATGAAAACAAAAATAAACTAACGTAAATCGTAGTCTTTAAACCTATTTTCAATCTTTTTAAGTTTTGTTCACATTCAGTTGGCACACTACTTGCATTTCCCCTAACGTCCGAACAATAAATCGGCATTAGTATAAAATAAATCAACTGATAAAAATATAAATATGAAGACAATACTTACAACGGCAATTATTATTGCATTGGGATTAACAAATTTCTCCACTAGTTTTGCTCAAGAAAAACAACTCAGTAAAGAAGAGAAAAAAGAACTTAGAAAAGAGAAGAAAGCGAAACGAAAGGCAGAAAGAAAACTATATGAAGAAGCCAGACATAAAGAAGCCTATCAGGCACTTAAAGATCTAGACTTTGTTTTAGAAGCTCACACCTTATATAATAAACGAGGATATTCAAAAAACGTATCTGATAACTTAAACTTTATCTCTGTAAAAGGTAAAAAAGCCGTAGTTCAGCTAGCATTTAACAACCACAATGGTATAAACGGACTTGGTGGAATTACAGTAAGTGGCAAAATTTCTAACGAAGAATATATTGAAGATAAAAATGGCAATCTATTGCTCACATTTAATGTGATGGGATCTGTTCTGAATGCTGAAGTTCGCATCTCTTTAGGTAGTTCCAATAATGATGCTGATGCGAATGTTGATGCAACTACAAAAAGTGGTAAAATCAAGTTTAGAGGTAAATTACTTCCCACAGATAAATCAACAATTTATAAAAGTGGAATAGAATATTAATTCAGCTACAAATAAATTTGCCGTTCTTACTAAAGGAGAACGGTTTTTTTGTACCCAAAACTCGCATAGCACAAATATCGGTTCTATCTTTGCAGGCTGAACAAAGATGAGAAAAATGAATAAGCCTGAATTACTATTACCCGTTGGAAATCCTGAAATGTTTCACGCTGCTGTTAAAGGTGGAGCTGATGCTGTATATCTTGGACTTCGCCAGTTTAATGCTCGCGGACGAGCTTCTAATTTTACAACCGGACAACTTCAGGCTCTCTTAAAGATTGCTAAAAAAAACAATATCAAGGTTTATCTAACCCTGAACACGGTTATTAAAAACGAAGAGTTATCTGACTTACTCGATACTTTATTCCTAATCCAGAAAACTGATATTAGTGCCATAATCATTCAAGATTGGGGAGTTTATCATTTGGTGAAAAAGCATTTCCCGAAAATTACGGTTCATGCAAGCACACAAATGGCTCACCACAATTCATTAGGTGCTATTTATTGCAAGCAGAAAGATTTCGAAAGAGCTGTAATGGCTCGTGAACTAACCTTACCTGAACTAAAAGAGATCAAACAAAAAACAGATATTGAATTGGAAATATTCATGCACGGAGCTTTGTGCTACTCCTTCTCAGGCATGTGTTTGTTCAGTAGCTTTTTGGGTGGTAGTGGTGCTAACAGAGGTTTGTGTGCTCAACCTTGTCGTAGATATTTCGAAACGGGCAATAAAACCCAATACGTCTTCAGTTTAAAGGACAATCAAGCGGTTGATGTCTTACCAGAATTGATGAAAATGGGTATTGAATCCATAAAAATAGAAGGAAGATTAAAGCCAGCTGAGTTTGTTTACAATGTTTCCAAAGCCTACCGTAAAGTTTTGGATGATAATGATGTAAAATCAGCTAAGGAAATTCTTGCTTTTGATATGGGTCGTGAGAAAACCGGATATTTTTTAGCTGGAAACGTAAATCAGGCAATAACAGAAAATACAAACACAGGTATTTTAGTTGGATCTGTTGAAAAACGAACCAAAGATGCCATTATCTTCACCTCAAGCCACGAAATTCAATTAGGAAATAGAATACGCTTTAAGCAACGAAATGGTGAACCTCAAAAAGCCATTAAAGTAAAAGATTTTAAATCCTTAAGCGAAGGATGTTATCAAATTGATGCAGGAAACACCAAAGCACAAAGAGGAGATCAGGTTTATTTAGCAGGAATGAATCAAGAAAAATTCCCAAGCAAATTTCAAGACGAGGGAAAACCGTTTAAAGCAAGCATGCATAGAACTGAGAAAACAAAAATTATTAAAAGCCTCGGTTCTAAAAACATTCCTCAAAAGGAACAAATCTATGTTCGTATCGATTCATTGGTATGGCTTCGTAAAATTCATTTAAACGAAATGAATTATCTGATTTTAAATCTAAAGAAATCAGAATGGGAAGAGTTGAAATGGGATGTTTCTTTTCTACAGAAGAATGCTCATAAAATAATGATTGAATTGCCTAAGTTCATTCCTGAAAAGGATTTACCTTTTTACAAACAGCTTTGTAAAACAGCCATGAGAAAAGGCTATCAGAATTTTATGCTGAGTCATATCTCTCAGAAACTATTACTTCCTAAAAAAGCGAAAATTGCTTGTAACGAAAATGTATACTTATTTAATGATGCGGCAGTAGCTCATCTTCGCGAGGAAAGAATTAATCTATTCACACATCCTCAAGAAAATGATTTAGAGAACCTGATCAAAGGAAACGATCGATTTGGAATTGTTCCGGTTTACTTCTACCCTCAATTGTTTTATTCACGCATGCCTGTTAAAACAATTAATGATGAACTGATTGATGACATGCAAGGCGAATACGATAAGGAACTTCGTGATGGTATCACAATTGTTTATCCTAAACATCCGGTAACTTGGATGCAACAAAAAAACAAGTTGCATAAGGAAGGATTTCGTCGCTTTTTAATTGATTTGACACATGAGAATGTATCCTCGAATACATTTAAAAGATTAATTAAAAACTTTCAGCAAGCCAAGCAGGTTCAGCCATCCACCAGTTTCAATATGAAAAAAGGCTTGAAATAATGAAGAATTAAAAATGAATAATTGTCAATTGATAATTACTCATTTTTAATTGAAAAAGTATGTTACGAAACCGTTTATTTCATAAGGAAAAGCTATCGATTTTTATTACTTTGGCAGTCGAACAATTTTAAGTATTAATTACTAAACCTAACAAAGTGAAAAAGACGTTCCTTTACGTACTTATTGCAGGTATCGGTTTCACCGCCTGTGATGGTAAAAAAAATGAGCAAAAAGCTGGAAATCCGTTTTTTGCAGAGTATAACACTCCACACCAAACACCTCCATTCGATTTAATTAAGTTCGAGCATTTCGAGCCTGCGTTCACTCAAGGAATGGAAGAGGGTCGTACCGAAATTGATGCAATTGCAAACAATACTGAAGCTCCAACTTTCGAAAATACGATTGTTGCTTACGAAAAAGCTGGTGAATTACTAGGTAAAGTAAGCGATGTATTTTATAACATCAAAGGATCGGAAAACAACGATTCAATTGCTGCTCTTGCTAAAAGATTATCTCCACTAATGACTGCTTATAGTGCAGATATTAGTTTGAACGAAAATCTTTTCAAAAGAATCAAGTCTGTTTACGAGCAAAAAGATCAATTAGAGCTTTCTGTTGAAGAACAAACTATGCTTGAGAAAATGTATCAGGGTTTTGTTCGCGGTGGTGCTAATCTTCCTGCTGACAAGAAAGATCAATTGCGTAAAATTGACGAGCAACTTTCTAAGTTAACTCTTCAGTTTGGCGAGAATGTTTTGAAAGAAACAAACAACTTCGAATTGGTTATTGATAACGAAAAAGATCTTGCAGGTTTACCAGAAGGTGTAATTGCTGCTGCTGCTGAAACTGCAAAAGCTGCAGATAAAGAAGGCAAGTGGTTGTTCACAACTCAAAAGCCAAGCATGTTGCCTTTCCTACAGTATGCTGATAACCGTGACTTGCGTAAGCAATTGTACATGGGTTACGTAAACCGTGGTAACAACAACAACGAATTCGATAACAAAGAGAATGCTAAGAAGATTGTAAATCTTCGTATTCAGCGAGCTAAATTGTTTGGTTACAACAACCATGCAGAATACGTTCTTGAAAAGAACATGGCTAAAACTCCTGAAAAAGCATTTGAGTTATTGAATAAACTTTGGAAAGCTGCTCTTCCTAACGCTAAGAAAGAAGTGAAGGAAATGCAGAAAATGATTGCTAAAGAAGGTGGTAAATTCAAGCTTGCTTCTTGGGACTGGTGGTACTATGCTGACAAAGTAAAGAAAGCGAAATACGACTTGGACGAAGAAGAGTTAAAGCCATATTTCGAAATCAACAATGTTCGTGATGGTGCTTTTGCTTTAGCTACTAAATTATATGGTATCAAATTCATTGAACGTAACGATATCGCTAAATTCAATCCTGCAAACCAGGTTTTCGAATTGCAAGAAGCTGATGGATCTCACATTGGTATTTTCTATTTGGATTATCACCCACGTGCTTCTAAGCGTGGAGGTGCATGGATGAGTTCTTTCCGTAAGCAATCAGGTTTCGGAACTGCTAAGCCTGTTACTCCGGTTATCTTGAACATCTGTAACTTTACTAAGCCTGTTGGCGATACTCCTGCATTATTAACTCCAGATGAAGTTGAAACTTTATTCCACGAGTTCGGTCACGCTCTTCACGGATTCCTTTCTAAGTGTGAGTACAACTACTTATCGGGAACTTCTGTTTCTCGTGATTTTGTTGAGCTTCCATCTCAGGTTATGGAAAACTGGTGCTTCGAACCAGAAATGTTAGCAATCTATGCGAAGCATTACAAAACTGGTGAAGTAATTCCTGCTGAATTGGTGAAGAAAATTCAAAATGCTGGTAAATTCAACCAGGGATTTGCTACTGTTGAATATCTTGCTGCTTCTTTATTAGATATGAAATATCATACAATGTCTGAAGAATTAACTGAAGATGTAATGACTTTCGAAAAGAATTATTTAGGTGAGCTTGGATTAATTGACGAGATCTACTCAAGATACCGTTCTACTTACTTCAACCACATTTTCGCTGGTGGATATTCTGCTGGTTACTATGCTTACATTTGGGCAGGTGTTTTAGATTCAGATGCATTTATGGCATTTAAAGAAACTTCTTTATTCGATAAAGCAACTGCTAAAGCTTTCCGCGATAACGTATTGGCAAAAGGTGGTACTGAAGATCCTATGAAATTGTACAAGCAATTTAGAGGTGCTGAGCCTAGCATTGATCCTTTATTGATCAAACGTGGTTTAAAATAAAAAATAGCGATTAGCAATAAGATAATTTGCTCAAAAAATAAAATCCGATTCGTATTACGAATCGGATTTTTTGTATTATTAATTTTCATTTACTCATTCCTAATTAATATCACTCTTCATATTCTGCCTTCTTTACATACATATTTAAAACTTTTTGTTGCATGGCATCAATAGGATAACCTTCGGGTTCCAGAACAAAATTCATCGCAATACCTTCCAACATCGAAGTTAAAAACTCTGTTTCCATTTCGGGATCGGCTGCACCACTCTGACTAAAGTACTCATTCAACACATCGAATTTCATGCTTACAATTTCATCCAATTCTTGTTTGTATAAAGGAACCACTCCTGGCTGAAGTCTAAGCGCATAAAACAACTTAAAGAATTTGAGATTCTTCTCTACAGAATCAAAATAATCATTGATAAAAAACAGCAATTCTACTTCCTGCAGTTCGCCATCTTCATTAGGATCTATACCATCAAATAGCAAATGAACTGCCTCTTCAACAATGGTATGTAGCAAATCTTCTTTGGTCTCGAAATAAGAAAAAAGTTCTTTCTCAGAAATAACAATGGCTTTGGCTATACTTGCTCCAGTAGTTGAAAAATATCCTTCCTTCACAAAAATCTCTAAAGCCGTACTTAGAATTTCCCTCCTCTTATCCACATCATCAGGTAATTTTTTATTAGGAGCCATAACAACAATAACTTAGGTTTAACTATCCGTTTTTACCCAAGTTACAACAGAAATCTAGTTTCCTCCAAAAAATTTTGAATCAATAATGATTTAGGGTTCTGACAATTAGATAATATTTGCTACTCAAATATCCAATTGACAGCTGCATGCTCGCTTGAAAAAGGTTTTATTATTGCTTCTTCAGTTTTTGCTTGTGCCATCATAGGAATGACAATTTTATCTGGAGAATTAACAACTACCGCAAGTTTAACTTGATGAAATTCAGGAGTTGTTTTCAGGTATTTAATTACTTCTTGAAGTTGTGATAAGTTGATATTCATTACACTCTCATCAAAATTAGTTACTACTCCAAGCACTTTTTCATCAAGCATTTCTTTTTGGATATACTTAAAAGAATCCAATACATCTTCCACATCAACAATACCATTGAATTTTCGAATAACAACTTTCAAGTCATTTTTAGTAATGATATCGTACGTGACTTCACCCATAATAAAATACAATTGTATTAAACTTGCAATAAAAAAAGGATACAACTTAATGTATCCTTTACAACTTACGCGAATAATTGGTTTAAGTTACTATTAATCAAAACCAATTTCCATTAATATAAATACTTACTTATCTGACCGGCATCAACCATTATAAAACGGAAAACTATCCCTCCAAAAAGAATTAAAATTGCTGGCAAAGCAACAGGTATTTTCCTACCCCTTAATTCCAAAATTTCGAGAATAGCCGGAATCAGTAAACCTAAAACAACAACTCCACCCCAAAAAGGAAGAGTATAAGCTCCACCTAAAAACAATTGAGCAGCTTCAATTTGTGCGGCATTACTTGCCATGAAGCCCATAAATAGGTGTATAATAAAGAATATTTCTATTCCAATCAACAATAGATCAATCTTGCTGAACAATGTTCTTTCCAAATGATCTTTTGACATCCACATGATTACCGCAGCTCCTGTTGATAAACCTGAAACTAGGAACAATGGTCCTAATATGGAAGTATTCCACAACGGACGCGCATTAAAAGCAGATAATAATATTCCTGTGTAAATACCAAGAATCACCGCTGAAACAATCATTACCCAGGCTAGTGGCTTTCGATAAGCATTAACCTGCTTTTCAATAAACTCCAGCCATCCCACTTTAAATTTCCAGTTCGGAATCAAATCACGCCAATACGCAACACACCAAACAATCGAAAGAGGTGTGATTAGCATTAATATCCAGGCTCCCCATGACATTGGAGATTCAATACGAATTGTAGTATACAGTTGCCAGAAATACAACTTGTGTTTCAAATCGAGAAATAAGGCAAATAAGCCAATAACCAGAATTGCCGGAACTAAAAAAGTGGCTCTTCTAACTGCGGTTGGCAATTCCTTTTCTCTACCAAGAATGGTATATAAAGCAGCAAAAAACATGATTCCTGCCGCTAATCCTCCTAAAAAAAGATACAATGGAATTTCCCATCCCCAAATTGCCAAAACCGGATCAATATGAGAATTCATTCTTCCACTCACTATAATTTCTTCGTTCATAATTTGATTGTTTTTAGATTCCGTTCATCAAGATTACCCCAGCGCAAAGAATCTTGACAAACGGAACCCGATATAAAACTTGAACTTGTTAAACCTGATCGCCAACTGAATACAACAACCAACTTGAATACAGCGAACAATCATTTTCTTAAATATCTTATATCAGATAGTAAACATGTGGCTTCGTTCCCACCTCGGGAGCCAATATTTTCCAATCTCTATTTTGTAATAATTGATAAACCTTACTTTCCTTGTCATCAAGATCTCCGAAATACATGCATTCTGTTGGACAAACCGATACACAAGAAGGTGATTTACCTTCCTTCACTCTATGTATACAGAAGGTGCATTTATCAACGTAACCATCAGGGTGAGAGTAACGAGCATCGTACGGACATGACTGAACACAAGCTCCACATCCAATGCACTCATTGCGAGTAACCTTTACAATTCCTCCCTCCTCGTAATGACTTGCTCCTGTAGGGCAACATCTTACACAAGGTGAATTTTCACAATGGTTACATCTCTCCGATCTCAATTCAATATTTACATTCGGAAATTTCCCTTTGGCATTTTCAACTACCCAATCACGGCAATATCCAATAGGCACACGATTTTCGTTCTGACAAGCAACTACACAGTCACTACATCCAACACATTTTTTTGTGTCAATTACCATTGCATATCTCATGATATCACCTCTCTTTCAGGTTTATTGGTTACAAAGCTTACAAAGTTTCCTCTCATTCCAGTTCCCCCCATTACAGGATCAACCATTACATTGGTTATCAATTGAGAATCACTAATTCCTTTTCCAAAAGATCTCTTCAATTTTTTATTTCCACGTCCGAATCCATGAATCATGTAAACATTATCTTTCCCTATTCTCTCTGTTACACGAACTTTTATCGGGAAATCAGAAATCACTCCATCCTGGTTCTTTAACCAAACTTCCTGATCATTCTCTAAATTGTTTTCAGCAGCGACTTTTGGATTCACCCAAAGTTTGTTCTCACTCATCAGTTCATTTAAGTTTGGATTATTTACCGTTCTACCAAATGTATGCATTGGCGCACGACCATAATTCAATCTATAAAAACCTTTAGGAGGCTCAGGATGTGGTGTATAATTTGGTATTGGATCGAATCCTTCCATTTCAAGATCTAAAGAATACAATTCAATCATTCCTGTTGATGTTCCAAATTCATGATAATCATCCTCAGCCATAAACATTGGTGTTTTTCTATCCAATTTTAAAACACCTTTCTCTTTCATTTCAGCCAATGAAGATCCCATTTGCTTCAATTGCCAATCGATAATCTCACCGTAACTTTCATACTTAAAATGACTTGAAATCTTTAGCTTTTTAGCTAGTTTTCTCACGATCCAATCTGAAGGCTTCGAAAGATATTTAGGCTTAACTGCAGGAACTCTAACTGCAACATTTGGTATACGGTTTGGGGAGCTTCGCATGTCATCGTAACGCTCCAGATAAGTACATTCCGGTAGAATAATATCAGCATAACCCGTTATCTCCATTGGCATGGTATCTACAACAACCAATAAATCGAGATTTTGAATAGCTTCTAGAGTTCGTTTGGTATCAGGAATGGTAGAGATTAAGTTAGTACCAACTACAAACCATCCTTTAATCTTGTAATCCGACTCATTATCAGGATGCGACATGTCCACAAAAACATTTGCAATTGATGATCCTGCTAATGCATACTTGCCATCCAAATGCTCTTTCCATGTCCAACTTGCAGCAGGATACCCAGGATGCGGATAAGATGGGATTTTTGCCTTTTCTGGGAAATAGAAGCCGCCTTCACGTCCCCATGATCCCAATAGTGCATTTAGCATTGCCATAGCTCTTAATCGCTGCGTATCATCTCCATACCAGGTAACATGTCGTCCCGGATGAATTAATGTAGCAGGTGCATGGAATGCCATTTCTCTAGCTGTCTGACGAATTACGTCAGCGCTAATAGTTGTAATTTCTTCTGCCCATTCAGGCGTTTTATCAGCAACATGAGCTTGCAGATCTTCCAATCCGTAGGCATATTGCTCTATATATTCTTTGTCGTATAATTCTTCAGTTACAATAACATTCATCCAAGCCAAAAGCAATGCAATATCAGTAGCTGGTTTAATAGGCAACCAATATTTCGATTTACTTGCCGCAGTTGATAATCTTGGATCAACCGTAATAATTGTTGCTCCTCTATCAATAGCTTTTGACATTTCCTGCACATGAGAATTGTGCATGTTCTCTCCAATATGATTTCCGATCAGAACTAAACACTTGGTATTTTCTAAATCGACAGGCTCGGGAGAATTAATATTTGATCCGAAAGTAGTTTTGAAACCTACTTCGCGTGGACCTCTACATTGAGCATAGGAAGGAGCAGTAATATTTCTGGATCCGAAGGCTTTAAATAGTTTTCCGAAATGAGCTCCACCTGAACCATGCTTAAACAATGCCAGGCTTTCAGGACCACTTTCGTCCTTTATCTTATTCATTTTCGCTGCGATAACACGAAATGCCTTATCCCAACTAACTTCTTTAAAGGTTTGCTTTCCATTCTCTTCAACACGCATTAAAGGAGTTTTCAAACGATCCGGATCATTGTACATTCCAATACCGCCTGTTCCTCTCGGACAAAAGCGACCATTGCTATGAGGATCATCCTCATTTCCCTCAATCTTCCAGATTTCACCCTTATCGTCGGTGTAAACCCAACCGGCACATTTCCAAAAACATACTTCACAGTACGTTGGGAAGCGCTTTATTTTTGAAGCATCCATTGGCTCTGCCGCATTAACTTGCCCAATCATGGCATTTAATAAAGGATTGGCAAGCACCAAACCTCCGGCACCAATAGCGGATAACTTAATAAATTCTCTTCTTGACTTCTTCATCAGATTGATGTTTTAAAATTGAACTGATGCTTAGTATACAAACATTAGTTTGTTGGTTTTCTTTGCGTTTTCTTTAATTCACACATGATTCTTTCGAATCAATAATTACCTGGTGAAGGTAATTGTAGTAGTAGTGTTAGGTAAATTCATATCCTCCTTTAAAAGAAGGATATGAACTCAGATTTATGAAAAAAAGAATCTACTTTTGAACTACTTCGCTAGCAGTCCATTCAAATAATGCACCATCGTATACTTTTACATTTGGATATCCTAAAGCTGATTTAAGAGCCAAATACATAATACCTGCACGAACACTCGATTCGCAGTAAAGAATAACTTCTTTATCTTTTGTAATACCTGCAGCTGTAAATAATGCTTGCAAGTCTTCCTTTGATTTTAATAAACTTTTAGTTGTAAGTACCTTCTTAAATTCAAGGTTAATTGCTGATGGAATATGCCCTTTAGGTAATTTTGATTCTTTAATACCTTTGTACTCATCAGCCGAACGTACATCCACTATAACCGCAGCAGCATTATTGCTTGCTTTTTTAACTTGTGCAATAGTAGCAATAGCTCCCTTATTTAAATTCACAGCAAAAGTTGTTGCTTTTCTTTTAACAGGATTTTTGGTTACAGGCTTACGAGCCATTCTCCATGCTTTCATGTGTCCATTTAGAATTTTCACATCCTTTGCACCCATATATTTTAAAATCCAATAAACACGACCAGAATATTTACCTGATCCATTATCGTAAAGAACAATGGTATTGGTATTGCTAATCCCTTTTTCGCCTAGCATTTTTGCAATTTCTGCCGTTGGCTTTAAGGTACTTTTAGGAGATGCTTTGTAAAGATCCTTATGGTTTACATGAATTGCACCATCAATATGAACTTTGGCATAATCAGAAGCCTTACGTGTGCTTACCAATACAACATTAGCATCTTTTTTAATCTTCAAGAATTCTTTTACAGAAATCACGTCTTGAGCGAAGGTCATTTGCATGCCTAGAAAGCAAACAAATGCAAGTAATATCATTTTTTTCATAATCGTATTTTTTTAATGCTTGTTCGAAAATTGGGAGTCATAAAAACTCCCAAATACTCAATTGTTAAAACTTAACAGTTACCTGCAACATGAAAATATCATTGTTAACTTCATTATCTCTTTCAGCACGATAAACGTAGTTCGCTTGAATTTTTGTCCAATCATTTAAGAAATAATTCAAACCATAAGTTGTACAGAATTCAGTATTGTTACCCATATCTTTATCAGAATCGAAAAATTCGCATTTTAATACAGGCTGAAGGTTGTTATTAAACTTATACATTGCCATTAAGAAACCACCATCACGCTTCACACTACCTTCATGAGTTGCAAGTTCTTCACCACAACCACCACCGGTTGTATAAGTACCTACATCTTCACCATAAAGATATTCTCCTTGCAACATGAAAGCTCCTTTTTTGTACTGAACATCAGCACCCCAACGTGTTCTTTCATCATCTGGCATACCTTCTGTAGCTGAAGCTGATTCTCCATACTTGTAACTAGCACCAATTTTCACATTCTTATGCGGATTCAATACAATACGAGCAGCGTAATCCTTTTTCTTATTGTCATCTTTATCAAATAAGCCTGTACCATTTGTAACAGCAAAACTATATTGCAATAAAGTAGTATCAGCTCCACCCAAAACCATAAATCCACGATCTCTATCAGGAGATGCTAATTGATTTACAACCTTTGAACGATTAATTGTATGTAATTTGTGACAAGGAGTATTCAATTCCAAAGAGATTGGTGATTTAAAAGAACCCATTGAAATTTTTGCAAAATCATAACGAGAATAAGTTACAAATGCATCCAGTAAATAAGCATCTCCATCATGTCTTGTATTATCAGGACTTGCTTCTAAAACTACATAGTAACTAATGTCATAAGGAATCTTCCCCATTACACCAATTCTAGCTCGGTTAAAATCGAAAGTACTGGTATTGTCATCACCAGCTATTTCATTAAATTCATATTTAGGTTGAATAAAACCAAAAACGTTAACACCTTCACCCGAAGGCTCATCACATCCTTGTGCACTAACCAATGCAGGAAGACAAAAAGCGACTGCAAAAAGTAAAGCATATATTTTTTTCATGATAGTATTTTTTAGATTTTGGGAATTACACGTCGTTTAATTCTTAATGCAATTCCCGGTATTCGGTTAGTTTTATGAAATCTATCTTAACTCCTGATTTAATTCACTAATGGTAAATCTGTTGTAGGAGTAATAAACTGATGACTCTCCAATGTTGGATAAATCATTTTGTTAGAACCAAACT
>Ga0209379_10001170_pt1 | contig 18003 bp, 12 predicted proteins | sample tdDd001_FD_187124 | JGI IMG/M metagenome (GOLD analysis project Ga0209379, IMG submission 187124) | Marine sediment microbial communities from the Atlantic coast under amendment with organic carbon and nitrate - tdDd00.1 (SPAdes)... | ecosystem: Environmental > Aquatic > Marine > Coastal >...
CAAACATGACAACTTCAAACCGAACTTCGGAACTGGTCTATCAGTTAAACGATCGTCCACCACTACCTCAGACCATTTTTGCTGCACTTCAGCACTTATTGGCGATGTTCGTAGCCGTTATCACCCCCTCTCTGATCATTTGTCAGTCTTTGGGTGTACCTGCTGACCAAACCAACACCATCATCAGCATGTCGCTGTTTGCATCTGGCGTGTCTTCCTTTATTCAAATTCGAACCTTTGGCCCTATCGGCTCTGGCTTACTTTCAGTGCAAGGCACCAGCTTCAACTTCCTTGGTCCAATCATTGGTGCAGGTCTTTCTCTTAAAGCCGGCGGCGCAGACATCAGCACCATGATGGCAGCGATTTTCGGTACTATCTTGGTGGCGTCTTTTGCAGAAATCCTGCTATCTCGCGTTCTAGAACACGCACGCCGCATCATCACACCATTGGTATCTGGCATCGTCGTGACGCTTATCGGTCTGACCCTGATTCAAGTGGGTTTGGTGTCAATGGGCGGTGGCTATGCGGCAATGGGCGATGGCTCTTTCGGTAGCCTAGACAAGTTAGCTCTCGCTGGCACAGTACTTGGCTTGATCGTGATTCTTAACCGTTCAAAGAACCCATACCTACGCGTAGCTTCTATCGTGATTGCAATGTTGGTTGGCTATGTCATGGCGTACTTCATGGGCATGGTCGACACATCAACACTAGGCGAAACTGACCTCATCGCACTACCGATCCCAATGCAATACGGCTTAAGCTTCGACTGGTCGCTGTTTATTCCACTGGTTCTGATTTTCTTCATCACGGCACTAGAAGCAATCGGTGACATCACCGCAACGTCTGAAGTTTCCGGTGAACCAGTGAAAGGTCCGGTTTACATGAAGCGCATCAAAGGTGGCGTATTAGCTGACGGTCTAAACTCAGCCATTGCGGCGGTATTCAACAGCTTCCCGAACTCTACCTTTAGCCAAAACAACGGCATCATTATGCTCACAGGTGTAGCAAGTCGTTACGTGGGTTACTTCATCTCAGGCATGTTGATAATTCTGGGGCTGTTCCCGGGTGTGGCAAGCTTTGTTCAGTTGATTCCTGAGCCAGTGTTGGGCGGCGCGACTATCGTGATGTTTGGCACCATTGCCGCTGCGGGCGTACGCATCATCTCTCGTGTCGACCTCGATCGCCGCGCAATCCTAATCATGGCACTGTCATTCTCAATGGGTTTGGGCATTGCACAAAAACCTGAAATTCTGCAATTCATGCCTGAGTTTATTAAGAGCATTTTCTCAACAGGTGTGGCTGCTGGCGGCATCACCGCTATCGTATTGAACCTACTGCTTCCAGAAAAATTGGAAGAGGAAGATGAGCTGGTAGCTCAAGAGATAAAAGAATCCTAACCTTGCCTAGGATGATCGAAAAGCCCAACCAGACTTTGGTTGGGCTTTTTTATTGGAAGTGATTGAGCGAAAAAGCTTACTTGGTTGGGAAACTGATTTGTGCGCTTAACCCGCCTTCACTGCGGTTACGTACCACAACCGAACCAGAATGCTGGCTAACGATACGCTTCACAATGGCTAATCCTAAGCCTGTCCCTTCACTGCCACGTGCCGTATCACCACGAGTGAAAGGTTCAAACAAGCGTGCGATTTGCGATTGCTCGATGCCCGGGCCGTTGTCTTCAACGCACACCCATACCAACTGTTTATCGGCAGTGACACCCGTACTGATTTTCACCCAGCCATTACCATAACGCAGAGCATTGACCACAAGGTTACTCACCGCACGTTTGATCGCGATTGGGCTGCCTTTTGCGGTTGGCATCGTAGGGTTGAGGTCAGTTTCGATTTCGACTTCATAGCCCCCTTCCGACGTTGCTACATCGCTGGTGATGGTGTTGATATCCACCTGCTCAAACGACTCTTTGTTTACCGGCTTGAGGTAGTCCATAAACTGGCTGATGATCTCGTTACACTCTTCGGTATCACTGATGATGCCTTCGGCTAAGTAACTGTCTTCAGGTGACATCATTTCTGTCGCGAGGCGAATACGCGTCAATGGCGTGCGTAAGTCATGGCTGATGCCTGCCATCAGTAGCGCACGATCTTCTTCCAGTTCTTGAATGCCTTTCGACATCTGGTTGAATGCGCGAGTTACAGATCGAATTTCCGAGGCCCCCTTCTCTGGTAATGGCGGAGGAATTTCACCTCGACCAACCCCTTTCGCGGCTTTTTCTAGCGCAATCAAAGGTCGGTTTTGCAAACGGATAAACAACCAGCCACCAGCAATGATAAGAAGCGCCATGATTAAGCTGTTACGGAACAGCGGAGCAAAATCTTCTTCTTGCAGTTCAGAGAGCGGAATACGGATGATGGAGTTCGGCAACTGATCGATACGCATCCACAGAATGTAGCTTTCACTGCCAAGTAGTAAACGCACTTCCGTTGGAGAGCCGAGCTCTTGCGTCATCTCTTCCGACATCAAATCAATCGACATCGCATGATTGAACTCATTCATCATCTCGCTATCGACGCTATGTACCGTCACACCCAAGTTTTCCAGCAGTTGATGGCGCAGTGGCGCATCAGACTTGAGTAAGCCATCTTCATCGAGCACCAGATTCAATTCATGGGCGAGAATTTTGTTGAACTGCTGCAAACTTGGCATCAACGCATAGTTAAAAACGGCGTAGTAAGAAAAGACTTGGCTAGCGAGAAGCAAAGAGATGAACAGCAGAATGGATTGTGTAAATGAACTTCGGATTCGCATGGAGAATTCCTAATGGACTGTTCCTAGTGAACAACATTAATTGCGAGTTTCCAGCCCTCAAACAGGAAGGAAGTTTGAGGGTGGAATATGAGCAGCCGTATATTATCGGCAGACCTTAGAGGATATTACGCTTCTTTGCCGTCTGGGACGAACACGTAACCTAAGCCCCACACCGTTTGGATGTAGCGCGGCTTACTTGGATCATCCTCTAGCATACGGCGTAGACGCGAGATTTGAACATCGATAGAACGCTCCATCGCTGAGTATTCACGACCACGAGCCATGTTCATCAGCTTATCACGTGACATCGGCTCACGAGCGTTGGTCACAAGTGCTTTCAGCACCGCGAATTCACCTGAAGTCAGTGGCATCGCTTCATCACCACGGAACATTTCACGCGTACCTAAGTTCAGACGGAAGTCGCCGAACTCAACCACTTTCTCTTCCGTGCTTGGCGCACCTGGCAGTTCAACCGTTTGGCGGCGAAGTACTGCTTTAATTCGAGCCAGCAGTTCACGCGGGTTGAACGGCTTTGGTAAGTAATCGTCTGCACCCACTTCAAGACCAACGATACGATCAACTTCATCGCCTTTCGCCGTCAGCATAAGAATAGGTAGCATGTTGTTGGCGTGACGTAGACGACGACAAATCGATAAGCCATCTTCGCCCGGCAACATTAAATCCAACACCATAAGGTGGAAGTTTTCACGGGTCAGAAGACGGTCCATCTGCTCGCCGTTAGCGACACTTCTCACTTGAAAACCTTGCTCAGAAAGGTAACGCTCCAACAGAGCACGCAAACGAGCATCGTCATCAACCACTAATATTTTATGATTTTCCTGCATTGAAACATCCTTTCAGAGGCATCTATAGTCAAAAATGTATCACTGTTTTTTCAAACGTGCTTGTTCAAATTGTTACTCTTTTTATCTTAGCCACGGTTTTGATGGATTATTTCGATGTTTCACGTCGTTTTTCTTCTCATCACAACAATTTACAGTCAGACAAAATCAAGGCTGCTATACCCAAGTGACTTCAAGATGCAGGATTCAGAGCGCTGTCATTGATTCGAGTTCAAGGAAAACAACGCAGCGTAATAGCCAGCTCTTTCCAAGTTGTTTGACACAGCCATTGGTTTAATAAAAAAAGCGGGTCAATTACACGCTCCCGAAGGGCTCTCTTTACAAATGCTAAGGCTCTTGGCTTGTATACTTTGTTGCCGATTCTTGATTTAGGTCCACTAGACCTTTAAATCGCCGCCGCGTCTACAAACCAAGTCATTCTCGCTGAACCTAGCATCTTGAGGTTACTTGGGTATATGATCCACAGAATCCAATAACGGCTGATTTACTTCTAATGAAAACCAATTTAATTACCCGTGAAGGCTACAATCGCCTAAAAACAGAACTCGACTTTTTATGGCGAGAAGAACGTCCAGAAGTCACCAAAAAAGTTACTTGGGCAGCAAGCTTGGGCGACCGAAGCGAAAACGCAGATTAGTAGTTAGAGCCATAAAAAACATACTAAATCACATCAACGTCACCAAATACAAAAAGGCTCATTTAGTATGGATACTATATTTACGTACTATTTATAGAACGCTAAGTGGCATGTTAGCTTGGGCTAAGGCGGCTCAGTATCTACTTGATTATAAATGCAAACTAAAATCCCCCCCCCTTATAGAGGAAATATACATCGATGGATGCTTATATTTATGAGATGATAGTGCGCTGTTTGTATTACTAAGGTTGTTTTGGTGGAGGTAAGAGTGAGTCACCCTAAAGTAAATGCGGTTGATTTATTCTGTGGAGCAGGTGGGTTAACTCACGGCCTACAAAAAGCTGGTATAAATGTTGTTGCTGGTTATGACGTCGAAGAATCGTGTCGTTTTGCTTATGAGCACAATAATCTGGCTCAGTTTATCAATAAGGATGTCAGTACGCTTACAAAAGAAGAGATCGAGAGCCACTTTGGTGATGCGGAGTATACTCTTCTCGCAGGGTGTGCTCCTTGTCAGCCGTTCTCGACTTATTCAAGAACGACAAATACCGCAGGAACGAAAGATAAACGATGGAGCCTTCTACGTAGTTTTGGCCGTTTAGTTACAGAAGTTAAACCTGACTTTGTAACTATGGAGAATGTACCCGGTCTACTTACCCAGTCTATTTTTGATGAGTTCAAGGAAGAGTTACACATAGCTGGTTATCAATTTGATTACAAAGTTGTATTTTGCCCAGATTATGGAATGGCACAGACACGAAAACGTTTAATGTTCGTCGCTGCTCTTGGGCGAGAAGTACACCTACCTTTACCGACCCATACACCGGAAAGTTACCTGACCGTCGAAGATGTTATATCTGATTTACCACCTTTGAGAGCTGGAGATAAGCTCGAATCCGATCCCCTACACAGGTCTTCTACTTTGAGTGAGGTTAACTTGAAGAGAATACAGTCATCGAAACAGGGGGGATCATGGTTAGATTGGCCAGAAGAGTTAAGAGCAGCTTGTCATCAAAAAGATAGTGGTAAGACGTTCCCAAGCGTGTATGGCAGAATGTCTTGGGATAAGCCATCACCGACAATTACAACCCAATGTAATGGTTATGGTAATGGTAGATTTGGGCATCCTGAACAGGATAGAGCAATCAGTTTAAGAGAGGCGGCTTTGTTACAGTCTTTTCCAAAGAACTACCAGTTCGCTCCACAAAATGAAAATCGCTCTATTGGTTCATTAGCAAAGATGATTGGTAATGCAGTGCCAGTAGCTTTAGGGGAAATAGTAGGCAACAGTATTACAAGAACTATTGCCTAGTTTATTTTCAGTCCTGAGGCTAGGGTGCTGCAAGGTAGCCTTGGGTATTTAGGTAGTGCTCATAAGCATTCATTAGTTGTTCTAGGTACTCTTTGACAACATCAATTAAAGAGCGAAACTCACTAGGGGTATGACCTGAACCGCAATCAGCGAAAGAGATGCTGCCATGCCCTAAATCATTCCTAACTTCTTTTATATACCTTAAAGACCCTCGTTCATTGCGAAAGGGTCTTTGTACTCTTTTAAGAGCCTCTTGCGTCAACGAGAAATTAACACCTACTCTTCGGTTTAGTTTATCTATTTCTTGATAGTCCCAATTGCCGCCTCCACCTCGAGGGATGACGATTTCTACGTCAGAGACACCAACAGCTTGATGCAATAGCATTAATGCTTGTTCAAGGCGTTTCTCTGGAGTCAAGTTCCCTTCTGGTGGAATGATATGCTTCAAGTAGAGATTGCGAATTTTCTCTGATAACTTTGTTAAATCGCCATTGATGCCATTTTGACTATGTTTCCCTACTGCGGCTAGTAACTGAGTTACAGTAGACTCCACCAAGTTGTAGAGCTGTAAGTAAGCGCCAGAATAAAGAATTTTTTGTTGCTGAATCGTAATAGTATAGTGCGTATCATTGACTGGGAATTTAGCTGAGCCTTTGCTACCAATGGCATTACTAATATTCTGAATCAGTTCAAAGTTGGCTTCAATATCACTAACTCTCTCAGCGTAACTTGCTCTAACTAGCTGCAAATTATTCTTCCTCTAGTAGAGCTTTTTTGACGACATCAATTCGACCTTCAAGCTTACTTTTTACATTTGCGCCATCAGAGGTGACTTTTTTCTTGAACTCAGCACTATTTACCATTGCTTCTGTTTGAGCCTGTGTAACTGTAAGATCTGGTTTCTCTGTTAGTGCTTTGTAGCTGCCAATAGCAATTGCTTCAAACCTAGAACGTGGAGTCGTTTTAGCTCCAGCAGTTTTCCTAAACCCTAATTCAAAGGACTCTTCCACAAAATTTAACACGGTAGTGAGTCTTTCTTGATAAGTAATGGCAAGCTCTGGTTGTTCTTCAAACTTTGTGTTCATGGTTCTGGTGTAGTTAAAAAGAAACTCTTTAACTTTATCTTTGTAGGCCTCTAAGCCATCAGTGTATGCAAAAAAGCGTAGAGCCAGTTCCTCTCGTTCTCTTGTTGATTTTTGACTTTTGGTTACGGTAGCTAATCTAGTGAACTGTTCATTATTTGCGGTGTTTATAATGAATTCCATGAATGGACCACGAAGAGCACCACGGCGAACTTCTGCAGGATTTGCAACTTTACTACCTGTGTTAATTCGTTCAAATAGATCAACTCGTGATTCTAGATCTGTCTTGTCAGAGAGGACGATAGCGCGGATAGATTGATTTTTTATTTTACGCTGTCTAGGTATTGTAAGTTCTTCAAATTTTGTGCCATTCAAAAGGTTTAGTCTTTCTAACCCTTCAAGTTGGAGTCTATTGTTTATGTACTCTTCTATAGTACGTAAGCGCTGTGAGCCATCAACGATCTCTAGTTGTCCAGTTTGGTCATTCATCCACAAAAAGACGAATGGAATGGGTAATCCCATTAATAGTGATTCTATAAAGCGGCATCTACGTTCAGGTTCCCATGTGAATTCTCGTTGGTAATCTGGGACTCCGAACTCTTTGTTTGCTACTTTTTGCGCTAGGATTTCGACAGTGTACTCAGAAGTGTAAAAATCAATTTTCTTACTGAATTCTTGTAGCTGTAATTCAGCATTTTGTAGTTGTTCATCTGACGCCATCTAGTGCTCCAAAATTATATGAGTATTGTTTTAAACTATTCTACTACAAGAGTATTTATCGCACTATTGAGGGCGTGACAAGACTTTGATGACGTCATCATCACTAACAGTAGCTTTTAGCAAGTTGATGACGATGCGACTGCCTCTGACAAAGCGCTAGAATATCGTCAAAAGAAAAGTTCACCAGTAGTGACTCTCTTCTTTGAATGGGTATACGAACAGAGACAAGACCCAGAGTTTTTACCCTCGAACAAGCTTCTCATAGTATTGAATTATGCTGGCTATCACAGTGAGGAACTCAAGTCTTCCTCACAAATTCACACCTTCAAATCGATACGAACCATCTGAAGCGAGCGTTGCGCGTTATCCCTATGGGAAGAAAAAACTACTTATTGAGTGGAGCATCTGGGGGTACTAAAGAGTTTGATGGAGACCTGTCGACTTAATGACATCAATCCATATCATTATCTTGTTGATGTTTTACAGCGAGTGGCGCTCCACTCTGTTATTAATGTTGCGGATCTCACACCTATTCAGTGGAAAAAGAAGTTCTCTGATAGTTTTTAACGTAAGGTTTGGATGAAACTAGGTGAGTCGGTCCCAAAATGATCGCTTCCCCCCATAAACAGACAACTATAGGTACATAGTATGCATTTACCTAACGCTTAGTTTGGTATGGAAAGTCGCATTAAGGATAGGTAGGTAGCACTTTTGCTTTTAGTCGGTTTGGGGCAGCGATTAGCTAAACCACGAGCTTTGTCCGTTGTTCCTACAGGTAATTATATAACTCATCAACGTTATGGACATACCTTTCTATGGCTGCGCTCACCTGAAGAAAAACACTCAGACTCGCAGTCTTCTAGAAGTCGACCACACAATTTACTTTTATATAAAGGCTCGGGATTGTTCAACACTCGGGATTTAACGCTGGCTACGCAGCGCTTAATCCTTATTTGTTATATACATTCTCGAAGCTTGCACAACAAAGCAAAACGTTTTAGAAACAGAGTGCACTCTAAAAAAAGTGCATATTTTCATACAGCAACATCTACAGAAAGCGTTTTGAGGACGTTTGTTAATACATTTACTTTGCCAAGTAGATGAGCAGAACGCTCTTTAGCATGCCCTAAAAGAGGGTTGAGTTTTAGTTCCAGCTCGGGAAAACGGCGATTAAGCGATTTGTATTCGTCAATCTCACCTAAAACAATCTCTAACTCAGCACGATATTGATTACATTCATTCCGCAATACTGAGTAATCAGGTATAGAGGTTACCCTGAAATTAGAACGTTCTGATTTTGGCACCACATGAAGCGAGTAGAACAAATCGGTTTTAAAGTACCTTTTCTGACGGCCCGTTCCTTTGCTTCTTAGCCAGTTGTTTCTAAGAAATCGAAGAATTTGCCTATAAACTGTTTTCCTTGCTTCTTCTGAATTCACTTCAAATTCATTCAAAGAAAGAAAAGCATCTCGTAGTTCAATCACAGAAAAACCATCCATACCCTTTTCAATCAAACACTTGTGCATGAATAGACTGATTTTAATCGAACGTGTCATTTACAACTCATACAAAACAAAACTAAGGATTGCTTAGTATACAGAAATCCGTAAAACTAAGAAAATCTTAGTTACATTGAGATTTTTGATATGAGCAACAAGTGGCCTTCCAAAACCCAATCCCTGTTCGCCTCAAAGAAGCGCGAAAAAAAGTTAAGCTATCCCAAAAAGCCTTGGGGGTTCGAATAGGTATGGATGAAGGTTCTGCAAGTGCACGAATGAATCAGTATGAGAAAGGGAAACATGCTCCAGACATTCAGACTCTTAAACTGATAGCCGATGAACTTGGTGTCCCTTTGAACTACTTTTTTTGTCAGGAAGAAAGCTCTGCCAAGTTAGCTTGTTTGATTGCAAAACTCAGTGAGGAACAAAGGCTTGAGCTTATCAATACATTGAGCGATTTAGGTGAAGATTAAGATTTGATATAGCTAATCGAGTTAATGAACCATTCCTTATCACCCTCTGGCGTGCGAACGATAACGTCTTCATCAACCGTTTTTTTCAACAAGGCTCTCGCCATCGGTGAATCAATTGAGATGTAGTCTTTTGCGTCTCCATAGATTTCTTCAGGGCCAACAATTCTGAATGTCTTAACATCACCGGCTTCATTCTCAATCTCAACCCAAGCTCCGAAGAAGACCTTTCCTTCTTGTTGAGGAGAGTAGTCAACAATGGTCACCTCAGGCAGAAACTTACGAAGAAAGCGCACACGACGGTCTATTTGACGAAGTAAGCGTTTGTTGAAGGTGTAGTCAGCGTTTTCCGAGCGATCACCCAAACTAGCTGCCCATGTAACGATTTTGGTAATCTCTGGACGCTTCTCATTCCACAGATGGTCGTGTTCCGCTTTGAGTTTGTTATAACCTTCTCTGGTGATTAGTTTTGTTTTCACTTCTACAATCCAAGTTATTTATAAGTTCTGTAAAGCCTTTTTGATTGCATCCAAAGTTGCGACAGGGAAAAAAGACTTTTGAGTATCAGTCGAAACTATACTGCCATTTTTTCCAAGCTCCAATTGGTGTCTGCGTAAAAACTCACTAGAAATAAGGTACTCCAATGCGCTTCGCTCCAGTTCAGTGAGCTTGATAGACGCAACGGACACATCAATATTATCGAACACTTCAATGACCTGATTGATAGGCACTACTTCATTAAGTAGTCGTTCCGCTTCCTTTTTTTGAGCATAGAGAATATTGGCTTGAAGCTTAACTACCGGATCATCAAGTTCATCAATCCAAGCGTGCATCTTACCTTTTGAAGTGCTTCGCACCGGCCTTGGTTGGTCTTTTGTTGAAGAGTTGAAACTAGCAATTAAGGTTCGGTACGATTCCCCCGTCTTGTTCCGGATACTTTGTGCAGCTGGAACACCTCGCCCTTTTCCAAGTCGAGCTATCGTTGAATAACTGAAGTCGTTCAATCCGCGCTCTTGTTGCTCCTTGCATATGGTAAACACGGCCTCTAATGAATTCTGTACCCGGGATGAAGCTTTCTTTTTTAGCTGACTCAGTACTTGCTCAGGGGTTATTTCTGACATGCTAGCCGATCCTTTTTAGTGGTTTCGACTGCTCAAACAATTCACGAATCGTCTTTTCGTCGAACTGGTTATCTATCGATAAGTCCTTTAAGGTCAAACTCCCATCCATGAGACGATCGACATTTTCCCAGCCTTTCAACCTTGTCAGCATTAGCTCTGTTAGCTGGTTCCCCACTAAGAGTTGTTCTTCTTCTGACAGTAAGAAAAGTTGCGACTGGATATCGTTCTCGACCATCATTTTGTCGATCATTTGGGAGCGTCTAGTTACTGCCAAATCATCACTACAACTATGGTACAGCTCAGCGTTCGAACACACTTCTGATAGTTGATGAAAACTACTCACTTCATCTAGCTCAACACCTAATGTGAATTCATGCGGAACAATAAGCTGATAGTGATTCTCAGTGTTTTCCTGAGGCTTACGCATAAGAATTTGGCAATTATGGATATGTCGGTGAATCGCGTTCATGTCCGAGAGGTACAAATCTAGCTTCTTCGCTCGTGTTTCAATTTCCGAGTTCAAGTGCATACGCTCCCCAACTAGCCCTCGTCTATCAGACTCTAAAGCCAACTTCTCTGAGCTATCCACTTTTATTTTGTAAAGTTGGTGATCAATGACATCTATCTTCTCGGCAATATCATCAAGCTTTCGCCCAAGCGAAGTGTAACGTATAGACTGAGTGTTTACGGCTAGGCTTATCTCATTGAACATAGCGGTAAGGCCAACCAAAAAAGCCGGGCCGGTAATAAAAAATCGACATTTAAAGCAGTTCTGCTCACCCAAATAACCCGCTGGTACAGGGTGATGTATGTTAGCTTTTGTGGCCACTGGGCAGCCCCCTTCTGAACAAAAAGCACCTCCCACAGGGCAGATACCAAAGTCTTTCCAAAGATAGCTAGAAGCCGGCCGAGTATTGTCTAGTGAATTCAGTAGATCCATAGACGAACCTACCAACTGTGATTTCACCTCTTCAATTCGCTGCTGCTCCACAAAAGATTTGAGCGTCTGAGTTGCTTTGCTCATCGCCTCCCTTTCTCCCAACTCCATTTTTTCTCGTAAGTTGGCTCCTGTTTTATCGCTCTTGGTATAGTAGATTGTCATGATGATGCTGGAGTGGCCTACTAGTTTCATTATGACTTCCAAGGGAATACCGAACTCATAAGCGTAGGCATTAATCAAACTAACGCGCATTGAGTGCGGAGTGTAGGGGGATTTGAAGTGTGAAAGCGGTATCGTTTGACTCTTTTCCAACTCTTTAATCGATTGACTGTATTTCAGTCCTTGGTAGGTAGCCGTTGTAATATCATTCTTGCCAGAGAAATATAGTGCAGAGGCAAGCCGTGTCGTTAGTCTACCACCAAATGTGCCTGGCTCTTTTTCTAGATAGTCTCGGAATAAAAAGCAATTCGACCCTTTTTGCTTACGCTGTACTTCGTTTAGATTAGTGCGCTCACAATCAAGCCATTTCGTCGGCTCCTTAAGTGGATTATATTTCTGTTGCCACTTTCTCAGCTTTACCAACCAATATGCCAACTCTATGGGCATGAAGGGAATCGTGTAGCCTGAACCATCAAACTTGGTTTTGTTCGACGTGTAGTGGACACCGAACTCTCCTTGGCCGGACTTATTCACCATGCCCTGTTGGTTGGTTAAGCCTGCCAACATAGTCCTATTTTTCTTCCAAATGACTTTACCGCTCTTAAAATCGGCAAGCTCTTTGTCGGCCTCTCCAGAGTCACAGTAGACGATTTGCATCCCTCTTGCAGGGAGTTGCATCAATGAATACGTATAGGTCCAGTATGTTGGAAACCATAGAAAGGTTTTTCCATTTTCAACTTTGAATACGCAGTCAGGATCATTTTTATCTAAGAGAGAGCTATCGTTTATCTGCACCCAATCTGATGAAAAACGATGTAAATGGGCCAAGTCCCGAAAGCTTAGTTTTTTTTCTATTGAATCTGAGGGAAATATCCACTCGCGCCCTTGTTTTACATATTGATAAGGCAGAGCCATCTTGTCCGTTTCATTAATGACTTGCGGTGCAACCTCTCCACTAAAGTTAACGTGGCTAAAAGGGTTTTTGGCTCCCTTAATATGAGTGACTTCTCCTGTCTCGGTGTCTTCCAAAATCAGATAGTTCGAGATAATCCAATCTAAGAATTCATTGATAGAGAAGACCCACTTTTTTTTACGTGTCACCGATACTTGTTCAAATAGATGAAGCATTGGTTGAATGTTTGTCGAGCCGCGAGTGAGGAACTCTAAGGGGCATGCTTCGAAGTCATTTGGTTCAATGTATTCGCGAACAAATTCACATAGATCTTTCGCTTTGGTATCTCCACCACGCGCAGACTTGAGAAACTCTTCGATCTTGTCTGCCCATAGAATCCATTCTTGAGTGAAATACTTTACTTGGTATGGTCTACATCCCCCAAAGAAGTCATAAGCATTTGTCCAGCCTTTATTTTTGTAGCAATCCTCTGGTTTTACCGCTAGGCGGGGATCATGTGATTCAATTCTATATTGAGTGTATTGCTTTAATGTCTTTATGCCATTCGAACGAACTAGCTTTTGTAACTCATCATAGCTATATAGCCTCGGGATATTTAAAGCATCGTACCAAGTTGTCCAACCATCCATCTTTTCTGGCTTTGCTGGAAGGATAGGGTTGGCCCTCCTAACTTCTCTATAGTGTTGCGAGTTTCTTATTCCTAGAACGATACAAGCTCTTTTAAAGGCTCCTATTTCATTGATCTTTTCTGGCAACAAAAAATCTTTCCAGCCACTCCAATGTTTGGAATACATTATTTCTGGTGACGATGGAAGCAAGGGGTCAGACTTATATCTATTCTTATAGTCTAGGCTACTAGTGATGTTTAGGTTACGCGCAGATTTTTTTGCTAAATAAAAATCTTTATAGAACGGAGAAGTTTTTTTTGCACGAAGGAAAGTTTGCCAGTCAACCCAATCATGCTTGTAATGGTTTTTGGGTTCAGATGGCAACTTTGGATCTTCTTTGTATCGTTTTGAGTATTCTTGACCTGTTGTAATTTTAAGCCGACATGAAGCTTTACTTGCTTCATTATATGTGGCGTAAAATGTTTTCCTAGAGTAGCCAAGGAAGTCTGGCATTCCTTTCCAAGAGTCTTTGTAATAAACATCTGGTGAAGAACACAATCGTACATCTTCACTATAACGTTTTCGATACTCATCACCGGATTTGATACCTAGCTTTCTGGCCGCTTTACTAGCTTCATCGTAAGTCTCATAAAATGATTTTTTCGTTCCCCCCAAGTAAGCTGTCCAACCGTTCCAGTTTGCTCGATACCTCACATTAGGGTGCCTAGGTAGAAGAGGATCTTGAGTGTATGTCTTGTAATAAACATCTCTACTACTCGCCCCCAGTTTTGCCGCTGACTTTGCTGCTTCTTCGTAAGAGTCATAAATTATCGACTTTCTTTTACCTAAAAATTCAGTCCAATTTTCCCACTCATTTTTGTAAGCAACGCTAGGATTTGACGGTAGCTTCTTGTCTAATTTGTATTTCTCAAGATAATCTGTGCTGGTTTCTATACCCAATTTTTTGATCGCCATTTGGGCTGATATGTAATCATGAAACCTTTGAGGATCTTGGCCTAGAAAATCTCGCCACCCATTCCAATCGTGCTTGTAAAATTTTTTAGGGGAGCTGGGAAGCCTTGGATCCTTCTTATAGTTTTTATAATAATCGAGACTACTCTTTATATTTAACCTTCGAGTAGACCCTTTTGCATCTTCGATGTTTTGGTAAATCCTCTTCTTCAAAGCTTGCAACCTCTCATTAACTCTCTGACTTCATTAGATGTAGCTTGTAGGTAAATCAAACAGCTGTCTGGACTTTTGTGATGCATTGCTTTTTGAATTTCTAGCTGAGAGAAACCATTTTTACCTAATCTGTAGCCGTAGCTATGACGATGTGCATGTGGTGTTGTCCCTAGAAACTTTGAGGATTCAAGCCCAATTCGTTTAACCGCTCTATTGTACTTTTGATTGAAATTTTTCTTACTCTCTGGATTACCTTTCGAGTTAACAAATAGGAAAGGAAATTCTGAAGCGCGTTTATTCGCAAGGTATTTTTGTAGTAACAAAGTAAACTCAACGGCTTTACTTGCTGGATAAAACATCACATCAAATGAAAGGCTGCGATTAGTAAGCATCGGCCCTTTCCAGCCAGAATATAGTCTATGACCTCTCGTATATTCATGCCGTGGTTCTAGTCCGTATTTATATGCTAAGTATTCACGCCGATTACTGAAACGTTCATCGGGAGACTTTCCGTCACTAGGGTGGTAAACCGATATGAGAGCAGAACCTGATTTAGGGTCTATTGAGATATCATCGGTATATATGTGGAAACACTCTGACAGTCGCAGCCCCCCGTAATGCATTAACATCAAGATTAACTGACTAGCATAATCCGACTCTCCTGACGCAGACACAAACCCATATAAAAGTAAGTTTTGGATTCGATCTTCAGGAAAGCGATATACCGCTTCGACATCAACAAAATGTCTCTCGGGTCCGCGAATTTTTCTAGCAAGTGAAAAGTGTTGTGTCGATGGCTTCGCTAAGTGATTTAGAAAGCTACGGCTATGCCTTCTATAGTAAGCACACCACTGCATACGTTCTTCTGCATAAGTCGATCTTCTTAAAGGGTTTAGCTTCGGTATATCAGTTCCATGGACACTGTCTAAGTAGTCGCAGTAATCAGTAATATGACGAAGAAGAACATTAACATCTTCATTTCTTCGAGGAGACCAGTACAGACCAGAACAGTCTTTCTCGTTCTGAATGGTTCCAAATTGCAAAGCTTCAACAAATGCTCTGAGTAACTCTGTTGCTGATGAGAATTTAGAGACTTGGTGGTCAACAAACTTTAGAAGTTGTCCCACAGCAAACGTGTTTCTCTCTATCCAAGATTGGGACTTATTTCGATTGGTATATAAGTATCTCAAATGAGAAAGTAACAAGCCGTTCTCTGTGAAGATTGCAGGGAAGTAAAATGAAGAACCCGACTGATGGGTTTTAAAAGAAACCCTCCTTTTAATCACAAAACCCATTTATCCACCAATCAATACTAAGAGATTCTTAACATACTACTTAGTATATAGTTGCTAGTTCTTATCTTTGCCAGTGTGAAGTTGAGAGCATTCAATCTCAGAGAATAAAGGGAATATATTTAGAAATAGTACGGGGGATAGAGTAGAACTAATATCAGTACAACAAAAAACGCCTGCGTGAAATAGACCGTCGCGTCAGATACTTACGTAAGCGCCTAGAGCAAGTCAAAGTGGTGGATTACTCACCTCAACAAGAAGGCAAAGTGTTTTTTGGTGCTTGGGTGGAAATTGAGAATGAATCGGGCGATGTGAAGAATTTCCGCATCGTTGGTCCCGATGAAATCTATGGTGATGCAAAAGGCTATATCTCGATTGATTCACCAATGGCGCGCGCGCTATTGAAGAAAGAAGTCGACGACGAATTCGCCGTAAGAACGCCGGAAGGCTATAAAGAATGGTTCATCAACAGTATTCGCTATCAAGCCGAAGAAAATTGATTGAGTGATTCGATAACAGAAAGCCGCACTCGTGAGTGCGGCTTTTGCGTTTTAGATATCAACCTTGAAGGTTATTCTTCGTAGTCAGGCTTCTCGGTCACAATATAGTTGGTGTCGCTGGCAACGACCGCGCCATGCTTCAAGAAGTTCTTACCCAAGATCATGCTGTAATGGAAGCGACTACGGTCTTGCAGGTTAACGCGAATCTTCTTCTCTAGCTCACCCAGCTTAACGTGCATTTCCACCACAGGACGTACATTGGCTTTTTCACCCTTCTTGGCGGTAATACGCATCATATCAACAACAGGCTTAGTAAATTCCTTCTTCATGCCACTGTCGTTCTCGTAGGTAAAGCTCACCATGTTTTTGCCATCTTTCTTGAACTGTTTAATGTTCTTAGCGTTAATCGAGCTCACATCCGCACCTGTATCCAGCTTCACAGGGAAAGACATACCTTCCACTTCCGCCACCTCAATGTGACCAGCTTTAAACAGTGGACGCGCATCTAGCAAGTGATCTGCACGTGTGTTCAACAGCACACCGCCTTTCGCCATGTTATGGCCGAAGACAAAGAACGGCTGTTCTTGATCGTCTTTCTCCAATACATCAATGGCAAATTCGATGCTCTTCTCTTCATCACCAAATAGGAAGTCACCTTCAACGACTGGGCGAACCGAGTCACCCACTTTGAGCTTCTTCAATACGCGTTTAGTGATTTTCTCTTCCTTGCCTTTCGCGCTTGGCAGATAGAAGGTCACGACTTCTTTCTTGTCTTTTTCTGTCAATTCAAAGCCATCCACACGCAACAATGGCGTTTTAACCGCGAAGGTTGGATACGCAGGCAGTACATGACCATCAATATTGACTGACTCTTCAGGTGAGATAACCAATGGCTTAGATTTCAGAGCATTCTTAAATGACTTCTCAACGCCACCGAGCAAATTCTCTTTGTCAGTGTCAATCACGAAGTGCTGGCTTGCAACGTCTTTACCAAGACGAATTTGCGAGCTAAAGCTGCTGCGATCGCGCAAGTAAACCAGCCATTGTTGCGTCTCGGTTTCACTCACTTTCACCGGAAGATAAACCAAAGGACGCTCACTCTTGCTGGTTTTCAACATACGTACTAATGGCAGGGTCATTGGATGACGCTTGCCATTCTCACCTTCTAAAGTGAAAGAAACTTGTTTTTTCTTCTTATCCACTTTGATATTCAGCGCATGCACGTTGGTGTAACGGCTAGAAGTTGAAATGCTCACCTTGTATGGCACTCCTTCCACTTCAACCGTTTCTTTCTTACCGATCATCTGCGCCTTTTGTTGCTCTTGCAGGTAATCGTAACCAGCAAACACCCACGCGTTGTTGTCGAGGTAAGTCTTACCGATCAAGATAGGTGCTGAGAATTGAGTACGCTTGGTCAGGTTAACCACGGTGTCCACAGTGTGTCCTGCAATGGTCATCGGCATTTTCACCGTCGGGCGTAGAATTGGTTTTTCGCTGGTACGGCTGCGGATCGCACTGATGCGTTCAAGATCATCAGTGATCTTAATTTCTTTGCCTGTGTACGGATGATGAATAGTGAAACTCACGGTCACTTGGTACGGCTTAAAGCTGTCAGCATCCCACTTGGCTTTCGTCCCACCAAGATCATCAATGATTGCCCACATCAGCTTGTTATCTTTGAGGCTTTTGTATTCTGGGTTGTTGCTGCTGACGTGAATGTTTTCTGCATGCATTGAGGTCGTGTCGGCGCCGGTATCAATCTTGCCGATAAAAGGAACATCACTTAGCTCAGGAATCTCGCTGTAATAGACGCTTTCAACACGACCGAGAACCACTTTGCCGTCAAGTTGATAGATTGGATATTGAGTAGTCGCAGATAAAGATTGCGACCAAGAAAATGGAGCGACTAACAAGGCACCTGAAAGCGCCACAGCCA
>Ga0209379_10001172_pt1 | contig 17925 bp, 11 predicted proteins | sample tdDd001_FD_187124 | JGI IMG/M metagenome (GOLD analysis project Ga0209379, IMG submission 187124) | Marine sediment microbial communities from the Atlantic coast under amendment with organic carbon and nitrate - tdDd00.1 (SPAdes)... | ecosystem: Environmental > Aquatic > Marine > Coastal >...
TTTCATTGTTGAGCTTTTTTAATATCATTGATAGAGGCCTAAACTATTTAGCAGGGACCTCACGATTCCATCGGTTTATACCTCCTTTTATATGAGCTGTTCTGTGGAATCCACCCTTTTGCAGGTAGCGTCTCACTTGCTTACTTCTGAAACCTAAATGACAGAATACAACCAAATCCTTATCCTTAGGCAAAGTCCCCATCTTCTCTGGTATTTGTCCCATAGGAATGTGAAGAGCATTCTCTATCCCACCTTGTGCCAATTCATGCGATTCACGAATATCAATAAGTAGAATGTCGTCACGCTTTTCCATTTCGCTTACTAATTCTAGTGGCGTGTAACTTGTTTTGGGAGCATTATCGTTGTTTGAGAAAAATAACATAGTCTATAGTTTTAAATTAAACACTTTTCAAGCCTCAGCAGTTCCTTTCAACATCAATCCAGCTTGTTCTAACAAATATAAAAAAATTCATGTGCCTTAAGGCTTATTATGTAGAAAAGATAGACCAATTCGTGACTTAAATTTTATGAAAGTAATTGAGAAATATCGTGATGAAACTTATCCAAATAAAAAAATGAAATCATAAACGGGAAAAAAGACACAAAGTTAATTCAGTCTGCAAGCTCCTAAAACAATAGGATTAAGTCAATCACAACACCATATATGAATCAGAATAACAAAGGCTTACATTTCGAAAACTATTAAGCATAGTTGTATAACTAGATTTTATAGTTATATTTGATTAAAATAATTTCCAATATGAAGAAGCTAACACAAAAGGAAGAAGAGATTATGCAATTGTTTTGGGCTGAAGGTCCCATGTTTGTCAAAGATCTTCAAAAGAAGTATCCCGATCAAAAGCTGCATTACAATACCCTGTCGACTATGGTAAGAGCTTTAGAGGAAAAAGGCTTTATCTCGCATGAGTCATTCGGTAAAACGCATCGCTATTTTGCGGCCATTAGCGAAGCCGATTACCGCAAAAAAACCTTGGGTAATGTGGTTCAGAAATACTTCGACAATTCGTACCAGCGCGTGGTTTCTATGTTTGTTGAAGAAGAAAACCTATCGCTCGACGAGCTTAAAAAACTAATTCAGGACATTGAAAAAAATAAAGAAAGCTAATTATGCTCATCTTCATAAGCTATATGATAAAGGTTGGTATCAGTCTGGCATTCTTTTATGTGCTATACAAGCTATTGCTAAACAGAGACACCAATCACAAATATAAAAGACTTACGCTTTTGATATCTGTCTGTGCAGCCTTTGTCATGCCTCTGATGGCTCATCTTATTCCAGCAAATGAAATCAGTTCTGCTCCCATTCTGAGAGTTAGAGAATTGATTGAAATGCCTTTGCAGGAAACAGCTGTTATCAGTCCTGATCAAAAACAAATACTAGCTGAAACCTCTGAGTCTATACCAATAAATTGGTCTGCAATAGTCTACTGGAGCATTCTGAGCATACTTTGTATTCGGTTTATCATCTCCTACCAAAGTATATTGAAATGGCTGAGAGTAGCCACTATAAAACCCTATAAAGATATCCTGTTGGCAATTGTTAGCGATACCATACAGGCTTTCTCCTTTTCGAAATACATTGTGCTTTCGAAACAGGATTATAATCAAAATAGAAAACCCATTCTTCTGCACGAAGAAGCACATATCCGATTACATCATTCATTTGATGTGGTTTTAATCGAACTGGTTTGTTATATGCAATGGTTCAATCCTTTTGCATGGTTACTTAAGAAGGAACTCAAACTGGTTCATGAATTTCAGGCCGATCAGGCCGTACTCAACACAGGCATCGATGCAACACAATATCAACTGTTGATTTTAGAAAAAGCTGTGGGCAAAAGACGTTTTGCTGCGGCCAATCATTTCCAACAAGGACCAATCTCTAAACGATTAAAAATGATGAAAAAAAAACAAATCAAAGGATGGGGCGTTGCAAAAGCTTTACTTTTTTTCCCTGCTGGGCTTTTACTTTTGCAAGCCTTTACGCAGCCCGCAATCATTAAAAAAGTAAATGAACTACCACCTCTAATTACCCAAGCCGACAGTAGCCAGATTTGGCTAAGTCATTGGACAATAACAAATCTACCTCAAAGCAATCAAGTTGTAACTAAACTCGCAAATATGGCTGAGGTGGGAACTCAATCCTTAAAATCTCGAATTAAAAACAGAAATGTTTTGCAAATCATGCAAAATAGGAAAGATGACCTATTGGCTAATGGACGTATTGTTCAAAAAGAAGATTTAAAGTCAATTGCACAAAGCTTTATTCAAGCAAACGATTATTGGGGCGGTGTGGGGCCCGAATCTGACGAAATGAGTTTTGGTGCTAAGAACAAAGCTCTAATCAGTAAAGGTGTTATTGTATACCAGTTCGACAGAGGAACGAGCAAGGAAGCCATAGATTTCACTTTGAAGGCCATTGGAAAAGCTCACTTGCAAGTCAGAAAAGAAAAAGCACGAAGCTTCTTCAATAAAGCTTATTTTGATCTACAAGGATCGGAACGTAGCTTTATCGATAAAATCGTTCCTATTCGTATTATGAAACGCCCAGATAAAAACATATCACGCTTATCAATGCGTATAAGGGTGACTCATGATGGTATTTTCTTTAATGATAAGCTTTGCCCTATGGATCAGCTTGCACTTAAACTGAAACCGTATTTGGAGAAAAACCCTAATGCAGTTGTTAACTTAAAGGCAGACAGGGAAATAAAAATGGGAATTATTACTGATGTGAAAGCTGAATTAAGCAAAGCTAAAGTTAAGAAATTGAATTACTCAACATTTGCAGATCAAATCATTAAATTAGATGTTATAAAGGATGACATTTACTTTAATAATAAGCTTTGTTCTAAGGATCAACTTGGACTTAAACTGAAATCTTATAAGGATAAAAATCCTAATGCTACTGTCCAATTAAGTACAGAAAAAGACATTAACAAGGAAATTCTGAGCGACTTAATAAAACATTTACGATTAGCTGGGGACTCAATACTCCACATTTCAGTCAAAAAATCATAATTGATTTTCAAGTATGATAAAAAACGAGCTCCTAATGGAACTCGTTTTTTTATGGTTTAAACCTTCAGTACTATGCGGTATCTTGCTTTACCCTTTTCCAAATGATCCAGAGCCTCATTCACTTTAGACATAGGGAATTCTTCTACGATAGGGTAAATATCATGACGAACACAAAACTCAAGCATCTTCAGCGTTAGAGCCGGACTGCCCAATGGACTGCCGGCAACCGATTTTTCACCCATTATTAAAGAAAAAGCTGGTATAGCCATGGGTTCTAAAACGGCTCCCACATTATGAAAACGACCTTTGGGTGCAAGGGCAGATAAATAGGCATTCCAGTCTAAAGTCACATTGGTGGTGTTCATGATAAAATCCAGACTGCCGGCAATACTTTCCAATTCTTCCGGCACTCTGGAATTAATAATCTTTGTTGCACCCATGGCAAGTATCTGTTCTTTTTTATCCGGATTTGAGCTAAAGGCAACGACTTCACAGCCCCATTTATTCAGAAATTTTAAAGCCATATGCCCCAGCCCTCCAATTCCAATAACACCAACTCGATCTGTTGCTTTTACGCCTGCTAAAAGAATGGGATTAAATACCGTAATCCCACCACAAAGCAAAGGACCTGCTTTTTTCATGTCGATTCCCTTAGGTAAAGGTATAGCCCAGGACCAATGTCCTCTTACGTATTCAGCAAAGCCACCATGGCGCCCCACTATTGTTCCTTCCACTGTATTACAAAGGTGATGACTACCATCCATACACTGCTTACAGTGCATACAGGAAGCCGAATTCCAACCTAAGCCAACTAAATCGCCTGGCTTAAGCGTTTCTACATGATGCCCCACAGCAGCAACCTCACCCACTATTTCGTGTCCGGGCACAAAGGGATATTCCGTCATGCCCCATTCATTATTCAACATGCTTAAATCTGAATGACAAATACCACAATAATGAACTTTTATATCCACTTGATCGCACTTTAATTCAGGTAATTCATATTCAAAAGCTTTTAATTTCCCTCCTGCCTCACTCGCTGCATACGCCTTTACTTTTTCCATATCAAGCTATTTTTAATAATACTGATTTATCCAAATCACTTTAATACCAAGCCAATTAGGCTTAATAATTCAAGTTCACTTAATTTACCGAAAAAAGAAAGAGGATTAAAATATACTTGACGGGCTGAGCTTTTCCCTAAACGAATCGTATTTAATCATTAAATTATTTAACTAAAGTCTAAATCTGATTCTATGCTGTGATGAGATGAATATTAGTAACTTTATGAGTGGAAAAAAACAGAATACGAAAAAACCCATCCGTGAATTTCACAGATGGGCTTATTAAGTATTTTTTCCTCCTACCTATTGGGCGGGTTTCATCATTTTAATGACAACAATTCGTAAAACAGAATCACTTTCGTTTCTCCAGCCATGTCCACAATTTGCAGGACTTTCGATTAGGGTATTAGCTTCCACTTCTTTGCTTTCGTCTCCTATCTCAACAATTCCTTTTCCTTCCAAAACCAAAAAACGAACATCAAGTGGTGCAGCATGTTTAGCAATAGTATCACCTGGATTCAAATTTAAATGCACCATCATCATATATTCATCTTGGTGAAACTTTCTGGCTTCAACACCATGACCGTTTACAAACGACTCCGCTTCAAATATCTTTTTTATTTCCATGATCTATTGTATTAAGCTGATTACTACTAACGCTTAAACAAAAGTCAGCCTTTTCAAATGAAAAAACAGTAACATATGTTACAATCCTGAGAAATTAATGAAACTAAGCAATCCCGTCCTAAACGTTTTTGTTTATGACATATATTTCATTGCTATTATAATATGTAAGCGTAATAATTAAAACAAAGAGATTCTTTTTTGAGCTCCTCGAAATATGGCATCTCTTTTAAATATTTTTCGTTTTACGAAAGCTTTAGTAAGACCGGGAAGTTAGTCCCGAACGATCGGGATGTTCGAAAATCACCCGGCCGCACTTAAGCATGAGGCAAATAAGAAAGAGGTTTAAAAAGTAGCCTTGATCTTTTTTGCTTGGTTTTTGGATCAAGCCAAAAAATGAAGTATGGTTTATTCGCAAAGCTTATTAGCTCGCAAGCTCGATTAGGCAAAGCGCCAATGTATTTAGAACGCTATAGGGAACCTACTTGCTTACTATAGATACTGATCACGAGGCTGCTTTACAAGGAATCGAATTACAGATTAAATCCTTTACTCATCACTATTTCAGCACTAAACCTGAAGCAAAAATCTTGGCAGATTTGACAGTATGAATCTTAATTGAAATTTGATAGCTTTACTCAAATCTTGTTCATCTCCAATATAAGATATCTGAGATAAAAACGATAAGGTGAGTATATACAACCCAATTAGCGATATGCAGTCACCTTTTCAAAAGAAATAACATCAATATTGATGTGACACATACATTAGCAGTAAAATGAAAATAAAATTTCTCCCTACCCTTAGAATTATAATCGCATTAATTACACTAAGCCTATTCTCTTGTCAACAGAAAGAAAAGTCCAAAACTGATGAGTCTCTTACAGAGGTGAAAATGATCATTGAAAATTCTGTGGACAGAGATCTAGAGGCCATCAAGAAAGATGGGGTGCTCAAGGCTTTGGTCGTTTATAGCAGCACAAGTTATTTTCTTTACAAAGGTCAGGCCATGGGGTTTGAATATGAGCTTTTAAAACGACTTGCGGAGCATCTTAATTTAAAACTGGAAATTGTCGTGTCCACCGATCTCGATTCGCAATTCGAGGTATTAAACAGAGGAGATGTGGATTTAATCGCACATGGAATGGCCATCACCAATCAGCGAAAGGGTGAAGTGGATTTTACTGAATATTTATACCTAACCAAGCAGGTGCTCGTTCAGAAGAAGCCCGACAACTATCGAAAGATTTCCTGGGGAGCTTTGCAAAAGCAGCTTATTCATGATCCAATTGAATTAATTGACGATACTGTATCCATTAGAAGAAATTCTAACTACTACGAGCGTTTGATTAGCTTATCAAATGAAATTGGAGGGAATATTGTCATTGATACCCTGGACAGTCAACTATCAACGGATGAGATCATCAAGATGGTAGCCAATGGAGAAATTAGGTACACGATAGCCGACGAAAACCTAGCCAAAATAAATGCTTCCTACAATCCTATTCTAAAAATTGATGTTCCTGTTTCTTTTTCGCAGAGAATTGCATGGGTTACTCGCAAAAAATCCCCTAGTCTTCATGCCGTTATCAATAAATGGATTAGAGCGGAGAGAAAAGAAGCAACCAATTACGTTATTTACAATAAGTACTTTAAAAATAAACGAAACTTCAAGCGAAGAATCAAGAGTGACTACTACAGCCTGAATAATAACCAGATAAGTAAGTACGATGATCTGATAAAGAAATATGCGAAAAAGATTAACTGGGATTGGCGACTGCTTGCCGCACAAGTCTATCAGGAATCCAAATTTGATCCGGGCGCCAAATCATGGGCAGGCGCTAAGGGACTCATGCAGGTGATGCCTGCCACGGCAGAGTCTTTAGGCATAAAGGATATTTCTGACCCTGATGAAAGTATCCGAGGGGGTACGGATTATTTAGATCATCTATACAAACGATTTGCTGACATCCCAGATCCTATAAATAGAGTCATATTTTCTTTGGCCTCCTACAATTGTGGATACAGTCACATAAGAGATGCCCAGCGTCTTGCAAAGGAAAATGACTTAGATCCTACCATCTGGTCGGAGCATGTAGAAAAGATGGTCTTGGCTTTGAGTTTGCCTAAGAATTTCAACAAACCCTTTATAAAATATGGCTATGTACGAGGATCAGAACCCGTCAACTACGTCAAGCAGATCTTCGAGCGTTACGATCATTATAAGCAGTTCATATCCTTAGAATAATTTGACAATCACCTAACACAATCAAAACAATAAAGGGAAGGGAGCCTTAAAATATATCAGAAACAAAAAACCTCATTTGCGAAAACAAATGAGGTTTTAATTTGAGGTCTCTGGCGGATTCGAACCGCCGTAGATGGTTTTGCAGACCACTGCCTAGCCACTCGGCCAAGAGACCCTTTTCTCCTTAAGAGCGATGCAAAGATAAGTAAATAAGAAAATACTTTGCAAGCTTTTTTAAGCTTTTCTATATTTTTTTTTCAGCTCTCTCTGCAGCTTAAAGAGAATCAAAAACTTATCGACTTAGGGTTAAGCTAACTTTCTCTATTTGCCCGCCCATAGGAGGGTTCATTTTCGAAACTTTAACGGTAGCCTTCTCCAATTCCGGGAATTTTGCGTAAAGCATATCCAGTAAACGTTGAGCCACATGTTCCAAAAGATGAGATTTAATTTTAAACTCTTCCTGAATCATTTCGTAAGCTCGCTGATAATTGAGTGCATCAGTAATGGCATCGGTAGCTGCTGGTTTTTCGGCATTATACTCCATACGCACATATACGATAAACTTATTACCTACCACTTGCTCTTCAACAAAACAGCCATGGTAGCCATAAAATTCCAATCCTTCTAATTCTATAATTCCCTTCATATCTGTAATAATATTTCAGGGCGAATATAGGATAAATTTCGCTAAGCGGGATTCTAATTCGATCTATGATGCAAATTCATGAATGACTGACTGTTTTATTTAAGTGAAAATCTCTACTTTTGTCAGTTCGAAGCCTTTAAACCCAAAATCGTATACAGATTAGGCATAAAGGACAGCAAGGCGAGGTTCTTTTGAACCTCAGGCAATACATTGTATCATCTAAAATAGAGTGAAGTATGGATAACAAGACTATGAATGAAGAGAATACAAACGAAGGAAAATCTCTGAATTTTATCCAGCAGATCATCGAAGAAGATCTGAAAAACAATGTCAATGATGGTAGAGTACACACCCGTTTCCCTCCGGAACCAAACGGTTACCTACACATTGGACACGCAAAAGCAATCTGCCTAAACTTCAGCCTTGCCCAGCAATACCAGGGAAAATGTAACCTACGTTTCGACGACACCAATCCTGTAAAGGAAGATACTGAGTACGTTGATTCTATTATGGAAGATATAAAATGGCTAGGTTTTAAATGGGATGGCGATCCTTACTACACCTCTGATTATTTTGAGCAGCTATACACTTGGGCTGTCAAATTAATTGAGGACGGTAAGGCATACGTTGATGACCAATCTGCAGCTGTGATTGCAGAACAAAAAGGAACTCCTACAACACCTGGAACTGAAAGCCCATTCCGAAACCGTAGCGTAGAGGAAAATCTTGATTTATTTGCTCGAATGAGAGCTGGTGAATTTAAGGATGGGGAAAAAGTTTTACGTGCGAAAATTGATATGGCATCACCAAACATGCACATGCGTGACCCATTGATGTATCGTATTATGCATGCACATCACCACCGTACTGGCGATGCATGGTGTATTTACCCGATGTACGACTATGCTCATGGCGAGTCGGATTATTTAGAGGGTATCACTCACTCAATCTGTACACTTGAATTTGAAGTTCACCGTCCACTTTATGAGTGGTTTGTGAGCAATATTACAGATACAGAGTATCAGCCAAAACAACGTGAATTTGCACGTTTGAATTTGAGTTACACAGTAATGAGTAAGCGTAAGCTTCTTCAATTGGTTAAAGAAAATCACGTGTCGGGATGGGATGATCCTCGAATGCCTACCATCTCAGGTTTGCGTCGTAGAGGTTATACGCCTAACTCAATCAAGAACTTTGCTGATACCATTGGTGTGGCAAAGCGTAATAACGTTATTGATGTTTCAGTTTTGGAGCACTGTGTTCGTGAAGATTTAAATAAAACAGCACCTCGTGTAATGGCAGTTCTTAATCCAGTGAAACTGGTATTAACAAACTACCCTGAAGGACAGGAAGAGTTCTTAAACATCGAGAATAATCCAGAAGATCCAGAATCAGGTTCACGTGAAATTCCTTTCTCAAGAGAATTATATATCGAGCGTGAAGACTTTATGGAAGATGCGCCTCGTAAATTCTTTAGAATGACGCCTGGTCGCGAAGTTCGTCTTAAGGCTGCTTTTATTATCATGTGTGAAAAAGCGGTGAAGGATGCTGATGGTAACATCACAGAAATTCACGCAACCTACGATCCATTATCAAAATCAGGAAGTGGTTCAGAAGAAAGTAAGCGTAAAGTAAAAGGTACACTTCATTGGGTGTCTGCTAAGCATGCCGCTAAAGCTGAGGTGAGAATTTACGATCGTTTATTCAACGATGAAGCTCCAGATAGTCATAAAGAGAAAGATTTCTTAGAGTTCATCAATGAGGATTCACTTAAGGTTCTTGATAACTGTTTTGTTGAGCCAAGTTTAAAAGATTCAAAATCTGAAGATCATTTCCAGTTTACTCGTTTGGGATATTACTCAACTGATAAGGAAAGTTCTGCTGATAAGTTGATCTTTAACCGTACAGTTTCACTTAAGGATTCGTGGGCTAAAGCGAAGAAAAAATAGAGATAAAACACTCTCACTATATTTAAAATCCGGTCTAACGATCGGATTTTTTTTTGCATTAATAACTCCCAGTTAAAACTAAAAGCTCAAGCACCTCCCTCAAACAAATTTGGGCACTGCTCCTCCCTTCGACTATTTCGACTTCGCTCATTGCTCCGCACTCAGGGAAGGAAGAAAAAAAGTAAATAACTTTGGAAATCATGTAAAAAAAAAGGACGTTCATAATGAACGTCCTTTCCTATATTATTGTTTCAATTGTTTATCCACATTTAGAAGTACCACAAGATTGACAAATCAGGCAACCTTCTTGATAAATAACAAGATCGGAACCACAATCTGTACATGTCATACCCTTTGCTTTTGTACCATTAGGAATGTATTTCTTAAGTGAACGCTCAACACCATTTTTCCATGTATTGATATTTTCACTATCCAATTGCAGACCTGAAATCAAGTTCACAACTTGCTCAATAGGCATGCCATGACGTAATACCCCTGAAATCAATTTTGCGTAATTCCAGAATTCTTTGTCAAACTTATACGACAACCCCTCGAAGGTTGTCTTAAATCCGCGCTTATTGCTGTATTGAAAGTCATATCTTGTATTCCCTTCCTCATCCTTGCGCTTAAGAATAAAGCCTTTATTTACCGACTTAGGTAATAGAATACCTTCCTCATCGTCTTGGATACCCGTAAAAATCTCATATGGCTGTCCATTATAAAGTCCTAGAATGGCAATCCACTTTGTTTTATTGTTCTGGAAACGTACAACTTCAGCTTCTAATTCTGCTGGACGTTTTTCAGGCATATTTTTATCGGCTTTTTCTTCTTTTTTGTCGTTAGCAATCAATACCCCAGAACGAGAACCATCACGGTAAACGGTACAACCTTTACATCCACTCTTCCAAGCTTCAACATAAAGATCGCCTACCAGCTCTTCAGATACATCGCTAGGTAAATTAACGGTTACACTAATTGAGTGATCAATCCATTTCTGAACACGACCTTGCATACGTACTTTTTGCAACCAGTCTACATCATTCGATGTTGCTTTATAATAAGGTGATTGTTTTACAAGTTCATCAACTTCTTCATCAGTAAAGTGTTTTGCAGTTTCAATACCATTAGCTTCCATCCAGGTCACAAACTTATGGTGGAATACCACAAATTCTTCCCAAGAATCACCAACCTCATCAGTAAAGTCAATACGAACATCTTTATCGTTTGGATTCACTTTTCTACGACGCTTGTATACTGGCATAAATACGGGCTCGATACCCGATGTTGTTTGAGTCATCAAACTGGTTGTTCCAGTTGGTGCAATTGTCAAACAAGCAATATTACGACGACCATATTTTAACATGTCTTCATACATATCAGGAGCAGCCTCCTTCAAACGTTGAATGAATGGGTTGTTCATTTCTCTCTTAGCATCGAAAATGGTAAATGCACCACGATCTTTAGCCAAATAAACAGAAGCACGATAAGCCTCAATAGCAATTACTTTATGAACTTCTTCAGAGAAATCTGTGGCAGCCTCAGTTCCATATTGCAAGCCCATAGCAGCAACCATATCACCTTCAGCAGTAATACCAACACCCGTACGTCTTCCTTCCTTAGCTTTAGTTCTGATATTATGCCATAAGTTACGCTCAACACGTTTCACCTCAGCCTCTTCAGGATCAGACTCAATCTTTTCGATAATCGCATCAATTTTCTCCAGCTCAAGATCAATAATATCATCCATAATACGCTGAGCCATTCCAACATGCTTCTTAAACAAATCGAAATTAAATTTTGCCTGAGGCGTAAATGGATTCTCTACATAACTATATAGGTTGATAGCCAATAAACGACAAGAATCGTAAGGACACAATGGAATCTCACCACAAGGGTTAGTTGATACTGTGCGATAACCTAGATCTGCATAGCAATCAGGCACTGACTCTTTTTCAATAGTATCCCAGAATAAAATACCTGGTTCTGCTGACTTCCATGCATTGTGAACAATTTTTTTCCACAATTTACCAGCATCAATATCTTTTGTATAAGTTGGATTATCAGAATTAATAGGATATTGCTGCGTATATTCTTTACCAGCAAGAACAGCTTCCATAAATCCATCAAGGATTTTAACTGAAACATTGGCTCCAGTTACCTTTCCCTGCTCCATCTTCGCATCAATAAACTCTTCCGAATCAGGGTGCTTTACAGATACACTTAACATTAATGCACCACGACGACCATCCTGAGCAACTTCACGAGTTGAATTCGAGTAACGCTCCATAAATGGAACAATACCAGTAGATGTTAATGCTGAATTTTTAACAGGAGAACCCTTTGGACGGATGTGTGATAAATCATGCCCAACACCACCACGACGTTTCATCAACTGAACTTGTTCCTGATCAATTTTCATGATCCCTCCATAAGAATCAGAATCACCATTATTACCAATCACAAAACAATTAGACAAAGAAGCAATCTGGAATTTATTTCCAATTCCCGACATAGGACTTCCCTGAGGAACGATGTATTTAAAATCTTTTAATACATCAAAGATTTCGTCTTCAGACAAGGGATTAGCATACTTTTGCTCTACGCGAGAAATTTCACTTGCGATACGACGATGCATATCATTGGGTGTTCTCTCATAGATATTACCAAAAGAATCCTTCAAGGCATATTTGTTCAACCAAACACGTGCAGCTAATTCATCACCTCTAAAATATTCTAGAGAGGCCTGAAAGGCATCTTCTGAATCAAAAGTTTGTTGCTTAACCATCGGCTCTAGTTTCTTGTCTTTAACTGTCATGATCAATATTAATTGTAGATTTATTCGACATCACGCTTTACATAAATCAGTGAAAATCTTGTTTTTTCTCCATTTTTATTTTCTGATATGCAATTTAGCTATCGTTTTTCAAACCAACAATACTATTCTGAAAAAATAGAGGAAAGTTATCCACAATCAACTGTTAATAAGCTCACCATCAATTAACTATAATTTTAAGAAAACTGAAAAGTTTTCCAAAAAGAAAATATCTAGATAATAATATACGTTCCGAACGTACTGAAAATAGCGACATTCAGAGCGAACATCCCTAAAATTCTATTTAAAATAAGATTATGGACTATATAATTCCACTAACGTACTGAAATTGTGAAGAAAAATACCTTTAGCTTAAACTAAAACTTTATTATGCGAAGAATTTTGTCTGTAGCACCTCTCATATTATCAACGTAATTTTTTGAAGAATCGCCAGATTTTTCTCTCAGCTTGACATCTTCGTGATAAGAATCAAGAAGGCTATTTAACCTCTCATAGTTTTCATATGTAAAGGCACCTCCCAAAGCAATAAGATCTTTTGCTTCTTTAAATTTGTGGTAATTCGGGCCAAAAATAACGGGCATACCATAACAAGCCGCCTCAAGCGTATTGTGAATACCACGACCAAAACCACCCCCTATATAGGAAATATCGCCATAACGGTACATTGAAGACAAGACACCAATACAATCGACTACCAAAACTTCAGCAGCATCTATTTCAGCTTTTGTTGCCGTGGTAAATCGCACATATGGCTTTTCAATGCCACTCACGATATTTTTGATATGATTCTCATCAACTTCATGAGCCGCGATAATGTATTTATAATTGTTATCAGAAGTGTTGATATATTTAATGATATGATCCTCATCTTTTGGCCAGGTACTTCCGGCAATCATAACAGGTCGGTTTTGAGCAAAATCTTCAAGCTGAGGCAATACTTTAGCCTGCTTGGCAATGGAATAAACACGGTCGAAACGGGTATCTCCTGCCAGGCTCACATTTTCAAACCCAATTCCTTTAAGTAATTCAATTGACTCCTCATTCTGAACAAAGAAATGTGTAAAAGCTTTTAATATTCTTCGATACAAACCACCCCATGGCTTAAAGAACATCTGGTTGGAGCGAAATATCGTTGAAAAGATATAAGTCGGAACATCCTTTTTTCTTAGCTGAGTTAAATAATGATACCAGAACTCATATTTGATAAAGAAAACCATTTTAGGATCTACCAATCGAATAAATTCCTTTGCATTTCGCTTCGTGTCAGCTGGTAAATAAAAAACGTAATCAACACCTTCATAGTTTTTACGAATCTCATAGCCTGATGGCGAAAAGAAGGTCAACACAATTTTATAATCCGGATGTTTCGCTTTGAATGCTTCGATCACAGGTCTACCTTGCTCAAATTCTCCCAATGATGCCGAATGAAACCACACCAAATTTGTTTCACCTTTTACAACATCTTCAATCTTTTTAAGAATATCTTTACGTCCCTTAACCCATTGACGAGCTTTAGGATTGAATAAAGATGCAATTCTAACTAGTAATGAATATAAAAATATGGATAGATTATAAAACAGAATCATTTGTTAAGCAATTTAGAAGCTAATAAATCGTTTTGACTGTAAACGAAATCTTATTTATTAAACAAATCAGGATAATATTGATCGCTAGGGATTAATCACCAGTTTCACTCTGCAAAACTAAACATTTTTAATGTCCATCTGTCTACCCTAAAAAAATTATGCCCAATTTAGTACGTCAAATCAAATATACGAAGCCTATAATCTCTTTAATACCCAAGTCTTGAAACAAATTCTGATCTTTTGCTTTTTTATCATTCTTTGCGCAGCCAGTCATGCCCAAAGTTCAAGCAATCTCAGAACCCGGGAAATTGATATCACAAGAGATAGTATTCAACTTGACTCTTTATTGATTTTACCCGCAACCATAAAACTAAAAGTAGCCAACACCTTATTAGATAGCACCTACTACCATCTCAATCTAGCCCAAGGGCTCTTTATTCCTAAAGCAAAACTAAAAGCATTAGGCACTAAGGCAAGAATTAGCTATCGTGTATTCAATTACAAAGTCTCCCAGGTCTTATATAAACATCACGCAAATGAAATCAACCAACCCGACGTATTGAGAGGTAATCGCTACACCTTGGCTCAAAACAACAGAACACAAGGAAGTAATTTTAGTTCACAACTAAACAAACAAGGAAGCTACACTCGTGGTTTATCACTCGGGAATAATCAGGATGTGGTTAGCAATTCAAATCTCAACCTTCAATTATCAGGCAAACTTAGCGAGAATGTCAATATACTTGCGACTATAACGGACGATAACATTCCAATTCAACCGGATGGAAACACACAGCAGATACAGGATTTCGATCGTATTTTCATCAAGCTATTCAACAAAAGACATGAGCTTACCTTGGGTGATTATGAAATCGAAAACTCACAAAAATCCCATTTCCTTCGATTTAGAAAAAAAGTACAAGGGGGGCAATACATGGGACTTGTTTCCGAAGGGAAGAAAACAAAAATTCACACTCAAACAAGTGCTTCCATTGCCAAAGGAAAATTCAATAGAATGGAAATTCAAGGTATAGAAGGTAATCAGGGGCCGTACCGCTTATTTGGCAAAAACAACGAAACCTATATCATTATTCTTGCTGGTTCAGAGAAAATATACAAGGATGGTAAAATCCTCACACGAGGAGAACATAAAGATTATACAATCAATTACAATACAGCCGAACTTAGTTTCAACACCAGCCAACCCATTAATAGAAACTCTCGAATTATCGCTGAATTTGAATATTCTGAAGAGAATTATTCCAGATACCTGATTTATAACAATACCGAAATAAGAGGTGAAAAAGTCAGCTTTCAATTCAATTTTTACAATGAACAGGATAATAAAAACAACACCATCAGTCAAAATTTGAATGATGAACAGAAACTCTTACTAAGTCAGTTAGGAGACAACCTGAAAGCTGCCACCACTCCACAAGTTCAACTTGTAGACTACACCAATGACCTTGTTCTATATAAAAAACTTATTCAACAAATTAACGGGTTAGATTATGACACCTACGTCCGTTCAATCAACCCGAATGATGCTGTTTATAAAATCCGGTTTTCATTTGTAGGAGATAAAAAAGGCAACTACAAACAAATAGAATCCTCAGCAAATGGGCGGGTTTATGAATGGGTAGCTCCCATTAATTCAATTCCCCAAGGCGATTTCTCCATTAACTCACAATTAATATCACCTGAAAAGCATCAAATGATAAGTCTGGGTGGTCAATTCAAACATTCAGAGCGAGCTCAAACTCAATTTGAACTTGCCTTAAGCAATAAGGATCTAAACACCTTTTCGTCCATTGATAATGGTAATAATAAAGCATTAGCTTTTAGTTTTGAAAGCAATAGAAAAACCTTCTTGAAGGACACCAACCAACTACTCATCAACTCAATTACCTACAATTATATAGGTGATGATTTTCAAGAAATTGAAAAATTTCGATCACCAGAGTTCAATAGAGATTGGAATATTCAGGAACAAACTAGGCAGAATGGAGAACATTTTATCGAAATTAAGAATATTTACAAGGACAAAACCAGCCATTTTTCCTACGATATTTCTGCACTAAATCAGGCATCTCAATTTAAAGGTTTACGCCAGAATGCTAGCGCACAATATCAAAAAAATCGATTTAAATTAAATTGGAATGCAAACCTATTGACTAGCCAACAAAATCAATCAGAGACTAAGTTCTTCCGAAATAATTTAGCTGCTATTTATAAGCTAAAATCTCTAAATATTGGCTTAGAACAACAAAGCGAAAATAATCAGTGGAAGGAGAAAACCAGTCACAATTTACTAACGAATAGCTTCGCCAATAGAACGTATAAAGCTTACCTTAAAAGCAGTGAAACGAGTCAGAATCAATTTGAACTATTCTATCAGTATCGGAAGGACTTATTGCCTTGGGAAGCCAAAATGAGTTCCCAGAGCGAATCAGAGGATATTGGCTTTATTCTATGGCTAAAAAAGAACAAGAAAAACCAATTAAAACTCAGCAGTAATTATCGAAAACTTCGCATTCTAAACCATGATATCAGTGATGAAAAACCTGAAGAAAACTTCCTGGGGAAATTAGAACATCGCTCAAGAATTTTAAAAGGTCTGATTAGAACATCCACCTATTACGAATTAGGTTCCGGACTTGAAGCTGATCGCATCTACTCGTATCTGGAGGTGAATGCAGGACAAGGTGTTTACAAATGGACCGATTACAATAAGAATGAAATCAAAGAAATAAATGAATTTGAAATTGCAAGCTTTAAAGATGAAGCCAATTACATTCGTATTTCAAGCATCACGACCAACTACAAAAAGGTATACACTAGTGAATACAAGCAAAGCATTAATATCCAATTGAAGCACCTTAAAGGGAGCTCTAAGCTTATTAAGTTTGCCTCTGCAATGAGTAATCGCTTTTCATATCGAATCGCTAAAAAGAGCACCGATAATGATTTTAACCTTTACGGCAATCCTTTTTCGTCAACCCATAATAGTAATATCATCAATCTAAGTTCTTCTATTCTGAATACACTTACTTTTCATCCGAAAAAATCCAGGGTGACATATGACTTTATCTATTTAAACAATAAAAACAAACTTCTTTTGAATAACGGTTTTGAAAGAAATCAACTAAGTCAAAATGGTTTAAGATTAATCTGGAGAAAGCAGGATTGGCAAATTAGTAACCGAGTTGACAAAGGGAACAAAACACGTGGTAGTGAAGTGTATTCCAATAAAGATTTTAAATTAAATTATCTTAAAAATGAATTGAAACTCAAATATCAAGTGGGACGAAATTTTCAACTGGAATTGGAACACCTCTACAAGAATAAAGAAAACAAACTGAATAATGAAAAGTTAGTATCTCATGATATAGGAATAGAAGCACAATTTTCTCCAGGGGAAAAGAAAAACCTTAACGCTTCAATTCATTATCTAAACCTCACCTATAATAGCGATAGTAACAGCTCAATTGCCTATGAAATGCTCGAGGGTTACCTACCAGGAAACAATATTACATGGAGCTTGAATTACCAACAACAATTATCAAAAACTTTTCAAATGAATATCAATTACAGAGGTCGACAAGCCGAGAAAAATGCAGCTGTGCATGTGGGAAGTGTTGAATTAAGAGCCTTTTTCTAAAAATATTTTTTTTTAATAAATAAGAATTATTCAACCGATTGTTGCTTGATCAAGTTACTTCAACTCAATGACTCATTGAACGATGAGAATTTATTTGAAATAACAATATGATTCCCAAATGTTTTTCAAGTCCCCAGAGATTACAGGCATTCTTAAAAAAAAGTATGAATTACCTTGCTTTAGTTTAAAAAGGGCGTATCTTTGCAATCGCAAATAAGAAAGATACCAATCTAAAGATATATTGCGGGGTGGAGCAGTTGGTAGCTCGTTGG
>Ga0209379_10001173_pt1 | contig 17916 bp, 13 predicted proteins | sample tdDd001_FD_187124 | JGI IMG/M metagenome (GOLD analysis project Ga0209379, IMG submission 187124) | Marine sediment microbial communities from the Atlantic coast under amendment with organic carbon and nitrate - tdDd00.1 (SPAdes)... | ecosystem: Environmental > Aquatic > Marine > Coastal >...
CATCCATCAAATTGTCGAGCAAATTTTTAGAAGCTGTTGGGCTCGGTGTTAAACCGGAAGTAAACGGCTGAAAAGCTCTTCTACCTGATGGAAAAGCGCCTGATACCATACCAAAAACGGTGTGATTACTGGTTGTTTTATAACCTGCAATATATTTACCACCTCTACCGTTATCTTTACTGTGTAGATAATCGCCTATCATTCGCGTTACACGGTCAGCCATCTGTCGTGCATTGGCATCTCCAGACCCAAACTTCTGTACACGATGCCGTGCATCAGCATAAACACGTCTACCTAATTCACCTTCAAAATTCTTATCTACTGCTTCTTTAAGATCTGTAAAAGTATGGGTTTGTTCATCAAATACGAGTTGTTTTATAACGATCAATGAATCTATTACATCAGACAGTCCAATCAAAGAAGAACCTGCTGTATTATATTTTGCACCGCCATCTAACATACCTTTTCCGTTTTGTATGCAACCATCTAATAAGGTTGAATAAAATGGAGCAGGCATAACTTCCTTTTGAGTTTCAAGTATTTTATATGAGCCGTCAATAATAGCATGATCATACAAATGCTCAAACTGTCTTTTAAAGGCTCCAAAAAACTCATCAAATGTATTAAAACTGTCTACCTCACCTGTTTCAGGTCCCAAAGCAGAAGATCCAGCTGTTCGATTCCACTTAATGTGCTTTCCATTATTTAAAGCCATTTCTAGAGGTACTGTTAGATTACTGTCTAAGTCCGCAGAAGCTGCAAAATGTTTGCCCATCATAACAGGTTCAACACACCCACATGGCGCCCAATTACGTATGTCTTCAATAGCCCAGTCTTTATTGTTTTGTTGCCATCCGTGAATGACAGCAGCATCATTGTGTACTGAAGGGGTTCCACTGGTTATATAGTTAACTTCAGCCACACGCTTCAAAAACGTACGACTATTAACATTTGGCATAAACCTAACATCCATATCTGGATCATCTGTAGATAGCATTTCGGTTACTTTTAAAATGATATAAGACATGTCATTAACAGCATCCTTACCATCTGGCGTCACGCCCCCAACAACGATTGATGTATCAGCAGGCGCTCCTGAATGTTGCCACGTAAGCATGGTGTCAGTTGCTATACGATGACTGTTAAGTTTCATAAAAAAACAACCTGTAAGCTCAATAGCTTCTTTAATATAGGTTTCTCTTTCTTCATCTGTATGAAGCTTTTCAATATCCGCTTCAAAATAAGGCTGCATAATTTGGTCAAGCCTTCCAACAGACATGGTGTCATTCATACTATCTAATCCTATTCCTATAAACATGATCCACATAACCTGAAAAGCTTCATGAAGTGTTTGAGCTGGTTCATCAGGAACTCTTGAAAGCATCTCATGCAAAGTCATTAATTCATCTTTTCTTTTAAGATCTGATGTCTTATTAGCTTGATTTAAGATTTCTTCTGACAAGTGCTTAGCATAGGTTGACATACCATCTAACGTAATTTTCATAGCTGTTAAACTATTTATTTGATTTTCTTGCTCTTCCCTATCTTCATTAGGTTTAATATGTAACTCTTCGAGTTTCATATTAATGTCTTCCTTTAATCCATCGAGCCCCTTTTGAACCACAGTTCCTAAACCTGGGCACCCTGGGTTTAAAGAAACTAATCCCCATGGAATCATAAAGAATTTTCGGTTAAATGTACGAACAAAGTCTGAATCATCACTTACCTTTGACTTCCAAACAGACTCAATGTGTTTATTCATCCAAAACGGATACACTTTACGATGAAGGATTTCAATCGTATCTTGGCTTATTGCAAATGGTTCATCTTCTCTAACTGCAATGGTTTTTAAGTCGCCCCAAAGTTTCCACCCAACTGTATATGGTTGTGTAATACATCCACAGATTGGGTTAGGCGTCATGGTGCCTGCTAATAAGTCGTTTTCTCTAATAAGGGCCCGTTTCTTCGTCATCAAGTAATTAAAAGCTTCTGCTGACCTAACCATTGGATTCCATGGTTTGTTGGTTTGTTTATTTATGTCATAGCCATTTTGAACATAAAAATCAGTTAAGTGTTCACCTTGTTCAGATGTTATCTCTGGCATGACAGATAAGTAAGCTTGCTTAAATGCCTTTACACGATCAAAATCATCGAGTGTAAAAGCAGATAAATATGGGTCTTTAAGCCAGTGAACACCTGGATCTATGGCTTCTGCCTTGAGTCGTCCAGCAATCCTATTTTTTCGCATATTACGATCAGGCTTGCCTGCTTTAGATGCTAGATCAAATTTTAGTTTTTCATTTCTATCAATATTAACATTAATCATTTTGATTTTTTCTTTATAATACACTTGGCTCAATAAATAGTTGAAATAAACAAAATGGGCCGGATTCCCTTCTACAACCATTTCTGCACGTAGAAATTTCTTAACCTCTTCCTCTATATCAGCTTGCATAAACTCTCTAATTTGTTGTTCAGAAGCAAAGATCAGTGTTGCACTATTTTTTCCTAATGCTCCTACATGGTTTTTGGAAACGTTGAATACGCCATCTTTAACGTCAACTAAAATATTTACCGAATCGTCTGCTGCACGTATAGCAACAGTTCCATTAATTGGACCTTGTTCACCAATCAGTTGTTCTTTTAGTCCTTCTTCTTGATATGCTTTTTCTACTTTTTTTAGTTCTTGATACAACCTTTCGGCTGGTTCCATCTCTGCTACATCACTACATGCCATTAACAAATTAAAAATAGTCTGCATTATTTCCCTCCAAATTTGGGTTTATTTTTTCAACTCATTTTCTTTTACCCAAATTCTTGAATGGAATTCGTTTATTTACTCTAAAAATTTAAAAAACTAGTATTAAATTAAACTTTTCCTAATATGGAAAGGTCAAATTTAATACTAGCCTCCAAAACTTATCTATTAGTAACTTTTTCACTTCAACATATCTGCTTCGAATATTTCAAAGTCACATCGATAAATGGTCATTCTTTTATTATCAATTAGTATCTTAGTTGAATTAGGAAGTACACTTTCTTCTACAAGCACATTGTTTCCTTCATAGATTCCAACAATAACACCTGCTTGATTCTTAACAACAATTACACGCTTTAAACCTGTAAAATTGGATTTGAACTTGTTAATATTTCTGTCTAAAGAAGTAAGTGTTCTTAGATTGTCAGACGTATCAACTTCTGTATTTAACTCGTACTCATCAACTAAATTCTTAATCGAGTCTTCTACTACAACCATGGATGAACCCACATGTTGCCACGTACTACCGTCAATTGTAATAAGCAATACATTACTTACTTCAGACGGTTGTATATCTGTACTTTTGCCACTTACCGTCATGGTCTTATTCCCAAAATCATCATAAACATGAAAATCTCTAGCCAATCCAAATGTTTCTGCTTTTAAGTCCTTAACTTGACTTTTAAATTGTGTACACCCTGCTAACACAAAAACAATCATCAATAAACTTACCAATAGTATTTTTTTATTCATTTTATTTTCCTTTTCTTTCATTCATCCTGTAGTGTAGTATGTTTAGTCTTTTTTCTTTTTTCTATAATTCGTATGTTTCTTAGCCTTAAGCTTTTTTGTTTTTTTCTTCATAACTGAATAACCAAAGGTTCCTAACTGATGGCCTAGCCCATAATATGCTCCATGACTATAACAAATAGGCTTCGCCTTATCCAAATGAAACTTACCCTTCTCGTCAATATACTGGTCATCTACATGAACAGCCAATACTTCTGCTAAAAACATATCATGACTTCCAAGTTCTTTAATTTCTGTCACTTTACATTCTATGTTTACTGGCGACTCTGCTATAAGAGGTGCTTTTACATAGGTCCCTTTTGCTGGTGTTAAACCAGTAACTTCAAATTTATTCATGTCTCTACCTGACCTAACACCACAAAAATCAGTTGCTTTAACAAGATCCTGAGTTGTAAGATTAATAACAAATTCACCTGATTCTTTAATTAAATCATATGAATGTCTGTCTTTTCTAATAGAAACATAAGTCATCGCGGGAGAAGTGTTTATTGTACCCGTCCATGCAACAGTTATAATATTATAATTTTCTGTAGTTGACCCACACGATATCATTGCAGCAGGTACTGGATAAACCATGGTTCCTGCCTTCCATGTTACTTTACTCATAATAAATCCTTTCATATATAAAATCTAAAAGCACCAAACTGTCGTTTGATGCTTACACATGTCACAGTTCATTGTAGCATTCAATTAACTGTATCGTCTAATCTTTTTCTGGCATAAATAAATAAGTATCGTAAAAAAATACTAATCCATAACTATAAAGGTTCAGGTTTAGAAAAATAATATCCTTGAATAACTACACATCCCATTTCTATGACAATATTTAGCTGTTCTTCTGTTTCTACTCCTTCAACTACCAGATCTAAGCCGTTGTCTTTTGACAATTTGACAAGTACTTCAAGAATATTGTCATTCATTTTATTTATCCCAATTTCCGAAATAAATGATTTATCAATTTTTAATTCGTCTATTCTTAGCTTGGTTAAATAATTTAAGGAGGAATACCCTGTACCAAAATCATCTAAGGAAACTTTAACCCCTGTTTTCTTTATCCTATCAACAATTTCACAGGCAAGATCAATACCTTCTATCAAAACATTTTCAGTGATTTCTAAGATTATGTTTTCTGCGTTCACTTCATATTTTTTTATTATACCAGCGATATAATCTATAAACCCATCACTCATTAACTGAGAAGGCGAAATATTGATTGAAACAGATAGATTACTTTTGTACTTTTCTCGTATTTGATCATAGTCTTGAAGTACTTTATCAATAATATATTCACCAAAACTAATTGCTAAGTTATTCTTTTCGATGATTGGTATAAAAACATCAGGTTTAATATCTCCTAAAATTTCATTATGCCATCTTGCAAGAGCTTCTAAACCTAAAACCTTGCCAGTTATTCCATTAACTTTTTCTTGATATACGAGTATAAATTCGTCATTCTTAATGGCCTCAGAAAGCTGTTCCTTTATTGACTCTTCAAATCGAATCGTTGCTTCAAGAGAGTCATCATAGTGAACCACATCTGGAAGTTGATGCGTCTTTGCATAGGTTAAGGCAACAATCCCATTCTTATATGTTTCTAATACAGAACCCTTTTCTTTATTAAACAAGGCATACCCAATATGAAACTCTATTTTTTGAAACATATCTGGAACTTTGAATTGCTCATGAAAAACACTTATTAATGTGTCTATTCTAATTTGTATGTCATCCGTTCCTACAAGCCAAAATCCAAACTCATTCCCTCCTAGTCTTGCTAAAAGTTCGTTTTCTCGTTTCAAATTTCCAAATACCTCAGCTATCTTTAACAATACTGTATCCCCTACTGCTTCTCCATATAGGGTATTAATTAGACTTAAGTTTTTAACGCTTAAAAATAGCATGGTTCCTTGTAAATGGTTGTCAGATATCCATTTTGACAAATTATATTTAAATTCGTATTGGTTTGGCAGGCCCGTTAACTGATCAAAATAAGCTAATTCATATGTCTGTTGAATACTGTCTTCTAAATCCTGAATTATTTCGAGTAAGTAAATTCTTATGGCATAAACCATACTATGTTGCATTAATAAATACAGTGCAAAAGTTGTAATTTGAATGATCCATTTAGCAAAGCCAATATTTATACTCGGCCCTTTTTCTCCTAAGTATGACCAAAACCATAAAAGACATAAGAAAGCAATTGTAACTACTGAAACCATCATACTTTTAGGTTTCGATAAAAGTAGTACTGCTATAACATTGGCAATGGCGAACAAGGTAATACATGCACTCGTAAAACCACCATCCATAAATGAATATATTCCAATAATTAAAGGAACCATAATGGTAATCATGATCTTGATTTCAATAGATACTTTTCTATGAAGAAAATAAAGAATAAAAAAGAGCACACCAAAAGAACCATCTAGGTATGCAAATTCGTTTGGAATGGGACTATATAAAATGACAACAGAAGATAACAATGCAATTATACCTGCGTATGGCAGCAATGATTCAAATTTGTCTTCAATTCTTTTTAAGATTAAAGTATTGTATTGATTTTGTGCCATTGTGTCACCGCCTTATGACCTTAACACGATCCATCAATATGCTTATCGTAATATATACCTCTACATTACTCATATCAAACATTCCGAAGATTTCTTAACAAATAGAAACTCCTTTACTTTTATACGAACTCAATTCATTGGGAAGACAAAAAAAGAAACCTTAAACAGGTTTCTAAAATTTTTTATATGCTTTTAACTACTAAGTTAATTGCATAAACCATAAGAAATGAATATAGGATAGTAATACAAGCTCCTAATTGAGAATCCTTAAGTATCTGTCCTTCTTCTTTTAAGACATTATTAATCCTTCTATTTTGAATCATCATGCTTATATTCATTGCCAAACAAACCACAGTAGCTAGCACCAATAACATTGGAGCAGTCTCTTCTCTAATAAATCTATAATTCGTATAAGAATCCGCAATAATAAAGTTAAGTATAAATATGCTACCAATGAACAAAGATAACTTTTCCTGATGCTTACTATTTAACTGGGTTTCCCGCCCCAGTATTTTTTGCTCATAGGTTACTAATGCTCTTAAATCTTTTGACCCGATTGTGCCAGAATTGTACCTGTCTAACTTCTTAACTAAGCGGTAAATAAAACTTAGATAAATCAATGCTCCTAAGATTGCATTCACTACATGGACACGTATTCCCATGTTATCCACAACCGTATAGCTCGTAAACAGTGCTAACATGGCAGTGTTACTTATTATAAACCTTTTGTTTCTTAACCTTTTCATTTCATTTAATGTGAACATGTTTTCTCCCATATAGATGTGCTTTAATTACATTATATGGTTTTATATGTTAATTAATGTTACAGATATATTAAACTTATGATTTTTCCATTCTTTATCATTATTATTCCCATTATTTAGCTTCCTAACTTATTCAATGTTTAGTATACTTTAAGTAAAGCTATAATAAGAAAAAATACTTGTTAGGAAAGGATGTTTACTATTTCAAACTTTTGTTGGACAACTCTAAACGTAAAAAACATGGAAAAATCATTAGATTTTTACGAAACATTTTTAGGTTTAACACTAAATAATAGATTCAATGCTGGCCCTCATATGGAAATTGCATTTTTAGGAGATGGAGATACACAAGTAGAACTTATTTATAATTCTGAAGTTAAAGATATTGCCTATGGTAATGATATTTCTTTAGGTTTTACAGTCCCATCTTTGGAAGATATGATTAACAAGTTACAATCAATAGGGATCAAACCTTTAACAGACATCTATCAACCAAATCCAAACGTTAGATTCTTCTTTATTCAAGATCCAAATGGTCTTAAAATTCAATTTGTTGAGATGAATTAAATACTAAAAATGGACTCCAAATTTAATGGAGTCCATTCTTTATTTCATTTAAGATTTACTATCTATAAAGCTGTTTAACTAGTTTACAGCTAGTTGTTCTGTAAGCAATTTGTACTGTTCTGCAAGAACTGGATTCTTAATCTCAAACCCATTATCAGCTCTTAGTTGAACAAGTGCTCTAAGTGCAAGACTTTGATCTGCTTGTAACATTTCAGCAGCTAAAGATTTTTCAATCTCTGTTTTCATTTCATCTAAAGAAGTTTTTTCAGTTCCGCCAGTTCTTTTGATAATGTGGTAACCAAATTGAGACTGCACAGCAACTGGTGTTACTTCATCAATTTTAAGCGCATAAGCTGCTGCTTCAAATTCTGGTACCATCATGCCCTTACCAAACGAACCTAAGTCTCCGCCTTGCGCACCTGAACCAGGATCTGTTGAGTATTCTTTTGCTAGTTCTGCAAAATCTTCACCAGCATTAATTCTATCAATCAATTCGATTGCTAATGCTTCTTCAGCTACTAGAATATGACTGGCCTGAATTTCTGGCTCAAAGTTATCATAATAAGCAACTACTTCTTCATCAGTTAACATTGTGCTTGTTACATATTTCATTGCATATTCTGTTCTTTGCGCTTCTAACATTAAAGCTAACTTCAAATCATCAATGTTATCATATCCGTTAGCTTTTAGAGATGTTTCGAAATCATCTTGATAGTAACTCTTAATGTTTTCGATATTAGACTCAATTGTTGCAGTCATCTCTTCTGTTACTGGCTCAACATCATTCAAAATACCTTGATCTACTAAATCCATCATGCTTTGCATGCCAACCGTCTTTATAAGACGCTCATTAAGCTCTGCTTCACTTAGAGAACCTTGCGTATAGCTTGCTACTTCATTACTTCCTTTAGCTTCGTTCGACGTACACCCTGTTATAGCCATTACTACCATTGCAGTTGCAACAAGTACAGCCATTTTCTTTTTAAAAAACATGTAATTCCTCCGTTTTGTTTTAATTCCATCTATACTACTTTAACAGATAACTGTGAATGTTTCGTGAACAATTTTATTATTTTATATATTTTTTAAGATTCGTTGTACCGCTTCTCCAATATCTTCAATACACTTCATCATAACATCTTCTTCTAAATAACTATAACAAAGTCGCATTTGGTTTTTGCCCCTTATACTCGAGTAACAGTTTTCACCCAATAGAAAAGTTATTCGCTTCTCTTGTAAAAGATAATAATAGAGTTGTTTACAATCAAAAGAATAAGGAAAAGTAAGCCAAAATACCAACCCCCCATTAGGTGATGATACTTTTACATTACTCGGCAATACTTCTTTTAGTTTCGCATAGGATCTTTCTTTTAGATCCTTCAGTTTATGACGTACCCACGTTAAATGTTGTAAATGTTTAAGTGAATTTAGATACGGTACTAACATGCTTTGATTTAACAACGGTGAACCTGAGTCAATATTTGATTTTGCTGCAATTAGCTTTTCTTTAAAAATACGATTACAAACGACAATCGAGAGTCTAAATGAAGGGCCCAAAACTTTGCTCATTCCAGCTACATGTATGACGTGTCCATTTGTATCTAGTCCTTTAATAGGTCTTTCTAATTTTCCAAAGTATATATCACTCCACGAATCATCTTCTAAAATAATGAATCCATGCTCTTTAGCAAGCACCAAAAGTTCTTGCATAATGGGTAGCTCCATGGTTATACCTGTTGGGTTCTGATAAGAAGACATGGTATAGACAAGCTTGACAGGATATTTCTCACAAATAGTCAGGAGTTTATCTGCACGTAAGCCTTGTTGACCCATTGGTACTTCAAGTACAATTGCACCTCTGTTTTTAAAGACATCTATTGCACCTGGAAATGTTGGAGATTCAACAACGACCACATCTCCATGTCCTATAAATGTTTCAGCTACTAAATGAATAGCTGCTTGTGACCCGCTCGTAACAAAAATCTCATCATGACTGGCACCAACATCTTTCGTTTTTAAATATTCAATCATCTCCTCAATCAGAGCTGAGTCCCCTTCAATAGGAGGATATTTGGACAGTACTGAGTAGTCACCTTTTAGCGAACCAGAAAAGGAATCGAAGATGGCTTGTGTAGGTAAAAAACGATGATGTAATGCTGCAATAGCCATGTTTTTAATACCTAATTCACGTGTCATCATAACACGTTGTACGTACCCTGACCGTGTCACATAGTCCTGTATTTCATCATGCCAGTCAGGATTTGAAGTAGGTATTTGTTTATCTTCTGATAACTCTGAATGCGTTAACCATGTTCTTTCAAAGTCTGCAACAAAGGAACCTTTACCATGTATTTTTATAATAAGTCCTTTGTGCTCTAAATTTTCATAAGCAGTAACAACAGTCATTGGACTCACACCTATTTCTTTACTCAAACTTCTAATTGAAGGTAACTTTGTATTTGTTTTTAAAAGACCAGACCTTATGCGTTCTTCTAGCTCTTGTACTATTTGCTGAATAATCGTGACTTTACTCTTTTTATCAATAACAATCACTTTTTACACCACCTATCTAGCTTAGAGTATACCACAACTGTTATAGTGTTCTAGCCAATTGTAATCACAGTGTTCTAATTTAAACTTGACTGTTCTATACACTCCCTTGTTATAATGATCCTAATATTAACAAAAGGAGTGATTTCAATGAAAATAATTAGATATATAAGATTAACTGTTGGTTTAGTATTATTCGCTTTAGGTATCGTATTTACCGTTAATGCAAATTTAGGTTTGGCTCCATGGGATGCTTTTCATGTAGGACTTAGTCAATCTCTAAATTTAACTTTTGGACAGGTAAGTATCATCGTTGGTCTTACTGTGGTTATTATTAATTACAATCTACGCGAAAGTATTGGCATTGGTACAGTGACAAATATATTTGTAATTGGTATCTTAGTTGATTTTATTTTTGATTCTCAATTTATACCTATCTCCAATAACACATTTTCTGGAATTATCATGCTTTTCTTTGGTATGTTCTTAGTCGCTTTTGCAAGTTATTGTTATATTGGTTCTGGTTTTGGAACTGGCCCAAGAGATGGACTTATGGTTGCACTTACACGTAATTTGCAAAAACCCATAGGTTTAGTCAGAGGTGGTATAGAACTGACTGTATTGGCACTTGGATTTTTATTGGGTGCTAAAGTAGGAATCGGCACCCTTATTCTTGGTTTTGGTATCGGTCCTATTGTTGGGTGGACATTTAAAGTGCTCCATTTTGATGTTGAAGATATTAAACACGATGCATTTATCCAAAAAGCTGCATAAAAAGAGCGAAACCATCAGTTCCGCTCTAATTCATTAATTCAAATATATTACAAGCAATTACACTTGTGACCTTGAATCGTGAGTGTAACTCCCCCTCCCTTGGTATTCTTACTGAGGGATTTTATTTTTGCCTTTATTCTTCTTTATCTTTTTTATCATATTGTAATTGCAACGCAGCTCCTATTGCTATTCCAATACCAATACCTAAGGCAATGTTATTAAGTGCTGCACCGATGCCAACACCAATTGCAAGCCCAGCCCATATACCATTTTTCATATTCAACTTCCCTTCAATTATTATTAAAATTCAATCGTTATGTCTTTTTCATTAAAAACCTTACATTCTACATCTGTTCTTAGTGTGTTAAAACCTTTTGCAAATAGTTCAGATAAGGTTTCATAGTTAGGATGTTGGGATGATGTCACCCCAGCAGAGATAACTGCATTTGATATATCAAATCCCGCTGTTTTCATCGATAATCTTGGTTCAATAAAATTACCTTGAAGAATACTACCATGATTAGGCACAATAAGTGTATCCACTTTCAGCGACCGGCTATTTGATTTAGTAAGGAGACTCTGAGCATAATCATAAGGAACATCACCTAAAGCCAGCAAGTTATCGCTCCCCTTTTTAAAGTAAAGGTATAATCCTGATCCATTTCTATAACCAATAGATTTCTTTTTAGGTTGTTCACCTTTGTATATACTCAAGTTTGTATTTTCATAAAGTAACCCTGTCAGACCATTGTCTATCATCATTAGATTTCCACACAAAGAATTTATGTAACAAAGACGTTTGGCATTCCATGTACCACTACACTCTGTTACAACCCACGTCTTTTTAAATAGCTCCCCAGATTGGTCTAGAAAGATGCCTAAAAAGTGGTCTTCATGCCAATGGGAAATGATAAGGGTATTAAATATATCAAATGATATAGACTCATATAGCCCCATATAGCGGCTATAGTCAGGATCTCTAGTTGAGTGCAAGGAAATACCAATATCGTAAAAGAGGTACTTTTCTTCACCTTCACCATTCTCATAGTTTATAATATTAGAACTTCCTTGACCTACATCCAATACATGAAAAGCTTTTATATTAACCTCTTCTAAAACACCATTTAACAAAGTACTCATCTCTTTTTTTGAAGAAACTAAAGGTAGTTCAACATGGGATTCTCGAATACTCTCGCACTTATTTGACCACTTGATATAATAGACCTTTTGTTTGATTGAACCCTCTACATAATATACCGTAGCCTTATAGCAGTCATCCTTGTGGACCATTTGTTTGTATTCATCTAGTGGTATTAACGTACAATGATATGTTCCCTCATCGTGTATTGGCTTAAAAGATGCGAGATAGGTCTCGACTGATATTTCCAGTTTCAAAAAATAGGCAAACACATAATCTTTGAAATCCATTTCATTGATACATTCAACAAACTCCTCAGAATACAATACTTTATCTTTTTTTATCAACAGTTCATTAGTTAAATCAAATGTAAGTAAGTACTTATTTTTTTCTAAAAGTTCAGCACTTGTTAACTTGCTAAACACTTCTGTATTCATATTAGGGAAAAGATTTAATTGATCCATTAATCAAAACCTCTTTTTTTAGATTTATTCATTATAAATTATATCATGACTGAAAAAAGGTACCCAAAATATTTGGGTACCTTTTAAGGTTCTTTCACTTTTACTTAAAAAACGATTGTCCATCCAATTTTCTGTGCTTGCGTTTTAGTGTACGCAACCTTATCGACAACAGCACCTTTATTGTTGATGAGTTTAATTGAACCACCTTTATTTGATAACTGTGGAGATCCTAAACCAGATAATCTTATTTTCAAAGTTTCACCTGACTTAATGATCATATTCAAACTAACCTGTTTATTATTTTTATCTTCTAACAACCAATGATTTAAATCGATATCATTAGGAGATGTGTTCAATAAGGTAATAGACTCAAAACCTGCGTCCTCTCCAACTGGATTAACAAGAGCTGCTATTATCTTTACCATTTTATCTCCAGTGCTTTTAACCACATCTTGAGGGTCAGTGACAATAACTGTGGGTGTGTCATACTCTGTTAAATCCGAAGGGCTGTTTCCAGACTCTAATTGTACAAATTCTGGATAGAAAGTTCGCATGTGTTTACCATTGCTGCTTCTGAAAACTTTCATATTATAAAGCGCATTATTAATAACTGCCTCTTTGGGTGCTCTTCCTTCTCCTAAAAAACGTACCGTACCTAGGGCCATTAACCCTTCAACACTACACCCATTAAAAAAGCCACCTATTTTTTTATAAAGTGGCCTATATTTTTGAGCATCATAGTCAAACGCATCCCACTTATAAGACAACGTTGATACTTCAGGAACCAGCATGTTTCCACTTTGGTTATTGCCCTTTAAACCAAGGTATTCAATATCATCACTGTTAAGGAGCTCATTGCTGTCATCTAAGTAATATTTATACCAAAAATGATATCCACTTACTTTTCCTTGTTTTTGCTCACCAACTACAACATGCTCAAATCCAGACAAATCTTTTCCACTTGTTTGGCTAAACTGAGCAAACCACACATCCATCAATATTTTGTACCATTTTGCAGAACTATAGGTTTTGCCAGTTTGCTTTTCCATGAATGCCCTTGCAACCAGCATAGGTTTAGAATCAACTATATACTCAAGCAGTTCTTGTATTTCTGCCATTTCCTCTTGGGTTTCTTGCTCAGGTATATTGGGGCTTAATGTGTAATTATTAAATAATTTTCTACAAAGCTCATAACTTTTCTTTTTTGAATCTGGTATAACAACTTTTGTAAATAAATTTAATGCTTGATCAGTAATGGGTTGTTCATTTACAACTACATAGCCACTATTAGGGTCTCCTTGATTTTCATTTAATACTGGTTTTACACCATTATCTTCTTGATCTGCATTCCAAATTTCTTGATAAATATTCATTTTACTAAAACCTCCTCCATCAAACTTATTCATACTTTACCTTCACATTCTTAATAGTTATAACCTCAGCAAATAATCTCCACGCCATACTTAACTTTACCATGTTTGGTAATTAGTCTCTATGGAGCTAGGAGTTCAATTTCCTTAACTTATTGTTTAATTAGTCACACTTCGTAAGATACAATCATTAATTCATACTTGTTTACTCAAATAACAAATTGGATATAAATATAATAAATTCATTTAGAAAGAAGGTTGATTTTGTATGTCTAGAATAAAGATATTGATTATAATCATTACCGTATTTTTTCTATTTACTGCGTGCGTCCAAAATGAAGATATAGAATCTGCACCTGAGAATTTTGAAGCAAAACCCGAAATAGAAATCAATGCACAAGAGGAATCTCAAACTAATACCACTTCCAAGGAAGAGATGAATGGTCCGTATGACGTGACAATCTATGTAGATGCAGGGTATTACCCATTAACTTATAATGAATATGGAGTTGCAAAAGGAATTTATGTTGATTTTCTGAAAATTGCTTTTTCAAGGATGGAAAACTTTAACGTAACCATTGAAGCTGTTCCATGGCAAAGAGGAAAAACACTCTTACAAACTGGAGAAGGATTTGCATTAGCACCTCCGTTTTACCACGGACATGACTGGGAATATATTTATCCATATTCAATTCAATTTAACACTGAAAACATAGTCGCAATTACCCTCGCTAATGATAATACCCCCGACACATTAAAATGGCCAGAAGAATATCTTGGTACAGTGGTTGGAAATGTAGCAGGATTTGACGGATATGGCGGAGAGGAGTTTAGAAAACTGGTCGCAGAAGGGAAAATAAACCTTGATGAAACTGAAAATGTATTTACACATATTCAGAAGTTAGTTAATCATAGGGTTGATTACATCATGATGAATGACGCGATTTTTGAATACCAAGTAAAAAAAATGCGAGACGAGAGTGAGTTGGACAACTTGGTCCAATTTAAAATAACTTCTATAATTGGTTCCGACCCTGTATATCTGGGTTATTCAGAAAACTACAATGCTCCATATGAATACGAGTTCAGAAAAGCATTTGATAACGAAGTCTATAAAATGATAAAGTCTGGAGAAATCGAAGAAATAATGAATGCTTTTGAAGAGTAATTGCCAACTACACACGTTTGTAATGAAAAAGCTAAGGAACTCCTATAAGTTTTAACGGAGTTCCTTTTTACTAGCTACTTAATACTGATGCATTTAATACTTCCCAAATTCACCATCGTTTAAAGAAATTTTTATATCGTCTTCTATATGTTGATACTCTTTGAGATTGGTAACAACAGCATTACGCTGATGATCATATGGATTCGTTTTATTTGCTTCTTTGAGATCGAACGTTACAACCATATCATTTAGCAGTTCTGCTTGAGAAGTCATTTCTTCACTAGCTGCCGCACACTCTTGAGCAGTTGAAGCATTGCGCTGAGTTACATGTGCAATTTGATTAATACCTTCATCTATTTGTGAAATAGTTGTAGCTTGTTCATTTGACGACTGGGTTATCTCATTGACAATTTTAGCAGCTTCTGAAATTCCCAATACTATTTTATTTAAAGCATCAGATGTGGCATTTGCAATCTGTGTACCTCTATCTACCTTCAGTATTGAGTTTTCAATCATCTCAGTGGTTTCTTTTGCTGCATTTGCGCTTCTAGCCGCTAGATTCCGAACCTCCTCTGCCACAACGGCAAATCCTTTTCCATGTTCACCGGCTCGCGCTGCTTCAACGGCAGCATTTAAAGCCAATAAATTTGTTTGGAATGCTATTTCGTCTATGACCTTGATAATTTTAGAAATACTTGTTGAGGAATGATTAATGTCTTGCATTGCATTGAGCATTTCATTCATTTGCTCATTTCCATTTTGTGCATTAGATTGTACATCAGCTGACAAGTTATTAGCTTTATTAGCATTTACTGCATTTAAGCGTGTTTGCTCAGCTACTTCAGTGATAGATGCTGTTATTTGTTGTATTGCAGAAGATTGCTCTGTAGATCCCTCTGACAAAGTCTGTGCAGATTGAGAAACTTGATTCGAAGCCATTGATACTTGAGATGCAGATGCATTAATCTCTCCAAGAATCTGATTAAAAGCATATATAATCTTATTGATTGAATGCTTCATTTCAACAAAGTCACCTTTATACTCACCTACAATCTCTTGGTTAAGATCTTTGTTAGACATTTGTGTCAGAATATAAGAACTCTCTTTAATGTAAGAATGAATTGAGGTAATCATATCGTTAAGACTTTTGTAAACATAATCAAAATTACGACCAATTTCTTTTGTGTCGTCATCAACTTCAGCTGTTTTAGCCGAAATATTAAGACTCCCATTAGCCATTTCTTCTAAGTTAGTAATCAGCTTTTGGACTTCATGTTCTTGAAAAACTGCCTGTTTTTCCATTTTTCGCGCGATTTCTTTTATGCTTGTTTGATCAACTACAAATTCGAAAGCCCCTATGATTTCGCCCATTTTGTTTCTTAATGGCATTCCTTCATATTTTATGTCTAGAGAAGCACTTCCTGGATTAGCAATTGTTTCACTCATAGCATAGCCGCCTTCACGCATAGCCCTACCACATGCACATGCATCCGTTTCACAATCACCAGTTTTAAATAAATCATAGCATTTTGATGCGCTCGCTTTATCACTAGTTATGCTTAACGCTTTTAGACCCGTTTCGTTCATATACTTTACATTAAACTCAGGATCAATAGTTACAATAATTGCAGGCACCTTACTTATATAACTTTCCAAAGTTTCTGAAATATTATTAAATCGTGTAATGATTTTCTTCCATCCACCGTTAAACGCATCTTCATTGGCAGTGGCCTTTAGTTGTCCACATTGAATTGAACTATCCATAATATCTGCTTCATTTACTACTTCATTTATAGATTTTATGACTTGTTCAAAGGACCTCGAAAGATCTCCGATTTCATCATTTGAGCGATTTGTGAGCTTGACCTCCAAATCTCCACCTGCAACTTGAGCTGCAATGACATTAAGCTTATTAATGGGCTTACTAATAGAATTTGCAATAACAATAGAAAAAAGAAATACGATTAAAATCATACCAATTGAAATCATTATTATATCTTTGAAAATCTCAGACTTTATTAACTGAAGATCATCAATATAAATACCAGTACCTATGATCCAATCCCATTTCTCAAAATCTACAATATAGGACATTTTAGGTTGGAGTGATTCTTTGCCAGGTTTATTCCATTGATAATAGACAACCCCACCACCTTCTGCCTTAGCTAAAGTAGTGAATTCATCAAATATTTTCCGTCCAGTTGGATCTTTATAATCACTAAAATCTTGCCCATCCAGTTCTGGTGTTATAGGATGCATTACAATTATTGATTCGTAGTCATTAATCCAAAAGTATTCGGAACCTGAGTATCGTAATTCTTTAATTTCTTTAATAGCGAATTGTTTAGCATCAGTTACAGTTATTTCGCCTGCCTCGTATGCTTTATAATATTTGTCTACAATGCTGTAGGGAATATCAATAAGGCTCTCTAATTTGTCAATTGAACGATCTTCGATGACTTGATTGATTTTGGGAACAATGTAGAATCCGATAAAAGATAAAAAGAAAAGAATAGTTAATAATGACATAACAAGCAATTTGGTTCTAAACTTGTAATTACTAAATTTGAATCGATTAATTAACTTCATATACATACACTCCTTAAAGTATTCAACGAACGATTATAAAACGCAGATGTTAGATTTCACTTTTTATGAATGTAATATTAGCGACTACAAAATTTTTTTGCAAGTAAATTAAGTAATACTTAGGTCAATTTGTTCTTAAATCTAACTACAAAATATGTATGCATTATAGAACCACCCTCCCATTATCTATATGTAAAGTTAAATTTTGTTACAAAAGCTTACTACTTTATTTTTATACACTCTTTGCTGAGAGTTAAACAGTTTGCCTTTATGAATTAACAAATTTAAGGTATTTTTAAACAAATTTTAAGGTAATGTAGGTCTACTTATGAAACACCAAAATTAATTGTTAAAGCTCTATAATGATATTTTTTCAAATTTTGATTATTTTATTGGG
>Ga0209379_10001176_pt1 | contig 17901 bp, 13 predicted proteins | sample tdDd001_FD_187124 | JGI IMG/M metagenome (GOLD analysis project Ga0209379, IMG submission 187124) | Marine sediment microbial communities from the Atlantic coast under amendment with organic carbon and nitrate - tdDd00.1 (SPAdes)... | ecosystem: Environmental > Aquatic > Marine > Coastal >...
TGAGTTCAATTGAATTTGCAAACCCAGAATATTTTTACTTTTTATTACTTCTGATTCCATTTATTTTATGGTACATCCTGAAGGATAAAAATGCACATGCAAGTATTCAGGTTTCAACCGTAAAAAGCTTTAATGCAGCACCAAAAACCTATAAATACTATTTGCGTCATGCGCTGATTGTATTTCGAGTGTTGGCTATTGCATTCCTAATAACAGCATTGGCACGACCACAATCGAGCAATAAATTTGAAAACACAACTACCGAAGGTATCGACATTGTAATGTCGCTGGATATTTCGAGTAGTATGTTGGCACGCGATTTTGAGCCAGACAGATTAGAGGCAGCCAAAGACGTTGCCACTCAATTTATCACTGGACGTCCAGAAGATAAAATCGGCTTGGTAATTTTTAGTGGAGAGAGTTTTACTCAATGTCCGCTAACAACCGATCATGCCGTATTAATCAACCTTTTTCAGGATATTCAATCAGGAATGATTGAAGATGGAACCGCAATTGGTTTGGGATTAGCTAACGCTGTAAATCGATTAAAAGACAGTCAGGCAAAATCGAAAGTGGTGATTCTATTGACCGATGGTGTAAACAACCAGGGAGATATTGCTCCCGTAACGGCAGCAGAATTAGCCAGCACATTCGGAATTAGAGTTTATACTGTTGGAATTGGAACCATGGGAGAAGCTCCCTACCCGGTTCAAACCGCATTTGGTATTAGCATGAGAAACATGCCGGTTAAAATCGATGAAGATGTATTAAGAGAAATTGCCGAAATGACCGGTGGACAATACTTTCGTGCAACTGACAATAACAAATTGAAAGCGATTTATGCCGAAATCGATAAGTTAGAGAAAAGCAAAATAGAAGTAAGACAATACAGTACTAAAAGCGAAGAGTTTTTACTATTTGCACTATTCGGTGCCTTACTACTTCTATTGGAAATTGCATTGCGCAATTCAATCTTGCGGAACATTCCGTAATTGTAAATTATTGAATAACTGAAAATCATTGTACAATGGATCAATTACGTTTCGATCATCCAGAATATTTATACCTCTTCCTACTCATTCCCATCTTGGTGGTTTTGTATTGGGTGAGTCATGTAATCAAGAAAAAAGCCTTGCAAAAGTTTGGCGATATGAGTATCATTTCTCAATTGATGCCTTATGCCTCTTTTACAAGACCAATTTATAAATTCATCATTCTAATTTTATCCTTAAGCTTTATCATTATTGGTGTAGCTGGTCCACAATTCGGATCTAAACTCAAAAAAATAAAGCGAAAAGGTGTAGAAGTGGTCATCGCTCTCGATGTTTCTAACTCGATGATGGCTCAGGATATTCAACCTAATAGATTGGAGCGCGCTAAGCGTGCCATCTCGAAAATGGTTGACAAGCTGAATAATGATAAAATTGGTTTGATTGTATTTGCCGGCGAAGCATACACCCAATTGCCTATTACAACAGATTACGCATCGGCAAAATTATTTTTATCTTCCATAAGCACTGATATCGTTCCGATTCAGGGAACAGCAATAGGATCGGCAATAAATCTGGCAACAAAGAGTTTTACTCCCGATAGCGAAGCCAGCAAAGCAATTATTGTAATTACCGATGGTGAAAACCATGAAGATGACGCAGTAGCAGCAGCAGAAATGGCTCAATCTTTGGGGATAACTGTTCATACCATTGCCATGGGATTACCAGAAGGTGCTCCTATTCCGGTTAGTGCTGGATCGAGTGATTTTAGAAGAGACGAGGAAGGAAATGTTGTGATCTCGAAATTAGATCAGAAAATGGTGGAAGAAATTGCTGTTGCTGGTGGAGGAAAACCAGTAATTGCGAATAATACAACCACTGGTTTGAACGTTTTATTCAAAGAGATTAATAAAATGAACAAAACAGAATTGGAAGCTAAAGTTTATGCAGCTTACGACGAGAAATTTCAGATATTTCTTGCTATTGGTGTACTACTATTATTCCTTGAAATGTTTGTTTTAGAACGCAAGAACCGACATTTGAAAGACATTGATTTATTTAAAGAATCGAAATAGAAACAGACAAACAGAGCAATTATGAAAAAATATATAGTACTGTTCATGAGCATGATTTGTCTTCTAAGTATGGAGGCTAATGCCCAAAAAGAGAGGAAATTTATTCGTTCCGGAAATGAGCTTTTCAAGGGAGATAAATTTGAAAACTCAGAAGTTGAATATCGTAAAGCTTTAGATAAAAAAATAAATTCTTACGAAGCTGGTTTCAACCTGGGAGATGCTTTGTACAAGCAGAAAAAATATGATGAAGCCTTAAAGCAATTTCAGGCATTGGCTCTTACAGAAAAGGATAATCAGAAACTGGGACATCTTTATCACAATATGGGCAACACCTTGTTGGAAAATAAAAAGATTGATGAAAGCATAGAAGCTTACAAGCAATCGCTTCGTTATTTCCCTGATTCGAAGGAAACCAAATACAATTTGGAATACGCTCGCCAAATGAAGAAAAAACAGGAAGAGCAAGAGAAAAAAGACCAACAAAACAAGGATCAGAACAAAGATCAAGATAAAAAAGATCAGGACAAGAAGGATCAGGATAAAAAGGACCAAGACAAGAAAGATCAAGACAAAAAAGATCAGGATAAAAATAAGGATCAGAAGAATAAGGATAAACAGAAGCAAGATCAGAAGGACAAGCAAGGCGATCAGGATAAAAAGAAACAAGATCAACAACAGCAACAAAATAAAATATCTAAACAAGATGCTCAACGTCTGCTAGAAGCTTTAGAAAACGACGAGAAGAAAGTTCAGGAGAAGGTTCAAAAGGCGAAAGCAAAGGCTCAAAAAGCCAAGAAAACCAAAATCAAAAAGGATTGGTAATTGGCATCGCTCACTTGATTTTTACTGATTATTTATCAGTACATTTGTGCGAAACATCATTTACTGACATTTTAAAGAACATCTGAAAAACTATTATATACGGATGAAGAAATTATTTTTCTTACTATTAGCAACAATTTTCATTAGCGCTTCGGCTATAGCCGAGGAGGTTAAATTCACAGCAGCAGCACCTAAAGTAGTTGAAGCTGGTGAGCAATTCAGACTTGTGTACAGTGTAAATCAAAAAGGGAAAGAATTAAAAATGCCTTCTCTTGCTGGTTTTCGAGTTTTAGCGGGACCGTCAACGTCCAGAAGTTCGAATTCGCAATACATAAATGGGAAATGGTCTTCTGCCACATCCTACACATATACTTATGTCTTGTTAGCAGAGAAAGAAGGTAAGTACACCATTAATCCAGCCAAAATAAAGGTGAAGGATTATGAGTTCACATCCAACTCTCTAAATGTTGAAGTTGTTAAAGCAAATGAGAAACAACAAGGTACTCAAGGATCTCAGCAACAAACTCAGGCTAGTGCAAACAAAATTACACAGGCAAATTTATTTGTTAAGGTTGATGTAGACCGTAAAAGTGTTTATATGGGTGAGCATGTTGTTGCTACGATTAAAGTATACACAAGGCTTAATATTGCCGGATTTGGTGATTCTAAATTTCCCTCATTCAATGGTTTTTTAAGTCAGGAAATCCCAACTTCCGGTCAGATATCTTTGCAAAGAGAGAACGTAAATGGAACAATTTATAATACTGGAGTCATCAGAAAATTGATTTTGTTCCCTCAGCATACCGGAAACATTACTATCGATCCATTCGAATTAGAGTGTATCATTCGTCAGCGTAGATCAAGTGGACAAAGAGGTTTCTTCGATGATTTCTTTGATAACCATCAGGATATCCGTGTTCCTCGTAAAAGTAAACCACTTACAATTCGTGTTAAAGATTTTCCATCGAATAAACCTTCGAGTTTCGATGGTGCCGTTGGTAAATTCAAACTATCGGCTACTATTGATAAGGATTCTGTTCAGGCTAACGATGCTGTTACTTTAAAAGTAAAAGTATCGGGTAATGGAAACTTGAAATTGATTAATCCTCCTGAATTTGATTTCCCGGCAGATTTTGAAGTATATGATCCTAAAACAAATCAGAACCTTAAAAACACGGCGAAAGGAACATCAGGCTCTACCACTTTCGAATATTTAATTATTCCAAGACATGCTGGTAATTATGAAATTCCTCCGGTAGATTTTAGTTATTTCGATCCGAAAGCAAAAATTTACAGAACCAGATCTACACCTAAATTCGATATTAAAGTTGGAAAAGGCAGTGGTGATGCTTCAGCAACTGTTATCAGTTCCTTCTCTAAAGAGGATGTGAAGTTTATTGGTAAGGATATCAGATTCATAAAAACCAATGTATTTACACCTAGAATTAAAGGTGAAGTCTTCTTTGGAACCATGAATTTCTATCTGGGCTATATCATTCCATTTGTGCTATTTATTTTGGCATTTGTTTTCAACAGAAAACGAATTAAAGAGAATGCAGATGTGGCAAGAGTGAAAAACAAACGTGCTAATCGTGTTGCCATGAAACGTTTGAAAGCGGCTTCGGCAAGTTTAAAAGCAAAGCAGAAAGAACAATTCTACGATGAGATTTTAAAAGCTCTTTGGGGATATACTTCAGACAAATTGAATTTACCATTGTCTGACCTTAATAAGGAAAACATTACCGAAATCCTTCAAGGAAAAGCAGTAGAACAAGAATTAACAGATGAATTCCTTAGCATTTTGGACACTTGTGAATTCGCAAGATATGCACCATCGTCAGGATCATCAGAAATGGATGAGTTGTATGCCAAAACGATGGAAACCATTACAAAATTAGAAAAGAGCATCTAGTTTAATTTTAAGAAAAATGAAGAAACTATTATATATCGTAATCGCTTTATTGTGTGTAAGTCAGATTCAGGCGCAGGAAACACCTATTAGCGAAGCAAATGATTTTTATCAGAAAGGAGAATATGAGAAAGCAATCAAATCCTACGAATTTGTATTGGAAACTCATTTAGAATCTCCTGAAATTTATTTCAATTTAGCCAATGCCTATTACAAAACCGGACAGATTGCTCCAGCAATTTTAAATTACGAGAGAGCCAAACTTTTGTCTCCAGAAGATAAAGATGTTCAGTACAATTTACAATTAGCACAGGCTCATGTATTAGATAAATTAGAGGTTTTACCTGAATTAATTGTGAGCAAATGGTACGCTGGTATCAGAAATGCATTTTCAGCCAAATTGTGGTCCTACTTTTCAATGGGATTTTTCTTTATCTGTTTGGTATTTGCTAGTTTCTACCTGTATAGTAACAAGAGTGGCTTGAAAAAGCTTGGTTTCTTATTGGCTGTTCTTTGCTTCGGATTTAGCATCTTGTTCTACTCCTTTGCATCCCAGAAAACAAAAGAAATCACCATTCGTGAATATGCCATCATCTTTAGTCCAAGTGTTACCATCAAAGGATCTCCTGATCAGAGTGGTACTGAATTGTTCTTACTACACGAAGGAACTAAAGTGAAGGTTATAGATGAACTTGGCGATTGGAGAAACATTCAATTAAGCGATGGAAACGAAGGTTGGTTGAAAAAAGAAGATTTAGAAATGATTTAACCATCATTTAAATTAAAGATATTAGCTGCTAGTGGAACTAGCAGCTTTTTTTATAAAATTCAGAAAATGAAACACAGCATACAAAACGACACATTACGAGTAAGTGTTAAAGAAACTGGAGCGGAACTCTGCAGCATAAAATCAATTAGCAGTAATCAGGAATTTATATGGCAAGCTAATCCTGATATTTGGGGAAGTCATGCTCCCAACCTATTCCCTGTTATTGGATGCCTAAAAGACAATGGTTTTGTACATGAAGGCAAAGAATTTGCAATGCCGAAACATGGATTTATTCGCAACAACTCGGATATAAAACTTCTTGAGAAAGCTGATAATAGATTGAGTTTTGTACTAAAATCAAATGATAATACAAGAATGGTTTATCCTTTCGAATTTGAATTCAAAATTCACTTTATTTTGGAGGCAAATCAACTAAGAGTAGTTCATGAAATCACGAATACTGGAGATGGAGAAATGCTTTTCAACTTAGGTGGACATCCAGCATTCAATTGTCAGATACAGGATGATGAAGCCTACTCCGATTACTATTTGGAATTTGAAGAAAAGGAAACTTTGAATACCTGGAATTTAGCTGAAGGAGGACTAATTAAATGTGAAGGAAGACAAGTTTTAGAAAATGAAAAACAAATAGATTTGCATCCGGAAATATTTGCCAACGATGCATTAATCTTTAAAAATTTAAAATCATCAGCTGTAAGTCTTAAGTGTAAGAAAGCAGATTTTGAGTTAAAAGTAAGCTTTGGTGATTTTCCTTATATGGGATTATGGGCGAAGCCACATGCCCCCTATGTGTGCATAGAACCATGGATTGGAATTGCCGATTCCGCAAATACCAATCGTGAATTCAACAATAAAGAATTGATACAAAAATTACCTTCTTCAGAATCATTCTCAGCCGAATATTCTATTGAAATCAAGGAGTAAACCAAAACCGCAGCAAACTTATTTTTGCTGCGGTTTTCAATATTATTTTAATGTTGGATAATCGGTGTAACCTACTTCGGTGCCACCATAAAAAGTTTCCTGATTGGCTGTATTCAATTCAGCATTCAATTCAAATCGTTTTTCTAAATCAGGATTAGCCAAATAAGGAACACCAAAAGATACCAATTCTGCAACACCATTCTCTATAGCTTTGTTAGCAGAATCCTTAGTAAAACCACCATTAATCATTCTTACTCCCTTATAAAGTTTCCCGTAATAGTTAGAGACATCTTTAATCAATTGTGGATGCTCATCAACTGGCATTAAAGGTTCAATTAAATGAAGATAAGACAGCTTATAAGCATTTAACTTTTCGATAACATATTTGAAAATTTCTGTTGGATTTGAATCTCCCATATCATTAAACAAACCACTAGGAGAAAGTCGTACTCCTACTCTATCATTTGACCAAACTTCACTTACAGCATCTACTACCTCAAACAAAAAACGTGCTCTATTCTCAATACTGCCACCATATTTATCCTTACGGTGATTGGTTTTATCTACTAAAAACTGATCGATTAAATAGCCATTGGCTGCATGAATTTCGATTCCATCGAATCCTGCTTCCATTGCATTTTTAGCAGCATTTTTAAAATCTTCAACAATGTCTTTAACTTCTGAAAGTTCTAGCTCTCGTGGCTCTACAAAATCTTTTAATCCTTCGTAGGTAAAAGCTTGCCCAGCTGGCTTTATTGCCGATGGAGCAACAGGCAAATCACCCTCATGAAAATCCGGATGAGAAATACGCCCAACATGCCAAAGTTGAATAAATATTTTACCACCAACTTTATGAACTTTATCAGTTACAATTTTCCATCCTTTAACCTGTTCCTCACTATAAATTCCAGGCGTAGCCGGATAGCCCATTCCTTGTGCTGATATTTGGCTGGCTTCGGTAATTATTATTCCAGCGCCAGATCTTTGCTCATAATATTCTGCCATCAATTCAGTTGGCACATCTCCTTCTCCAGCTCTGTTTCTGGTCATAGGAGCCATTACCATTCTATTTTTTAAGTCCAAATCAGTAATTGAAAAGGTACTTAGAAGTCTATTTTTTGTCATCGTACTTTTTTATTGTTTTTATTTATACAAGATATAAATAAGATCTCAAACCTTGAAAAAAGAATTTTTTGAGCATCCTATAAATGAATTTATAAGATCTGATTAAATGGCTAGATTTAAATTAAGGGTGCATAGAACCTTTAGGTCTCGACATTGCTTTGTATCTTCGCCTCAAATTAGCATTAACATGAACAAAATTGAACTATTAGCTCCGGCTAAAAATCTGGAAACAGGTATAGCAGCCATAAATTATGGAGCTGATGCCGTATATATTGGAGCACCTAAATTCGGAGCTCGCGCTGCAGCAGGAAATACTATTGAAGACATTGCTGAGTTAATTGACTATGCGCATCGTTATTGGGCAAAGGTTTTTATTACCATGAATACCATCCTTTACGATAATGAATTAAAGGAAGCCGAAGAGCTTATTCATCAACTGTATGAATTGGGAGCAGATGCTTTAATTGTACAGGATATGGGAATTCTGGAAATGAATCTACCTCCTATCGAATTGCACGCCAGCACTCAAACTCACAATTACGATTTAGAAAGAATTCAATTTCTTGAAAAAGTTGGATTTAAACGAATCATTTTAGCTCGCGAGCTATCTCTTGATCAGATTAAAAACATTAGAAAACATACAAATGTAGAACTGGAATATTTTGTTCATGGCGCTCTTTGTGTTTCGCTTAGCGGACAATGTTACTTTTCTCATGCTGTTGGCGGGCGTTCTGCGAACAGAGGAGAATGCAGCCAGGCTTGTAGAATGAAATATGATTTGGTTGACGAAGAAGGCAAGGTAATCGCTAAAGATAAGCACCTTCTTTCTCTTAAAGATTTGAATTTATCTGATCATTTAGAAGAGGTAATTGAAAGTGGTATCTGTTCCTTAAAGATTGAAGGAAGATTAAAAGACAGTTCTTACCTCAAAAATGTAACAAGCTATTACCGACAGAAACTGGATTCTGTTTTTGATAAGAAACGTGAATTTGAAGCTGCTTCATCAGGGCAAATCAATCCTGGTTTTACACCTGATCCAGAGAAAACTTTTAACCGTGGATATACCAACTACTTCTTTACAGGTAGAGTGCCGGAGATTGCCAATTTCCACACTCCAAAATCCATGGGAAAAGAAGTTGGAAAAATAGTAGAGATCAAAAAAGATCACTTTATAGTAGAAAGTAAGTTTGAACTAAACAACGGCGATGGTCTTTGTTTCTTTAATAAAAACAAGCTACTTAAGGGCTTCCAGGTAAATGGTGTTAAAGGTGATAAGATTTATCCTAACGAGATGAGCATGCTTCAAAAAGATGCTGTGTTGTTTAGAAATAATGACCATGAATTTGCCAAAGTTCTGAAAAGAGACAATTCGGTTCGTAAAATATCCGTTGAATTTTTCCTTAATATTTTTAATGATACTTTGAACCTTACAGCAATTGATGAAGATGAGATCTCAGCAAATATTGAGCTAAAATCAGAATTTGAATCTGCTCGAAATGAAGAAATGGCAATTTCTAATATCAAAAAACAATTGCAAAAAACAGGTGATTCCATTTTTGAGGTTAGTAATATCGAAACTGAGTATGACAAGGTTCCTTTTATTCAAGCTAAACTGTTGAATGAACTTCGTAGAGATTGCTTAAATCAATTGAGTCAGAATAGACTTGATGCGGCAAAACCAATAGAAACAAGACCCTTAATTTCACATCCTCAATATCCTACAAAGGAATTGAGTTATATGGGAAATGTAGCCAATTGTAATGCGGAAGAGTTTTATCACAAATGTGGTGTCGAAAAAATTGAAAAAGGATTTGAATTACAGGAAAATTACTCCGGTAAAACCATAATGACCACAAAACACTGTTTGCGTCACGAATTTGGTATGTGTCATAAGGAGGCAAAAACCAATAAAAGTGAGAATACACCCTTATTTTTAGTAGATAATAAAAACAGATACAAGTTGGAATTCAATTGTCAGCGTTGCGAAATGAAGATTGTTTTCGGGTAAATACAATTGATTAAGCAATAAGATTACGAACCGTTAAAGTATTAGTTATGGTTCATTATATAGAGAAACTAATTCGCGAAGGAGAACATCAACAACAAGATTTTAAATTTTGCATTACCGATTCTAAAAAGATTGCAAAATCATTGTCTGCCTTCGCGAACACCGATGGTGGGAAACTACTTATTGGAGTAAAAGACAATGGGAGAATTGCTGGAGCACAAATCGATGAAGAATTTCATATGATTCAAGCTGCAGCAGAAATGTATAGTCGTCCTAAAATTACTTTTGAAAGTAAAGTGTGGAGCATTAATGGTAAGAATGTATTGGAAATTACCGTTACTCCATCGGATGAAATGCCTCACTATGCTCAAAATGAAGATGGAAAATGGTTGGCTTACGTGCGTAAATTTGATGAAAACAAACTAGCCAACCGTATCATGCTTGAAGTGTGGAAACGTAAATCGAAACCAACCGGCACTTATTTAGAATATACGGAAACTGAAAGTTTACTGCTGGATTATCTGAAAACCAAACCTGACATTAGTTTAAATAAGTATTGTCGATTGGCTAAAATAAGCCGATACAAAGCCGAAAGAATTCTAGTGAAACTAATTTGCTGGGATGTAATTGAACCTGAATTTGGGGAATTTGGAACGAGCTATAAGATCAAGCAAATCAAAAACAATTCTTTCTAGATCTGTTCTTAATAAAGCACAAAAAAACCGCATTAATTATTGGGATTTTAAACTCCTGTATGACAGGATTTGAGTGCCTGCTTGGTCAAGTTTCCCCTGTGCCGAAACAACCCGAAGGTTGGGACCTGCTTTTGCAAGCATGTTGCTTACTCGGTATGTGATAACTGTTGAGTTTAACAATCGCTAATTAATGCGGTATGTCTTTATATTGTATGTAAAAGAACGTTCTTTTCTATACACAAAGTAAGTAAGAATATCCCCATAAAACAAGGGATACAGTGTTTTTTTTCCTTTATTTTTGACGAATAAGACAAGAGATATTCCACAACGATCAAACAATGAATTTTTTAGAAACGTCCATGCAAAATTGAAAATAAATGGAAATTTGCGCTCTATATCAATATTTGTATTTTTACGATCTAATTTTACAATGATGTCAGCAGTTCCATATATAAATGTTCATACACATAACACGTATTCTAAAGAGAATACCGTGGCTATTGTTAATATGTCATATGCAGATACACCGAACAATTTGGGCAGTGATTTACTATACTCTATTGGTTTGCATCCTTGGGACATAGCAAAAGTGGAACTATTCAATTTAAGCGAAGAATTAGCTCAACAAGCAGTCAATTTAAACGCCATAGCTATAGGCGAAATAGGTTTGGATAAATTCATAGATACAGATTTTAAGAAGCAGGAAGACATTTTCAAATCTCAGCTTAATGTTGCCAAACAATTGCAAAAGCCTGTTATCATACATTGTGTTCGAGCTTTTTCAGATCTTATTCGAATAAAAAAAACTAATGATACACATACACCATGGATTATTCATGGTTATCGAAAAAATGATGAAATAGCTAAAAGTTTACTAAAAACTGGTTGTTACTTATCCTTTGGAAAAGCATTATTAAATAACAAGAAACTTCAAAATATTTTCCAAAATATACCTGATGATAAATTCTTTTTGGAAACTGATAATAGCGATATCACCATTGAAGATATTTATTTAAAAGCGGCTATACTTAAGAATAATAGTGTAGACGATATAAAAACACAGATAGTTAAAAATTACAATACCTGTTTTAAAGATTATGAGTGAAGAATGGTTGAGCCGAACAAATTTATTGTTGGGTGAAGAGAAACTGAACATTTTAAAAAACTCCCATGTTTTAATTGTTGGATTGGGAGGAGTCGGCGCATATGCTGCCGAACAAATTTGCCGTGCAGGAGTAGGCAAAATGACAATTGTTGATGGAGATACAATTGATACTTCGAATATCAATAGACAGTTACCCGCAACCACCTCAAATGTAAATAAAGATAAAGCTGAGGTTATGGGAGCAAGACTTTTAGACATCAATCCAAATCTGGATTTGAATATTAAAAACGAGTATCTAAGAGAGGAAAGAATAGGCGAAGTACTTGTAGAAGCGAAATACGATTATGTGGTTGACGCTATTGATACTTTAGCACCAAAAATATTTTTAATATACCGTAGCTTACAAAACAATCTTAAAATTGTTTCAGCAATGGGTGCGGGAGGAAAAACCGATCCCTCAAAAATTCAAATAGCTGATATCTCGGAAACGTACAATTGTAAATTAGCTAGAATGTTACGAAAAAAACTTCATAAGTTGGATGTTTACAAAGGCGTTCAAGTGGTTTTCTCTCCTGAAGATGTCTCAAAAGATGCAGTAATACTGGATGAAAGCAGAAACAAAAAGTCAAATGTGGGAACCATTTCATATATGCCTCCTTTGTTTGGTTGTTTTATTTCATCTGTTGTTATAAAAGGCTTATTACCAGACAAATAAATCTAATTGTTTTTCATGTTCTATTACGATATTATATCAACACCAATTGGTCAACTCCTACTATTATCAAGTGATGAAGGATTAAAAAAAATACTATTTGAGGATCAGTTTGACACATCATCCATTGATTCGAATTGGTATCATGATCCATCGAAATTGAATTTGGTAAAGGAACAGTTGGATGCCTATTTCTCAAAAACTTTGACTCAATTTAATTTAAAATTGGCTCCTGAAGGAACTGTTTTTCAAAAACAGATTTGGAATGAATTGTTACAAATTCCTCATGGTCAAATAAAATCATATCAAGACATTGCCAATGCAATAGATAAACCAACAGCCTGTCGTGCTGTTGGTATGGCTAACTCACAAAACCCAATTCCGATTGTAATTCCCTGCCATAGGGTTATTGGCAAAAATGGTAGGCTTACCGGCTATGCTGGAGGTCTAGAAAACAAATCTAAACTTTTACAAATTGAAAACATTGATTTAGAAGGCAATTCAAAACAGTATCAATTGTTCTAAGTTTTCATATTATTTGTTTTAAAAATTCTACTCAAAACACTTATTAAAGTTTAAATGCTTTAAACTTTAATATACTGCAAATAAGTAGATTTTATCTTTGATTTAAGCGCTAATTCATCTAACTTGCCCTCCGTTTGAGTTTTATGTGTAAATAGCATAAAAACACAAGCCGAATTATTTCATAAATCAATAAACAAATTCATGAGTAAAATTTTAGGACATAGTTTTCACATTCCGGTTATGGGTACCGGATTTACTGTGGATACTCCTGTAAAAGTGGCTCATTTAGGGATTTCATCAGTCGTTTCAATAGTAGATGATATTCTTGTTGAAAAGATGAGAGAAATGTACTGTAAAAAGTTAAGTCTCCCCTTTAAGCCTATAACAGAAAAAACCAAAGATTTTCGTGCTGAGAGAATTACTTCCTATCTGAATTTATTGGATAGTATGGTAAAGGAAAAGTTCGAAAATCTAAAAGATTCCATTCAAGATAAAGGTAAAGAGCTAGAAGAATATCTGGATATGCTGCCTGATTTTTCAGAAGTAAAACAGGAATTCAAAGAGAAATTTGCTGACAATCCTTACGTTAAGGAAGCTAAAGAATGGTTAAGTAACCATTTGCCTCTTGGGTCGATTGATGTAAATATCATGACCAAATTAGACAAAGGAAACCGTTACGAAGGTGAAGATTTACCTGTAGAATTCAATGATGCCCATGCAGCTCTTCGTGGATTTGCGATGAGTAACCTGGAGAGCTCCATGGTCCTTTCTGCTGGAATGAACCCACGCTTGTATGGTTACCTTGAGCAGTTCGAAGATTTTTATCCTGATAGCTCTGGCTATATCAAGAAAAAAATCGTTCTGAAAGTAAGCGACTATAGGTCGGCTTTAATCCAGGGGCGATATCTTGCAAAAAAGGGAATTTGGATCTCTGAATACAGAATAGAATCCGGTTTAAATTGTGGCGGTCATGCTTTTGCAACCGACGGCTTTTTAATGGGACCTATTTTGCAGGAATTCAAAGAAAAAAGAGCCGATCTGAAAAATAGTTTACAGCAAGTTTTGACTCAGGCATTAACTGAGAAAAACAAACCTGTGCCAGATAATCTTGAATTAAAAGTAACAGCACAAGGTGGTGTTGGAACTGCCGAAGAACACGAGTTCTTAATTAAGGAATACAATTTAGACTCTATTGGTTGGGGATCTCCATTCTTGATGGTTCCCGAAGCTTGTGATGTTGATGAGAAAACTCTATCTCTTTTGGAAACTGCTGATGAAAAAGATCTTTCATTAAGTCATGCTTCTCCATTGGGTGTTCGTTTTAACAACCTTAACGCAAACACTAGGGATGCAGACAAGTGGGATCGTTTGGAAAAGAATCAGCCAGGTAGTGCATGTACTAAAAAGTATATGATCGCCAATACTGAATTTACTAAGGAACCTATTTGTACAGCTTCAAGACAATATCAGAAGTTAAAATTGGCTCATTTAAAAGAGCAAAACCTTCCAAGAGAAGAATACCAAAAAGAATTTAATCTTTTAATGGAGAAAACTTGTCTTTGTAAAGGATTGTCTGCAGCTTCTTATCTTGTTAATGATATCGATACCAAACGCGATGGTGATGGTGTTTCCATTTGTCCTGGTCCAAATTTGGCATATTTTACCAAGAAGGTAAAGCTGAAGGAGATGATTGATCACATCTACAGCAGGACAAATCTTATCGATCGTAAGGACAGACCGCACATGTTTATCAAAGAATTGAATCTGTATTACGATTACCTTAAGGAGCAAGTAGGAGAATTAAAGAATCCTATTCCAAAACAAGTTAAATCGCTAGAAGGTTTTAAAAAGAATTTGCTGAATGGAGTGGATTATTATAAAAATCTTTCGCAAAAGGTCTCAAACAAATTCAACGATATGAAATCTCAAGTTGAAAAAGACCTCGAAAAACTAGAAGGAGAAATTAAAAATATACTGATAAAAACAGAATCTTAGATATCGAGAGCCAGCCTTTAAAGGCTGGCTCTTTTTTTTACACAACACTGAACAACATCCAGATTACTTACGCCTTATGTTTCTATTGGCGTAAAATACCTATCCTATTTTGGGTGTATCATTTTATCAATTTGGGTAAATGCCTTGAACATTTTCGAAAAAAAAGCATGCATATTTGTAATGTGTTTGGGAGGTAACAACATTAAAGTGTTGTGAGTGACGAAAGAGTAGTTAATTTTCAACTGCAATTAATATTTCAAATCCTACGTGAGGTTTAGGTTAGGGTTAGAATTGTGAGTAGGATTTGAAGTATTTATTTTAAAATGAAATTATTGGAACTTTTCCAAATTGTTAGTTTTTGCTTCAAAACTGTAAGAAGGTCTTCACCAACCTTTTTGCAGTTTTTTTTATGGCAAAAAAAAACTGAATTCGACAATCGAACTCAGCTCTTTTTTGACTTATAATCGTTTAGCTTTTTTCTGTTTCAACAATTTCCTTTTTTATACCAGCAATTTTTTCCAACATATCTGTAGTAATCGATTTTGGTCTCTCCAAAGGATAACCTAAAGCCCTATCCCAAATAATATTGGCACAAATACCAATTGATCTACCAATACCAAACAATACAGTATAGAAATCGTACTCAGTAACTCCATAATGCCACTGAATAACTCCTGATTGAGCATCGACATTTGGCCATGGATTTTTCGCTTTACCATGCTTTTGCAGAATTGGTGGAACCACTTTGTAAAGCAAATCAGCATACTTAAAAATTGGATCTTCTGGCAAATGCTCTAAGCTAAACTCACGTTGTAGCATATATCTTGGATCCGTTTTACGCAATACTGCGTGACCAAAACCAGGAATTACCTGACCGGAATTTAAGGTATCCCAAACAAACTGCTGCATTTCTTCTTCAGTCGGTACTCGATTCCCCATTTTATCCATAACCTCCTGCAACCATCTTAATACTTCCTGGTTTGCCAATCCATGTAAAGGACCTGCTAAACCATTAATCATTGCTGAGATAGAAAGATAAATATCCGATAAGGAACTTGCAACCAAGTGTCCTGTATGCGCACTCACGTTACCACTTTCGTGATCACTATGAATGATGAAATGCAATCGGGAAACATCATCGTAAGGTTTAGCAATACCCATCATGTGAGCAAAATTGCCGCCCATATCCAAATTAGGATCTGATTGAATTCTTGGTCCCTGTCGATATAACTTATTATAGATATAAGAAGCAATCTCAGGTAGTTTAGCAAGCAAATTCAACGAATCTTCATAAGTTGCTTCCCAATAATCCTTTTTATTTAATCCTGCATGATACTGACGGTTAAATACCGATTCTCTATTTAAAGTTAAAATGGCAGTAGAAAATATGGCCATTGGATGGCTGCAGCAAGGAAAAGAATCAATCACCTCATAAACATATCTAGGAACAATTCTTCTTTTACTAAACTCATCAACAACCTGCATTACCTCTTCCTGATTCGGAAAATCACCTGTTAAAAGAAGATAAAATAATCCTTCAACATAAGGCATATCTCCACCTTTTGGTTTAGGTAAATGCTTAATAACCTCACCAAGCGTATAACCTCGGTATCTGATGCCTTCTTCAGGATCAAGATAGGAAATATCAGTAACCAGTGATTTCAACCCCCTCATACCACCAATAACCTGAGATATAGTTACATTATCGACAACTACATCCCCGTATTCTTTCAATAATTTTGATGTTCTTGGTCTTTGTTCTTCAATTTTTTCGAATAAGGTTTGTTTTAGTGTTTTTTTCATATGGTCTAAACTTTTAAAATCTGAAACCACGCGGGGTAATTGGCTTCATAGTTATGTAATGTTTATTGTTTTTAACTATTCTGTTTTCTAATTAAATTTAAAGCGCTACCTGCTTTAAACCACTCAATTTGAACATCATTATAAGAATGATTCACTACAATTTCATCTGTAGTGCCGTCTTCATGAGTTAATTTAAGACTTAGTGATTTTCCCGCTTGGAAATCGGTTAGTCCCATGATATCAATTTTGTCTTTTTCCTGAATTTTATCGTAATCAGTTTTATCGGCGAATGTTAAAGCCAATACTCCCTGCTTTTTAAGATTGGTTTCGTGAATACGAGCGAATGAACGTACAATAACCGCTTTCACACCCAAATGACGTGGTTCCATGGCAGCATGTTCTCTTGAAGATCCTTCACCATAATTTTCATCTCCGACTACTATCGATCCAATTCCATTTGCTTTTAAAGCTCTCGCGGTTACCGGAACTTCGTTGTACTCATTCGATATCGGATTGTAAATCGAATTGGTATCCTCATTAAAGAAATTAACCGCTCCAATTAACATGTTATTCGAAATGTTATCCAAGTGTCCACGGAAACGCAACCAAGGTCCAGCCATTGAAATATGATCGGTTGTACATTTTCCTTTCGCTTTAATAAGTAAATTCAAACCTTCATAATTCTTACCATTCCAGTTTTCAAATGGAGCCAACAATTGCAATCTTTCCGAATCCTCACTCACCTCTACAACAACACTCGATCCATTCTCATTTGGAGCTAAATATCCCGAATCTTTCATGTCAAATCCGTTTGGAGGAAACTCAAAACCTTTTGGCTCATCCAGCTTCACCTCTACTCCATCTTCATTTATCAGAGTATCTGTCATAGGATTGAAACACAAATCACCAGCAATTGCCATCGCTGTAACCAGTTCTGGCGAAGCAACAAATCCATGTGTATTTGGATTTCCATCATTTCTTTTTGCAAAATTTCTGTTAAAAGAAGTAATGATTGAATTTTTCCTTGTAGGATCATCCGTATGACGTTTCCATTGACCAATACATGGTCCACATGCATTTGCCATGATAACTCCACCTATGTCTTCAAATTCCTTCAAAATACCATCTCTCTCCGTCGTATAACGAACCAACTCAGAACCCGGTGTCACAACAAACTCAGCTTTTACTTTCAGCTTCTTATCTTTTGCCTGTTTTGCCAATGATGCCGCTCTTGATAAATCTTCATACGAAGAGTTTGTACAAGAGCCTATCAAACCAACTTCAAGAGTTTGTGGATAGTCATTTTCTTTAACCGCATTGGCAAAGCTACCCAAGTCGTGAGCCAAATCGGGAGTAAATGGACCATTAATATATGGCTGTAATTCTGATAAGTTAATTTCAATTACTTGATCGTAATATTTCT
>Ga0209379_10001179_pt1 | contig 17891 bp, 16 predicted proteins | sample tdDd001_FD_187124 | JGI IMG/M metagenome (GOLD analysis project Ga0209379, IMG submission 187124) | Marine sediment microbial communities from the Atlantic coast under amendment with organic carbon and nitrate - tdDd00.1 (SPAdes)... | ecosystem: Environmental > Aquatic > Marine > Coastal >...
TACTGTATTTTTATTGGCATATGCTTTTTCAATGCCTATAGCCGGAAGATTTATAAAAAAGGTCAATCCTAAGATACTTGCTGTGGGAGGATCTCTGGCTATAGCCACAGCCTGGATCCTGGCCGGGTCTGCTACCAGTATTGGCTTTATCATCGCCACCTACGGACTTATCGGAGGTATCGGTGTAGGTATAGTTTATGGTATTCCCATGGCTGTAGTTGCAGAATGGTTTCCTGATAAAAAGGGATTTGCTGTGGGACTTACCCTCCTTGGTTTTGGTCTTTCTCCCTTTATCACAGCACCCCTTGCCAACAAGCTAATAGATCATCTTGGAGTATTTTCTACATTCAGGGTACTTGGAGTTGCATTTGCTGTGATACTGAGCCTTCTGTCTCTTACACTAAAGTTTCCGGAAAAAAGTGAAGACAGCGGAGCTGGTAGTAACTGTTCCCAGGGGGAATTTTCTCCCAAGGAGATGATGGGTACCACTACATTTTATGTTATGTGGGTCTGCTTTGTTATCGGTACCTTTTCCGGTCTTATGATTATTGGTTTATCCAGTATCTATGCCCAGGAGATCGTGGGACTTACTCCTAAAAAGGCAGCTCTCTTTACATCGTTCTTTGCTATATTCAATGGTATCGGAAGACCTATATTCGGGGCTATGACCGACAAGTTTGGTACTAAGAAGACTATTACCCTGTCATATCTTACTATTATTACAGCGGGAGTTCTTTCCATTGCATTCCACGGAAATGTCTTCATCTTTGCCCTGGCGTTTTCTATCATGTGGATGAACCTTGGAGGATGGCTGGCTATCGCTCCGGCATCTACAATCAACCTTTTTGGAAGAGTTCACTACTCGTCTAACTACGGTATCCTTTTTACCGCATATGGAATAGGTGCTCTTTGCCAGGGGTTTGTCAGCGGACATATAAAGGAAGTCTTTGACTCCTACGTCTATGTTTTCTATCCGGTTATCGGAGTATGTATATTCGGTCTCATCCTTTCAAATATGTTTATATCTGAAACTAAAAAAAGTATTACCACAGCATAAAAAAAAGAAGGCTTTCAGCCTTCTTTTTTATTCATCTTTTTTTTCCTTATTACCTAATTTTCTATCTATTATCTTTTCTATATCTTCAAGGAGTTCCCTCTTAAATCTTTGCTCTTCATCCTGTTTTACTGTACTATCCTCTGCCTCTGCACTGAGGATTATTCCCAAAGAAAAACTCAGTAGGAATACTCCCAGAATAGCTTCCATTGCTGTAAATGTCTGAGCTACCCAGGTAAGAGGGGAGATATCACCAAATCCCACACTGGTGAGAGTTATAAAGCTGTAGTAGATATGCCTGAAATAAAGTTTCGTAGTTCCCATATCCTTTACCATATCAAGGGTCATATTGTTAAAAGCTGGTTCATCAGAAAGCATGGTAATAAGAGTGTAGATAAAACCAAAACTCACTCCCATACTTATATAGGTCATAAGTATAACTATGGTATCCCTTCCCCTGGGCTTTCTTCTTTTAAATATTACATCTAAAAATACATATTTTATAAGGACCACATGACCAATCATGATTGCTACTAAGTTTAAAATAGTTACTCCTATATAGAATACACTTCTGGAATCTACATCCCTTCTTCCTCCATCGGACTGTATTCCCAGAAAGAGCGGCAGGAATAAAAGGAAGTAGAGTATCATTCCCACTGCATAGAGGGGATTCTCCTTTACTTTACGTAAAAATCCTATTCTAAACACAAACATTATCGGGGCTATATTTAAAAATATCATAGGAAAATAGTTAAATACCACTCCCCTTATATCCTCTATGTACCCTCCCCCATTGAGATTAATTATCTCTGCAAGTAAGGCCAGTACCAGAGACACTAAAAATGCAAGAGCCAGCACCTCTCTGCTCCTCAACGCTCCGTATTTTTTTATTAGTCTAAACACCTAATATCACCCCTCAAAGGAGATGTGTATCTCTCCCACGTCATATTTTTTTATCTCTCCCTCTACTTCCACCTGAAGAGTACCATCTTCATTTATATCCCTGGCTATCCCCTTCTCTATCCTGTTTCTGAGGTCTATATTTATTCTTTTATTTTTCAGATAGTTTTTAGAGTTTATTTCATAGAGGAGCTCGGTCCATCCTCCCATCAAGAATTTACTGTAGTTTCCCCTGAATTCCTCTATAACCCTTAAAGCTATTTCTTCGGTATCATAGTTTTTTCCTGTTTCTCTCCCAAGGGATGTGGCCTTATGGGCCAGCTCTCCGAACTCATTATTATTTACATTTATACCTATTCCTATGATGAAGAACCCCTCCACCTTTTCCACAAGGATACCGGATATCTTCTTTCCTGCCAGATACACATCATTGGTCCACTTAAATTCATAGCTTCCCCCTTCAATACCAGATAAAGCCTTTAATACCGATATTCCCACCACAAGGGGGAGTTTTCTATACTCCTCCATGGGAAGATACTTTTCCTCCTTTAGAGCAAAACTAAAAAGAGATGCTCCCACAGGAGATTTCCAGTCATTTCCTCTTCTTCCCCTTCCGGCAGTCTGTACCTTGGTTATTGCCATATCATAGTTGACCAGGTCTTCTCTTCTTTTCAAAAAAGTATTGGTTGAATCTATCTCATCAAATCTGTATATCTTCATATGATCACATCCTTATTTTATCTCTCACCACTGAGATCTTATTTTATATGCCTTTACAGAGATCCTCTGTATCACTTACCGACCTACTCCTCCTGCCTTCTGCACTTTCTGTCTTCACAGGTATATAGCTTTACATTTTCTCTCTATTATAGCATGTCACAGAGGAACCTTCCCCACTTTTACCTTTGAATTTCACCTAAATTAATGTATAGTAATACCGAGTAAATCAAAAAGGGGGAGTTAAATGAACAATTTATTTAAAAACATAGTTTTATTCCTGGTAATGTCGGTTTCACTTCTGGCAGCCAAGGGAGATTACTTTGTTACAGCTCAGTGGTTAAAGGATAATATTGAAAAGGAAAACCTTCTTATCTTAGATGCCAGAGGTAAGAAATCTGATTTTATGAAGGGACATATTCCCGGAGCAGTACTTACATCATGGCCTGCATTTTCAAAGATGGATGGAAATGCATCTACTAATAAGGAGTGGGGTGTCTTAAAGGATAGAAGCGATCTTGAAAAATCTCTTCAGTCTGTGGGACTTAATAACGACAGTGAGGTTATCGTCTATACAGATTCTCTAAATGGCTTTGGAGAAGGGGCCAGACTTCTGTGGATGTTAAAGTACGCAGGTTTTGACAACGTAAAACTTCTTGACGGTGGTATTGCTTCATGGAAAAATGCAGAAGGAAAGACAGCTAACTTTGGAAAAAGAGTAGCCCCTGGAAACTATACTATAAAGAACTTTAATAAAAAGCTTGTTATCTCAACTAAATCTTTAAATTCAAACCTTAAAAGCTACTCTATTTTAGATACAAGAGAGGCAGCTGAATATAATGGTGAGAAAAACTACGGTGAATCTAAAAATGGTAGGATCCCGGGCTCTAAAAACATCTTCTATAAGGATTTCTTAGATGAAGAGGGAAAGTTAAAATCCAAAAAGGAAGTGGATTCCCTTATAGCTGAAAGTGGTCTTGATACCTCAAAGACTATTATTCCATACTGTACTGGTGGTATCAGATCTTCCATGGGATGGCTTGCTATGATGACCTATGGTTACGATGCTGCAAACTACGACTCATCCTTTGCCGGGTGGACTCTTGCGGGAATGCCTTTAGAAAACTAAACTTATAGTTTTTATAAGTTTCAAAACTGCCTGTGGAAATTATAATTTCCATAGGCAGTTTTTTATTTGCTTAATCCATATAAAATCATCCCCTTGAACTTTACCTCTAATTAATATTTAGTGGATGTAACAAGAAAAGGGGCTGTACATAAATCAATGATATTAATGACTATGATTTATGCTCCTCAGTTAATGAATTAACTGTGTTTTGATATATCTATTAAAATATAGTTGCTTAAAGTAGAAAAAATAAAAAACAGCCTTTAGTCTTGGGGAGACAGGCTGTCTTTTGGAGTTTTGTATGAAAAAGTTTTAAAAGCACCTACACTTGCTTTATGTAGTTAGTATAACTGGTTTTACTTTTTTATATAACGTCATCTGTCGGTAAAAAAAACTTTCATTCTCTTTTTGACTCTGTGATACTAAAAAAAACAACTATCAAACCTTTAGATGACCAATTAAAATATAAGCATCATTTTTATAAAACCTCTGTAAATAACCCAGGAGAAAATTTTTATATAATAAAGAAACAGACTCCTTACGGTATTTCTAAAGGAAGTTCTCTTTTCCGAAATTTGTCGTTTATTTAATCTGTAAATATTTTAAAATAGAGCATAGATTGAGATATTAGTCACATTTTTTTATGGAGGTAGTTATGCAGAATAAGATCAATAAGTTAAATGACATATATAAAGATAAAATAAGCTCTATCCTTAATGAAATATGTCCAGAAAATAACCTTTCCACAGAAACATCTCTGGATTTCGGGAGTCTTTTAAGTGATATTTTCAATATTTCGGACACGAGGGAGTATGATGAGTATATAGATATAATAACTAAGATAGAGGTGTATGATCCACGTCTTGCTCTCAAACTGGAGAGGTACCTTGCAAAAGAGATAAACCTTACGAGTCTTTTGGCTTTTCATGTGGCTTATAGTGTCAAGGGAAAGAGCCTCCTTGGATTAGGGGAGTCCTTTTAGGATATTGTAAAAACTAATTGGTTCTATAAACCTCTTATTTTTCAAAAATTCTATACTTTTCTTAAGACTAAAAAGAGATAACCATGAGCTATCTCTTTTTAGTCTGCTTTTTATCTTTTCAATAATCCAGCCTGTCCTCTTTTTCCCTCCAGTTCTTAAAAACCTCCATGGCATCTTCCCTCATGAGCTGCTCGGTAGGAATACTCCTCCGGTCCCTTGGGAGACTTAGTTCCCTGTAGAGTTCATCATCTACAAAGCCGGCATAGGCTGCATCCTCTTTGTTGCATCCATAGTATATCCTGTCTATCTTAGCCCAGTAGATAGCTGAAAGACACATGGGACATGGTTCGCAGGAGGTATAGATCTCACATCCTTCCAGAGTATAGTCCTTCATATTTTTACAGGCATCTCTTATGGCATTTACCTCTGCATGAGCTGTGGGATCATTGCTGCTTGTTACAGTATTGCATCCCCAGCCAACTATCTCCCCTTCCATGACTATTATTGCTCCAAAGGGACCGCCTTTATTATTTTCCATTCCCCATCTTGCCAGGGTAATTGCTTCCTTCATATATTTCTTTTTCATGATTTCCCTCCTATAATTTTCCTTATACAAGAGACCTTTATATATTCCTTTTGAAAAGTGATTTTACCTGTATCTCACCCCCATACAGTAAAAAAAAATACCTTCTCAAATTATAATTTGAGAAGGTATTTTTTATAATTTCAAAAGGCAGAAAATTATCTCACAGATGAAATCTGAAGGTTTTTATTCTCTTTCAGACTTTTTTATATACAATCTATTATATCCCCGTTATTTGGAATCACAACTTTAATTCCAAGCTTGTTTGCCCTTATTAATTCCCTGATTTTTTTTCTATCCACAAGACAGTGGTCCATAGTTTCCATATGGTTTAATATTACCCTTCCATGACTTATCTCCACAAGCTCTAAAATCTCCTCTTCCGGCATTATAAGAGGCTTTCCTATCCCAAGCTGAGCTCTGCCGGCTGGTACTATCGTCCATTCCGGTCTAAAGGTATCTATGGCTTGTCTTACCTCATCTGTTAATACTGTATCTCCTGTTATATAGAGGCTGGGTTCCTCTGGCATCTCTATGATATATCCTGTTCCTTTACTCAGCGCTCTGGACATCCATCCCCATCCATGTCTGCAGGCAATGAGTCTTATACTACCTCCTAAAAAATCATTTTCCTCCTCTTCCCTGAGAGGTGTTGTTTTTAGCCCCTTCTTCCTGAGGTCTGGCTCATCTTCATGACTGCAGAAGACACTTATATTTTCCCTCTTTAAATATTCAATAGCTTCCTTATCTATATGATCAAAGTGATTATGGGTAAGAAGGGCATGGGTTACCCCTGCTAATCTTTCCTCCATATCTGATGGCAGATCCACAAGAGGATTGGTTTTTTTCATTCTTATGAGTTTTCCTGTCTGAAGAGACAACATACTCTCTTTTTCTGAAAACATAGGATCTATAAGTATTTTATACTCCTTATAGGTAACAATTACAGTTGCATGACGTATCTGCTCTATATACATAGGTCCTTCCCCCTCACCCTTAAAGGCTTTTTTTACACGACCCGACTCTTTTTTTCCAGGTCACTTCCCTTTTGGAAGGGATTATTTATCCCTATAGATACTACTTCTATACTCCATTCAGATGAATTTTACTTTAATTTTTACCTTCAGCCCCTAATCCTCATAGATCATCTTCCTAGTCATTCCCCCGTCTACCACTATATTTTCACCATTTACAAAATCATTTTCCTTATGGGTAAGAAACATACATGCCCTCAGTATATCTTCTGGTCTTCCTACCCTTCCTGAAGGGTGCTGGGAGTGGTCTGTCTCCCTTAGTTCACTATAGTCACCGCACTCTATCCATCCGGGGCTTACACAATTTACTGTAATTTTACCCTCACTGAGAGATACTGCCATAGTCTGGGACATGGATATTACTCCTCCCTTGGATGCACAGTATGCCTCCCATCCGGCTTCTCCCTGACTCCATCTTGTGGATCCTATATTTACTATCCTTCCATAGTCTTTTCCGTTATTTATCTTGAGAAACTCCTTACAGCATATAAAGGTTCCCCTGAGGTTTACAGATATGACCCTGTCAAACTCCTCTACCTCCAGATCAAATATTGATCTGGAAAAGTGAGCTATGGCACCATTATTTATAAGGACATCTATCCTTCCCAGTCTCTCTCCCACACTCTTAAAGACCCTTTCTATATCTTTTTTGTCTTCCAGGTCCATCTTTACATACTCTATATTTTTATGGGTAAATCTCCCCTCTTTTATATCTGCACCTACTATTATAGCTCCTTCTTTTGCATACCCTTCACAGAGACTTTTTCCTATTCCCCCTGCTGCACCCGTTATAAATATTACTTTATCTCTAGATATTTTTTCCTTCTGCTATCCTGATAAAATATTTCCTTACCTCTTTATTTTACATAAAATGAAATAGTATATATTTGATAAAATATCATTTATAAACATTCCACCTAAAAGTATAACTCCAATAAATTAATATTGCAATTTTTTTTAATCTATGATATTTTAAATATAAATGAATAACCACTCGTATATATCCGTAATATGGTCGGAAGTTTCTACGAGCTGCCCTAAACAGCTTGCTATGAGTTTGATTGATATCTTTTAGAGTATAGATCTTACTTATAGTAGGGAACTATACTTTTTTTATTTTTTCAGTTTTTTTAAATAAAAAGTAACTTTCATCTGAAGGTCTTCATCATAGTCGCCATAAGCGACTTCCTGGTTCATTCAATAACTTAAAAATTTAATACCGTTCCGTCTCCGACGGAATGCTCATATATATTCGTAATATGGTCGAAAGTTTCTACGGGCTGCCTTAAATAGCCCACTATGAGGTATGTTTTTTTCGTACCCATAGTCTAACTATGGGTTTTTTTATTGGTCAATTGCCACGATTATTTCATTATTACTTTCTTCCTATGTAGGTTTATAATCTTTGATCGTGGTTCAATTGACATATATTGTTATCTAAGGGGGATTCCCCTTAATATAAAGAGATACATAGGGAGGAAATATGAAAAGGATGTTAACTGTGTTAATGGCTGTGCTGATGATGGTACTAGTTGGATGCGGAACAAAGGAGGAAGCACCTAAGGAAGCTGCTTCTAAGGAAAAGGAAACTGTTGTAGGATTTGTATATGTGAGTCCTGCTGATGATGGTGGATGGTCAACTACACATAATGAGGGAAGATTATACTTAGAAAAAGAGCTTGGGGTTAAGACTCTTTACAGAGAAAGCGTTCCTGAAGGACCTGAAGTTAAGGATGTAATGAGAAATATGATCGAAGAGGGAGCTACTATCATAATCTCTGCCAGCTTTGGATACATGGACTATATGGAGGAGCTGTCTTATGACTATCCTGAAATAAAGTTCCTTCACTGTTCTGGATACAAGACTACTGATAATATGAGTAACTTCTTTGGAAGAATATATCAGGCAAGATACCTAAGTGGTATTGTTGCTGGAATGAAAACTGAAACAAATAAGATTGGTTATGTAGCTGCATTCCCTATTCCTGAAGTAATCAGAGGAATCAATGCATTTACTCTTGGAGCACAGTCGGTAAATCCTGATGTCACTGTGGAAGTTGTATGGACTAATACATGGTACAACCCTGCTACTGAAAAGGATGCTGCAATCGCTGTCCTTGATAACGGAGTAGACGTAGTAGCTCAGCACCAGGATACAGCTGGACCTCAGCATGCTGCTCAGGAAAGAGGAGTATGGTCTATAGGTTACCATGCAGATATGAGTGCTGTAGCACCAGAAGCTAACATGACTTCACCTATCTGGAACTGGGGACCATTTTATGTAGATCAGGTAAAGGCTATTCAGGAAGGTACATGGACATCTGAACCATACTGGAAAGGACTTGAAACTGGTGTAGTTGAACTTGCTCCACTTACTGCTGTGGCACCTGCCGGAGCTCAGGAAGTTGTGGATGAATACGAAGCTAAGATTATAAGCGGAGACTTCGCTGTATTCTCTGGTGAGATCAGAGATCAGGAAGGAAACGTAAAGGTTAAAGAGGGAGAGAGTCTAAATGACGGAGATCTTCTTTCTATGAACTGGTTTGTAGAGGGTGTTGTAGGTAGAATTAACTAAAAGAAAAAGCCGGAGGCAACTTCGGCTTTTTTAAGGTTTTAGGATTAGGAAGGAGTTTTCATGGACACAATTATAGAAGTTAGAGATTTAGAAAAACACTTTGGTAGTGTTGTTGCCAATAAAAATATAAGCTTTAAATTAAAACAAAATAAGGTATATGCTCTCCTGGGAGAAAACGGTGCAGGTAAGTCTACCCTTATGAATATGCTTTCTGGAATATACAAGCCGGACAAGGGTGAGATATTTCTAAAGGGAGAAAAGATAATCTTCAGCTCTCCCAAGGATGCTATAAAAAATGGTATAGGTATGATACATCAGCACTTTAAACTGGTGGAAAATAAAAGTGCACTGGATAACATCATCTTAGGACAATACAATGGTTTTTTTGTAAATAGAAAAAAAATAAGGGAAAAGGTAATGGGAGTATGTGAGGAGTTTGGACTTTCCATCGACCTGGATAAAAATATAGAGGATATGTCTATCAGTGAAAAGCAGACCACTGAAATTATAAAGGTTCTTTACAGAGGATCTAAGATACTTATACTGGATGAACCTACGGCTGTTCTTACTCCTCAGGAGATAACGAACCTGTTCAGAATCATGAATAACATGAGGGAAAAGGGATGTACTCTTATCATCATCACCCACAAACTTCATGAGATCCTGGAGATATCAGATGAAGTTATCATCATGAGAAAGGGTCAGTTCATAGAGGACGTTATCACATCTGAAACCAATGAAAAAGAGCTTACAGATCTCATGGTTGGAGAGAGTGTAGACCTTAAGATAGAAAGAGTTGTCGTACCTGATGGCAGAGAGATCCTTCATGTAAAGGACCTGGTTGTGGAAGACAGAGATAGGATAAAGAAGTTAAACGGTGTCTCATTCCACCTGAGAGAGGGAGAGGTACTAGGAGTAGCAGGTCTTGCGGGAAGCGGACAAAAAGAACTGTGTGAGACTCTCAATGGTGTAATAAAAGCTACTTCCGGAGATATCATCTATGAGGGGGATAGCTTAAAAAACAAAACTCCCAGAGAGATTATTGAAAAGGGTGTAAGTATGAGTTTTATCCCTGAAGACAGACTGGGTATGGGACTTATCGCCCCTATGTCTATGACAGACAATCTTATACTTAAAAACTACTATAAGCAGACTGGTCTCTACCTTGACCGTAAAGATGCTGTTATCCAGGGGGAGAGACTTATTAGGGACCTCCAGATAAAGACTCCTGGAATCCACCATCCGGTAAAGCAGCTTTCAGGTGGTAATATCCAGAAGATCCTTCTTGGAAGAGAGCTGGATACACATCCGCATCTGCTTATTACAGCCTACGCTACAAGGGGACTGGATGTACAGTCATCTCACCTTATCTATGATGAGATAAACAAGCAAAAGCAAAACAATGTAGGAGTTATATATGTGGGAGAAGACCTGGATGTACTGCTAGAACTCAGCGACAGAATCATGGTGCTGTGTGACGGAGAGATTACAGGAATAGTAGATGCCACAGCCACAGACAGAGAGGAACTTGGTTTCCTTATGGGTGGTAAGAAATTAGAGGAGATCGAAGGAGCTAAACATGGTTAAAATTTTAAAAAGAAAAGAAATCTCTCACGGAGGGAAAATTGGAATACAGCTGGCTTCCATCGTATTTGCCTTTATTTTTGCATCAATTTTTATTCTCATGACGAAAAATAACCCTGTATCGGTATATTTTTCTATGTTTCAGGGTGCCTTTGGTACAGGATTTAGATTTAAAGAGACCCTTATAAATGCTATTCCCCTGCTGATTACAGCTCTTGGAATATCCCTGGCATTTAAAATGAAGTTTTGGAATATCGGAGCTGAGGGACAGATTATCATGGGTGCCTTTGGAGCATCATACTTTGCTCTCTTTCACGGAGATCTCCCAGGTATTATTCTTATTCCCCTTATGTTTTTAGGGGGAGCAGTATGTGGTAGTATCTGGGGACTTATCCCGGGATTTTTCAGAGCATACTTTAAGACCAATGAGACTATATTTACCCTTCTTATGAACTATATTGCTCTTAACTTTATCACCTATCTGCAATATGGTCCCTGGAAGGATCCGGATGCCTATGGCTTTCCAAAGATTGCAAGGTTTGGAAGAAATGCTGTTCTGCCTAATCTTATGGGAATTCATATAGGATGGATAGTTGCTATCATCCTTGTGGCATGGGTATACTACTTCCTTCACTTTACAAAGAGCGGATATGAAACTGCAGTTGTTGGTGAGAGTGAAAATACCGCTGTCTATGCAGGTATGAATGTAAAAAAAATAATACTAAGAACTATTATTCTTAGTGGTGCTGTCTGTGGTATCACAGGGGTTATCCAGGCTTCAGCAGTAGCCAGAACCCTTTCAGTTAATATCTCTGGTGGTATAGGATATACTGCTATCATCGTTGCATGGCTTTCTGGTCTTAATCCTGTTATTGCTCTTGTAACATCTGTATTATTTTCTGCTATGGTTCAGGGAGGAAATTTTATTCAGCTTTCCCACAATATCCCATCAGCAGTGGCTGATATCCTTCAGGGAACGATATTATTCTTTGTACTGGGAAATCAGTTTTTTATCAACTATAGATTACAGAGAAATAAATAGGAGGAAAGGCTATGGAATCATTTTTAACAGCTAGTATTATTGCTGGTACGCCTCTTCTACTAGCTATATTAGGAGAGATTATTACAGAAAAATCAGGTTCCCTCAACCTTGGAGTTGAAGGAATGATGTTAATGGGAGCTATCGGCGGCTTTGCCACAGCTTACTATACAGACAGTGCTCTTATCGCCCTTTTAGCTGCTATGTTCTGCGGAGGTTTAGGAGCTTTAATCTTTGGATTTATCACTGTTACATTAAGAGCTAATCAGACAGTTACAGGACTTGCCCTTACTATATTTGGTACTGGTGTCTCAAACTACTTTGGATCAGGTTTTGTCGGTAAGGTTGTACCTGAAGGAGTTAAAAAGTCCTTCGCTATAGTTAAGATCCCTGTTCTTGGGGATATCCCCTTTGTAGGGAGTTTCTTATTTACTCAGAGTACATTTATCTACCTTTCATATATTCTTGTTATCATAGCAGGAATATACCTCTACCACACAAGACACGGACTTTATCTCAGTGCCATAGGTGAAAATCCTGCTGCTGCAGATTCTGCCGGAATAAAGGTTAGCCTCTATAAATATGTTCATATTGCTGTGGGTGGTATGCTTTGTGGTCTTTCAGGAGCATTCCTGTCTCTTATCTATGTTCCTGCATGGCAGGAAAACCTCAGTGCAGGTAGAGGATGGATTGCAGTAGCCCTGGTTATCTTCTGTAAGTGGAATCCATTTATGACCTTCATAGGTGCTTACTTATTCGGAGGACTTGATATTGTAGGATTCAGACTTCAGCAGTATGACATCCATGTATCTCAGTATATTATCAACATGCTTCCCTATGTGATAACTATCAGCATGCTTATCTTCGCATCTGTGAGAGGTAAGAGCAGAGGTCCTAAGTCCCTGGGACTCAACTACTTCAGAGAAGACCGTTAACTTTAAATCTATAGATAAAAATCCGGGATATCTTCCCGGATTTTTTATTTCCTGTTTTTTCACTTCTCTGACACCCTTTTGTCACACCTAATTGTTATTATATGAATATATTTTCATATGAGCTTTTAATATTTTTTATATAAATGGAGGTAACACAATGAACAAAAAAGAATTCAAAGTAATTGGAGAGTTTTACGATATAAGCAGATATATAGGACTTATCTCCCCTGATAAACCAATATATGAGAGCCTTCAGGGGGGAGAGGAACTCATCGTTCTCACTGAAGATAAGCTCATTACTGTTAAAGATGATAGTGTTGCCTTTGAAGTTGACCTCAGTTCAGTGAGAGGCTGTAACTTCACTATCCTTGGAAAAACAAGATATCTCGTAGATATCACCACTACAAAAGACCTGGTTTCCCTGGAGTTTCACAGAAAAAATGATACCCTTAGATTTCTGAATAATATCTTAAAGAACCTGCGTCATTAAAAATATTTATTTCGATAGTTTCATCTAGCCGTTCCTCAAAAAAAAAGAGGCAGAATAATCTGCCTCCTGATTAATGTCTCTCCTTCATAGCCCTGTCCATCTGTCTCTGCTGATCCTTCTTAGCCAGAGTTTGTCTCTTATCATAGTTCTTCTTACCCTTACCAAGGCCTATCTCCATCTTCACAAGACCGCCCTTTGTATAGATACTCAGAGGCAGGATAGTATATCCGTCCTGCTTTACCTTTTCCTGAAACTTTCTGATCTCTTTTTTATGAAGTAATAACCTTCTTACTCTGCTTTCATCTGGGTTATAAACACTTCCATACTCCCAGGGAGTGATATTCATATTCATTACAAACACTTCATTATTTATTATTCTTACAAAAGATTCCTTAATACTTACCTTAGCGGCTTTTAGGGACTTAACCTCACTCCCTATAAGCTCCATTCCTACCTCTAATCTATCTTCTATAAAATAATCATGAAATGCTTTCTTATTTCTAGCTAGCACCATTTTCCTTCTCCTTCTGCTTCAATTCTAAAACTAATTATACTATGTTTATCCTGTATTTTCAACCTTATCTCCCCTGTGCAAAATTCCTCAGAGACTTTCTTTCAGAAGGTATACCTTCTATAGACATCCTACCTTTAAAGCTCCGGCTTCCCCCTGGTAACTCCGGCTTCCTATCTTAAATGCTCCAGCTTCCAAAAATATTTCCAGGTACACTATCGCACATTATATATTCATTCCATTATATTAAAGAGCTTTAAAAGGGAACTTCTAAATCCTTTTGTTCTAGGAATACATCAGCTTTTATGATACAATAACTTTAATTTTTTAAAAGAGGAGAGATTTTATGAAAACTTGCTATACTTTTTTACTGGGCTTACTTGCTTTAACTACTTCTTTATTTGCAGAGGAAGTAGAGGTTAAAATTCTTGCTACATCAGATGTTCACGGAAGAATATCCCCATGGAACTATTCCACAGATACAGAAAACTACTCTGGAGGATTTTCTCAGATCTCAACCCTGCTGGAGGATTACAGAGACAGCAATGACAATACAATATTAATCGACCTGGGAGATGCTATCCAGGATAATAGTATCGAAAAATTTAATGATATTTATTTTAAGGAAAACTATCACCCTGTTATGAGAATATACAATGAGATAGGCTATGACTTCATCGTTCCGGGAAACCACGAGTTCAACTTTGGTATGGAATTCTTAGACAAAGCATACTCTCAGTATGAAGGAGATATCTTAGCTGCCAATATCTATAGAGACAGTGGAGAGCACTACTATACTCCCTCAGCTATTGTTATAAAGGATGGAGTTAAGATTGGTATTATCGGAGCTACTACCCCTATGACTGTTCAGTTTGAAGAGGATACAGACCACCTGGATAGGGTAGTTTTCAAAGAGATCATCTCTGAGATAAAAAAAGAGGTTGCCAGCCTTAAAAAACAGGGAGTAGATGCTATCATCCTTGCAGGACACCTGGGAATAGAAAATGAAAACAATGTTTCCAATACAGGTCTTTCAGATATAGCCGAGCTAATCCCTGAGATCGACCTTATGCTTGGAGGACACGCTCACAAGGAGGCTTCTGAGGTAGTGGTAAATGGTACACCTATTACTATGCCATACAAGTATGGTCAGGCTGTTTCAGTTGCTACCCTTAAATTTGATGTGGGTAAAAAGAAGACAGAGCTCACTTCCAGAGAAACAGAGACTATTTCTGTAAAGGGAGTAGAGTCTGATAAAGCCGTTGAAAAACTATATGAAAGATTCCACAACAAACTCAGAGAGGAAGTAAATATAGTTGTTGGAGAAACAAAAAGAGACCTTGTTCCTGAAAATAAGTTCAGAGGTATTCCTGCTGTTCATACAGTGGATTCAGGTCTGTCTACACTCTTTGGAGAGGTAGGGTTTCACTTTTCAGATGCTGATGTTATCGCTCTTTCTGTAGACCAGGATAAAGCAGAGCTTGATAAGGGAACTATCAGAGTAAAAGATATAAACTTCAACTACAGATATACCGGTGGGGACATTACAGTCTATGAGGTTACCGGTAAAGACCTTAAAAAGTATCTTGAGTGGTCTGCTGGATTTTTCAATACACTAAGGGAGGGAGATCTCATACTGAGTTTTGATCTTGACAGAAGAAGTGAAAAGTATGCTACCTTTGATTTTGCCAAAGGAGTAACATATGATATCGATATCAGAGAGGAAGCCGGGAATAGAATTAAAAATCTCACTCTTTATAACGGAACCCCTGTGGATGACAATACCACTATAAAACTTGGAATGAACTCATACAGAATGGACAGGATGCTTGCTGCTGGAGGTCCTCTTGAGGGAGCCACTGTTAAGAAGCTTTGGGCATCTAAGGAGGTCTATGGAACTAAGGACGGTACTATCAGATATATGACTATGAAGTATATCAGAGAGGTTCAAGGAGGAGTCATAGAAGGAAAGGCCAGCAACAACTGGAAGATTATAGGTTTACCTCAGTCGGAGGATGCCATCCTTGCAAAGAAACTGTTAAATGAAGGGAAGATTGAACTTCATAACCAGGGAAGAGCAACTAATATAAGATCCATCGATGTAGATGATATAAAAAGTTTCAGATAAGATTAAAATTCATAGGGTCTTCCGGCTGATTTAACAGCTGGAAGACCTTTTTTTATTCCAGAGACCTCCTGTCTTTTTTCAATATACAGGATTCATTCTTGACACCCCTTCATATAATATTTAAAATGTCTTTGATGTTAATTAAAAAGGAGGATTTTTATGAAAAGGTTTGTTAAACAAATGCTGGTTTTATTTTTTATTGTCTCTACCTGTACATTTAGTAAGGATATCAAGGTTGGACTTATTTTGGCTATGGGAGGTCTTGGGGATAAGTCATTTAATGACTCTGCTTACAGAGGATTAAAGGAAGCTGAGAAAGATTTTAATATTGATATTAAATATGTTGAGCCTAACTCATGGTCTGAAGATACCATCTTTATCACTGAGTTTGCTGAAAATGGTTATGACCTTGTAATAGCTACCTCATATACTGCTCAGGATGCTATGACTGAGATGGCAGATGTTTATCCGGATACAAAGTTTGCCATAGTTGATACTACTATCTCAGGAAAATCAAACGTTGCTTCCCTTGTATTTAAAGAGGAAGAAGGGTCATTCCTTGTAGGAGCCATTGCTGCTATGATGAGTAGCAATGATTCAGTTGGATTTATAGGAGGAGTAGACATCCCTCTTATCAACAACTTCAGAAGAGGTTTTGAACAGGGAGCTCAGTATATAAAGCCTGATATCAATACCACTGCTGTATATATCGGTGGAGGTAATCCCTTCAACGACCCTGTTAAAGGAAAGGAGACTACCTTCTCTCTTGCTAAGCAGGGAGTAGATGTAGTCTATCACGCTGCTGGTAACACTGGAGTGGGAATGATGGAAGCTGTGAGAGAGCTTGATATCTATGGTATGGGAGTAGACAGTAATCAGGATGATATAGTTAAAGGGAAGGTTCTTACTTCTATGATGAAAAATGTAGACAATGCTATCTACTCTCTTATAAAAGATACTGTGGAAGGTAAGTTTGAAGGCAGGCCTTACCAGTTCGGATTAGCTGAAAATGGGGTCGGTACCACTGATTTCCAGTATACAAAGGATATCATAGGAGAAGAAAATATTCAGAAGTTAGAGAAGATAAAGCAGGATATTATAGATGGAAAGATTGTAATTAAATAAATCAAAGTGCAGAAGAAAACCTTCTGCACTTTTTTATTTTCAGCAAATCTCTTAGTTATTTATAATGTTTTCCACTGCGTCATGAAAGGCCTCCATCATAGTGGGGTGAGCCATCATTATTCCTCTCGCTTCCTCCAGACTTACCCTTCTGTCCACCAGATATCCCAGTGCTCCCAGGTATTCAGATACATCCTCTCCACTCATGGATATACCGCATATAGTCTCACTATCATCACTATATACCACTATAAATCCACCTGCTATTTCCTTAGACCATCCCCTGAAGGTATCCTTAAACTCTCCCCTTCCTGACATCTTCCCTTGAAATCCTGTACAGGCTATCTCTGGTATTGTATAGATTGCCCTTGATAGAGATTCAGGGTGGGATTTCCCCCTTTTTCCTCCAAGGATATTTCCTATCTGCTCTCCCTGATATCTTGCCGCATTGGCCATTCCCATTATTCCGTTTATATCTCCCACTGCATATATACCCTCAGTAGTTGTTCTGTAGTTTTCATCTACCTTTATAAATCCTTCAGTGGTCTCTGCCTCTACTCCCTTAGGAATATTAGGATTTCTCATACCGGTCACTACCACAAGGTCTGTTCTTAGTATTTTCCCATTATCAAGCCTTACCTCTATACCTTCACTGTCCTGCCTGCATCCTTCCACTCTGTTTCCTAGTAAAAACCTCACACCCTTCCTTTGGAGTTTTTCCTCCACCGGAACCACAAGATCTCTTTCGGTTCCCTTTAATACTTCACCTTCACCCTCTATAACTACAGTTTCTATTCCCATATATGCAGTTATGGTCGCCAGCTCTATCCCCTCCACACTACCTCCCACTATGCATATCTTTTCAGGAAGATCTTCCATCCCCAGGAGTTCCCTGTGGGTTACTATCGCTTCTCCCCTCCACAGAGTTTTTCCTGTAGTTCCTGTTGCCAGTACTATGGTTTTCCCGTAGATTACCTTACCTTCCATAGCTACTTTTCTGTACCCCTCCTGCATCTCTCCTACTACAGCTTCACCAGAGTATATATCAATCCCTCTTTTTCTCAGTCTTTTATCTATCTTTTCCTCTATCTGAGGCATTTCCCTCACT
>Ga0209379_10001180_pt1 | contig 17871 bp, 20 predicted proteins | sample tdDd001_FD_187124 | JGI IMG/M metagenome (GOLD analysis project Ga0209379, IMG submission 187124) | Marine sediment microbial communities from the Atlantic coast under amendment with organic carbon and nitrate - tdDd00.1 (SPAdes)... | ecosystem: Environmental > Aquatic > Marine > Coastal >...
ATGGTGAAGATTTACGCTTGGTACGATAACGAGATGGGTTACGCGACGCGTACTGCGGAATTGGTTCGTAACGTTGGTATGGCATAAGGAGTTTTAAGATGTCTCATCCTACATGGCAATTAGATTTAGAAATGGGCGCATTGGTACTGACTCCATGTCCTGGTACCAAAGGTGTGGAACTGCAAGCTTCGCTAGAACAGTTAAAAGCGCAAGGCGTAGAAGCGATTGTTACTGCCCTTGATGATGTTGAATTAGCGTCTAAAGACGTGTCTGCATTGGGCGAATTAACCCAACAGTTAGGCATGAAATGGTTCCAAATTGAGATTGAAGATGACTGTGCTCCGGGCGAAGAGTTCGCTGCAAAATGGTCACAAGCGAGTCCTGAACTGCACGCGATTCTAGCTCAAGGTGGCAAGGTGGCAATGCACTGTATGGGTGGTTCTGGTCGCACAGGCTTGTTTGCTGCACACCTACTGCTAGAGAAAGATTGGGCGCTAGAAGACATCGTACGTGAAGTGCAAGCGCTGCGTCCTGGTGCTTTCACTAAACCAGTACAAGTTGAGTACATCGAGCGTGTAGCTCAAAACGCTTGATCAGCTTATAGAGCTTTTGGAACATCATGATCTAAAAGCTCTCTTTATGCCGTAATGGCTTACCAATTTATGTGATTCTTGCTTACTGATTCTATGTTTAACTTATTGTTTATTAATAAATAATGTTTGGCTTTCTCATCAGTTGTTGTTTCACAATTTAGCGCCAGTATTGAGATGACTCAATGCTGGTGTTCAGGTCATATAGCATTTGGAATGTCATGATCTAAATGCCCTAAATGCTGTACATCTGAGGTCGTTATGATTTCAAAACTAAGCAAAAGTATCCGTCAGTATATGCTGGTGACGTTCAACTATTGGAACTTCACCGTGACGGATGGTGCACTACGTATGCTGGTGGTGCTTTACTTCCATGACTTAGGCTACTCAAGCTTGGCCATTGCTTCGCTTTTCCTTTTCTATGAATTTTTTGGCGTGGTGACCAACTTGGTTGGTGGCTGGTTAGGTGCTCGACTTGGTTTGAACAAAACCATGAACGTCGGCTTAGGGATGCAGATTTTTGCCTTGCTGATGTTGGCAGTGCCCAATGCTTGGTTGACCATTCCTTGGGTGATGGCGGCACAGGCAATCTCAGGTATTGCCAAAGACTTAAACAAGATGAGTGCCAAGAGCGCGATCAAAACTTTGGTGCCAGACGAGCAGCAAGGTGCGCTGTACAAATGGGTTGCGATCTTAACTGGCTCGAAGAATGCGCTGAAAGGTGCGGGTTTCTTCGTTGGTGGCTTGCTGCTATCAGCGTTTGGTTTCCAAACTTCGATGATCATCATGGCAAGTGTGTTGGCCGTTGTGTTTGTATGCAGCTTGATTTGGCTTGAGGCGGATATGGGTAAGGCGAAGAGCAAACCAAAATTCCGTCAGATTTTTTCCAAGTCAGAGTCGGTGAACATTCTTTCCGCTGCACGTATGTTCCTATTTGGCGCTCGTGATGTGTGGTTTGTTGTTGCACTGCCAATTTATCTTGGCAGCGTGTTTGGTTGGGATCACCTGATGGTGGGTGGCTTCCTTGCGGCTTGGGTGATTGCTTACGGATTCGTTCAAGGTTTTGCGCCTCGTATTACCGGTAAAGCGCAAGGTCGAGTGCCAGACGGTAGTGCGGCATTGATTTGGGCGGGTATCCTTGCTGTCATCACTGGCGCGATTGCTTACGGCGTGCAAGTCGGTTGGCAACCAGAGCTGGTCATTGTGGTGGGCTTGATGATATTCGGTGCGGTGTTTGCGGTGAATTCATCTTTGCACTCTTACCTTATCGTCAGCTACGCGAAAGGTGATGGCGTTTCACTGGATGTCGGCTTCTACTATATGGCGAATGCGATGGGACGTTTGATCGGTACGGTTCTATCCGGTTGGATTTACCAAGAAGCGGGGCTGGCGGCATGTTTGTGGGTCTCTTTTGCCTTCTTAGCGCTAACGACGGTCATCTCTATCAAGCTACCAAAGGCCAAAGTGGCGACGGCTTAAATCGACTTACGATTCAGAATAAAAAATGGCTCCGCTTTGGGAGCCATTTTTGTTTTTACGATTCAGTATCGCAAATCAGCAAGTCTTGCTTATGGGCAAATGCGGCCTTGTTGTGCTGGCTGCGTCATTTCCATATCACCTTTCAGTGAGCGGTAAACGATGGTGTTCCAAACTTCACCATTGTCCATTTCGAATTCAATCGCGTAGTTAAGGCCATTCACCACTTGAGTACGTACGCTCAAGATCTCTTTTAGCTTAGCTGCGGTATTCATCTGACCAAGTACAAAATCTAATGCCTGTTGAGCCTCAGGAGTCACTTCACTTTGTGACCAGCCGCCAGCAAGGTTTTCAGCGCTGCAGATAGGGTTCGCTTCCGGTTGCGATTGTGTTGGTGCCACGGCCTCTTCCTTTTGATTACATCCAGCTAAAGCCACTACACAAACCAGTGACGCTAATAATGTTTTCTTCATAAAGACCTCTCTTAATAATCTAATTGGCATCCTAAAGGAACACAGATTTTAAAGCTGTTTCATATCCGAGAAAGCTTAGGGTTACCGAATTCACTTCGCAATAGGTGTTGGAGCGATTTATTTTGCAGATGAATGATGTTCTAGCGTCATTGTAGGGTTAAAAATAAGCAAAAACAGATTGTTAACTATTTCACTGGATGAAAATTGCCCTATGCTATAGGCGTGAAGTTACGCAAATTAGGAAAGGGTATGAGAGAAAGGGTTCTGTTTTTCGACTTATTACGTTGTGTGGCGGCGGTAGCAGTGATCGCCATCCATGTGTTAGCGCCATATCGTAATGAGTTGGGCGTGATTCCATTTGACCAATGGTTAACCGCGGTGGGTGTAAATAGCGTGACTCGTTGGGCAGTGCCAGTGTTTATTTTGATCACGGGGGCATTGATGCTCAGCGATACGCGTCCTTTTGATGCCAAGTACTACTTCAAACGGCGCTTAGGTAAGGTATTAGTCCCTTTTATTATTTGGTCGATGTTTTATGCGTATTTGTCAGGCTGGACGGCGCAAGGTTTTGACTTTGCCACCGTTGAAGAAGTGGTGAGCAACAGTCCGCATCATGCAACCTACTACCACCTTGGATTCTTCTATTACTTTATTCCGCTCTATTTTGTGATTCCGTTGTTTCAATGGGTAGTCCGTAATTGTGATGACAGTGTCCTCTATGCGTATCTGGCGGTTTGGCTACTCACCAGCGCTTTATTCTTATTCAAAATTGATGGACCGTGGAGCAATCAATACTGGCTTTATATGGGATATTTGCCACTCGGTTATGTTTTGTTTAAGAAAGTACCGCTCAATCGTTCTATGGTTACAGCGTTTGCTGCGCTTGGGCTGGTGGCATTAGTGGTGACGTTTACTATGGTTGTCGCAAATAGCTTAGAGGCAGATAAATACACAGTCGGGCGTTGGCTATCATACAAAACATTGAATGTGATCTTAGCTGCGTCGATGATCTTTATGCTGTGTCGTTACTTTGGAGAAGGTTTGGCGCCAAAAGCGCAAGAAGTGGTGAGTGTTATTAGCCAACACAGTTTGGGTATTTATCTTCTCCACCCAATTTTCTTATGGCCGATGAAAGCGTTCGGTTGGTATCAAGGGCACCCTGCATGGGTGATTCCGGTGTGGATTGTATTAAGCGGTGCTGGAGCCTTGGCGATGAGCTATTTGTTCTCCAAGTCCGCCAAGACTCGCTGGTTGTTGCCGTAGTTTAGCGTTTTAGGGCGAAGTGTAAGAACTTGTCGCCACAGTAAGTCAGTGTGCCTTTATCACCGGGATTTAGAGCGTGGTAATAGTGCACACCGATTTGAAACTCGCGTTTTGGTCCAATCGAACCGCGTTGTACATAAATCCAATATTCTTGATCGTCTTGACCTGGCTCTGCTTCTGGCACTTCTATTACTTGCTTGTCTAATATGGTCACTTGAGCGCTTTGTTCAGGTGCGTCTTCGCCAAAGTAATGCTTGCTGTAGAAGCGGAAAAATACCCATGCACCAAGTGCAATTAGGGCGAATAGAGCCAAAATAAGTGAGATTGGCATGATAACCTCCAATGTTTCATTGGCGCCTATTTTACAGAACTCCCTGATTAAACTATGAGTTGAGATAAATTATTCGTGATCTAGTAAAAGCGTCGTAGATTTTATTCGGCGCACTTCACATTTTATATGCGTTCAAGAGCACAATTTAAAAGGAAATTTGCACCTTTTGACTCGAAAAAGTTCTAAATTTATAGAAGAATGAGATGACAGACAAAGGAATGGTCAAGTAAGGAGGGTTGCGATGTCAGATATTGAGAAAGTAGTCATGCGTACCCGAACCATCGAAAAACTTCTGCGTACGCAATATCATGCGGAAGGGAAGGGGTTGCATCAATTGATCAGCAGCTGTGAAGAACGCTTGCCACACGACGTTATAGCGAAATTACGCTTTATCGCAACCGTGCGCAATAAGATTGTTCACGAAGAAGACTATAAGTTGGACGACAGAAAAGGCTTTATGGCGGCATGTGATGCCTGTGAAAAGGAACTTACGCCAAGAAGTTCTCGCTTTATTTGGCGAGCGGCTATTTTGTTAATGGCCTTGATTACGCTTGCTGCTCTTGGCTTCTATTACATGCACTGGGATATTCTAAGTAAGCATTTGTAGACTACAAAAATTGAACAATAAAAAAGGGACGCGGAAGCGTCCCTTTTTTATTTTAAACAGTAACTTAGTACATCATTGGCAGTGTCATTAAACCAACAACCACTGCAATCATTACCAGCCCTTGTTTTTGAGAAGAAGAAATCATAACACTACCCCTAAAATCATTGATGAACTCGATGTAAATAATATAGCACTGTTTTTGGCTGTTGATCAACTTCAAAGCGCAAAACTTTTCAAAACTAACACTTAACTTGCGTTTATTGACCCTTTATCGACTAATAAAACTGTGTTTTTTGTGCTGTTGTTAAAGTGTGCGACTTGTCTAATTCTTCTTCTTTTTGTTTTTAAGTGTATGATTTTTATGTGTTAAATATGGTTAATGTGATGGTGTTATAGTGTTTATTGTCTCTATGGTATGTTTGGTGATCTATTTTTGCTGAATTTCTCAAAAGTTGAGAAAATTCTATTTAATGCTAGTTAGGTCGATTTAAATTAAGGGGTTTGGAAGCGTATTTTCCTATCTGATGAGAAATTTACAGCCTCAAAAACGGATAGGCTCAGTCTTGATTGGCAATGGTTGGGTTTTTTCGACTTATCTCCTTGATGGTTAGTTATATCAGTTACTTATGTTGATTTGTCTGAATTTTTAATCTACATGATTACTGGGCTGATAGCGGTTTATTCTTTATAGGTCAGGCGGTTTTGTCCCTCTTGGTGCACAGAGGTGATGGATTTTAGTTTTGTGTTGGTTATTTACACATAGTGCTCGTGTGGTGAACAAAGTGGCGGTTTATTTTTCACAGTATTGTCTATGGTGAGCTGAAAGGCCGAGCTATTCTTAGAGGTGAATAGATTGCCACTTCGTTGATTGAGTCCGTGGTGATTACGAAATGTTTTGATTCGCTAGCGAGATCCAACTTTCATTGATTATGTCTTTACATCAAGATTGGTCTACCTAGACTAGCGGCGAGATTACGTGAAAGGTGTATCGGCATGTGGAGTTGGTTAGCGATTGGGCTATCGGGGATGTATTCCGTGTTGGGGGCAAAACAGGCCAATCCAACGCAGTCTCTAACATTTAAAATTTTTACTCTGCTATTGCTGCTGATTTTGGCACTGACTGAGGGTTCTTCAGCACCACATACTTATTGGATCGTGGGTGGTCTCGTGGTCTCGATGTTTGCTGATACGCTCCATTCGTTTAAATCTCGTAAGCCTCTCTATTTTGCTGGTTATCTACTGGCACAAATTTGCTATAGCAAATCGTTCTGGGTTCAGCTCAATGGTGACATTGTGTGGTGGCTGTTAGCTTTACTGCTTGCTGCAAGTATTGTGGCTTTCTTCCTCTTGCTACCACAGTTAGATTCCATGGTCTTTCCGGTCGTGATCATGGGTATCATGCTGGTTCAACTGGCTTGGGCGGCGGGTGAGGTTTGGTTACAAGTGCCAAGCTTTGCTAATGCGATCGGGTTTAGTGGCACCTTAGTGATGATTTATTCTGCCTTAGCTTACGCGATACATGGCTATCGTAAGCCGATGAAGCGTGCCTATGTCTGGGTGAGCGGCAGTTACTTCTTAGCCCATGCATTAATTGTTGCTTCTATCATTTACTAACTTAGGTCAAAGCAATCGATCATGTTTTAGTTACACTGCCCAGACTAACTTTGAAGATTGGAATCGATGATGACTGAAATTCATGCACATAACTTGCTGAACCTACTCCGTGAAACCCCAATGAATCGTGATGAACTTGCTGCTCATTTCGGCACAGATGCGCGCTTTCATACCTGTAAGCTGAATGATCTAGACTTAGATGCATTGCTAGAGTTTTTGCTAAAGCGCGAAAAAGTACGCGAACTTGAAGGTAAGTTTGTGGTTAACATGGCGCGCGTTTGTAATCACTAAGCGGCGGCTAAGCGTTATTCGTTGAGGGCGGGAAATCCATTTCGCCTTCAACCATATATTCACGTATTCACTTTGTTATACTGGCCGCCAATTTTCCTGTCGAGGTCAGAACATGGACATTCTTTCTGCAGCGACCATGCTGTTTCTTATTATGGACCCGCTCGGCAATTTGCCGATTGTGCTGTCCATTCTCAAACACCTAGATGCTAAGCGTCGCCGTAAAGTGTTAATCCGTGAATTGTTGTTTGCCTTGATGATTTTGATGCTATTCCTCTTCGCAGGCCGAAGCATCATGAGCTTCCTTCATGTTCAACCTGAAACCTTGAGTATTTCTGGCGGTATTATTCTGTTCATCATCGCGATTAAGATGATTTTCCCTAGTGCGGGCAGTATTACTGGTTTAGCGGCTGGCGAAGAACCATTCATTGTGCCGATGGCGATTCCGATGATAGCTGGACCATCTGTGATTGCTGCATTGTTGCTATTGTCTTCTCAGCACCCAGATAAGATTATGGAGCTGTCGGCAGCTGTGTTGATTGCATGGGGGGCGACGTTCTTTATCTTGATGTTCTACAGTTTCTTCCACCGTATTTTAGGGGAACGCGGTCTGAAAGCCGTCGAACGTTTGATGGGATTACTCTTGGTGATGATTTCTACTCAGATGTTCCTTGATGGCGTGAAGAGCTACATGGGTTAAGCCTTTGTCCACCGGATGAATACAAAAAAGCCGCTCTAGTGAGCGGCTTTTGTTTATCTGAGGTTTCTACATCATATGCTTGCGACGGATATCGAGCAGAGCAAAGATGCCAAAAATCAAAATCGAGTATTTCTCCCAACTGCTCATCTTAATTTTGTCACCAAATGCACCGATGAAGATCGCCATTTGTAGACCATGCATAATGAACAAAAATGCCGCCATGATATACAGCGCAATGGCCGCTTTACCTGGAAAGGGCATAAAGATGTTGAGGATTAATATAAACCAGACAAAGGCGATGGCCGCTTTAGCCAGTATCAATAATGCTTTCATTTAACTATCCTTTTAAATTGAGGCTTTAAGATGTTGCGCGTTCATATAAGCGGTAGCTGACTTGGCCTGCGGTTTTCTCGCGGTGCAGACGCCAGTTTTCTGGAAGCCCAGCAATGTTTAGTTCTTTCTCTGTTTCAATATAAATCATCGCATCTTCAGCCAGCCAGCCATTTTGCTCAAGCAAGGTCACGGTTTCATCCAATAAGCCTTTGCGAAACGGCGGATCGATGAATACTACGTGATGTGGCGTACCCGGTTGCTTCAAAAAGCTTAACGCATCGGTGTTCACTACATGAATATTACTAGTATTCAATGATGCAATGTTCTTTTGTAACTGCTGAAATGCTTGTGGATTTAGCTCCACCATGGTGACAAGCTCTGCTTGGCGAGAAGCGGCTTCAAAGCCTAAGCCGCCCGAGCCAGCAAATAGATCGAGGCATTTGGCTTGCGGCACATCTTGAGCTAACCAGTTAAATAGGGTTTCTTTTACGCGATCCGTGGTTGGGCGCAAACCTTCAGCGTCATGAACAGGTAGCTTTCTGCCTCTCCATAAACCACTAATAATGCGAACAAAGCCCGTTGTTGGCTTTTTTTGTGATGAGTTTTGCTGGCGACGTCTTACCATAGATTTTTTGACCGCTAATAAAGTGATACTATATCCAATCGCCCAAGCTTTGAGCTTGGATACAGCCCAGAATATTCAAGATGACAGAGTGTAACACTAATAAGATTAGATTCACCTAATTGGAAAGTTTTCACAACTTTGTCATTCGCCTTTTCTGTCAAGATAATATTCTTGTCAGAAAAGAGTCATTAATAGATAAGAAGACAATCTAGGATAGCCCCAGATGACGGAAAAAAAGAAGCGCGGATTACTTTCGTGGCTAGGTTTTGGTGATGAAGAGCAAAGCCAAAAACCGACAACTGAAGAATCAGTAAAAGAAGAAGCAGCGGAAGTACCTGCCGCCGAGCAACAATCTACAGAAGATGCTGCCGATCAAGCAGAAGAAAAAACAATTGTTGAAGAAGAAACTGAGAAGCCTGAGCCTGTCCTAGCAGAAGCAGAAGCAGAAGCAGAAGCAGAAGCAGAAGCAGAAGCAGAAGCAGAAGCAGAAGCAGAAGCGCCAGTTGTGCCTCGCATCCAAGAGCAAGAGAAGCCAACGGAAAGCTTTTTTGCTCGTCTTAAGCGCAGTCTAAGCCGTACTAAAGCGAACATTGGTGCAGGCTTCTTTGGTCTGTTCAGTGGTAAGAGGATCGATGAAGACCTTTTCGAAGAGCTAGAAGAACAACTGTTGATTGCTGATGTGGGGATGAATACCACCACCAAAATCATCGACAACCTGACCGAGAAAGCTTCTCGCGGTGATCTGAAAGATGGTGAAGCACTTTACGGCCTATTAAAAGAAGAGATGGCAGAAATCTTAGCTAAAGTAGAACAGCCTCTCGAAATCGACAGCAGCAAAACCCCTTACGTTATCTTGATGGTTGGTGTGAACGGCGTTGGTAAAACAACTACGATCGGTAAGCTAGCGAAGCAATTCCAAAACCAAGGCAAGAAAGTCATGCTCGCTGCAGGTGATACCTTCCGTGCAGCAGCGGTTGAGCAGCTACAAGTATGGGGCGAGCGTAACAACGTTCCTGTCATTGCTCAGCACACTGGTGCAGACAGCGCATCTGTTATCTATGATGCAATTGAAGCGGCAAAAGCGCGTGGCGTTGATGTCGTGATTGCAGATACTGCCGGTCGTTTACAAAACAAAGCTAACTTAATGGAAGAGCTACGCAAGATCGTGCGCGTGATGAAGAAGATTGATGATTCTGCACCGAATGAGATCATGCTGACGCTAGACGCGGGTACAGGTCAAAATGCCATTAGCCAAGCGAAACTGTTCAGTGACGTGGCCCCTCTAACTGGGATTACATTGACTAAGCTGGATGGTACCGCGAAAGGTGGCGTTATCTTTGCTATTGCTGATCAGTTCGAAATCCCAATTCGCTACATTGGTGTAGGCGAAGGTATCGAAGACTTGCGTCCTTTCGAAACTCAAGAGTTCATCGACGCTCTGTTTAGCCGTGAAGAGTAATTAGAGTTAGAGGTAATCAACGGTGATCAAATTTCAGCAAGTGAGCAAAGCATATCGAGGTGGTCGACAAGCCTTACAGAAGGTCGATTTTCATCTTAGGCGCGGAGAAATGGCGTTTTTAGGTGGCCACTCGGGTGCGGGTAAAAGTACTTTGTTGAAACTGATATGTGCAATAGAGCGCCCAACTGATGGAAAGATCCAGTTCAACGGGCACGACATTACGCGTATTCCAAGCAAAGACATCCCTTTTTTACGTCGTAATATTGGGATTGTGTTTCAAGATCACCGTTTATTGATGGACCGAAGCGTGTTCGACAATGTCGCGCTGCCGATGCGTATTGAGTCGATTTCTGAAAATGAAATCAAACGCCGAGTTTCTGCGGCATTGGATAAAACGGGTCTACTTGATAAAGCCCGTTGTCTACCTAGTCAACTCTCGGGAGGTGAGCAACAGCGTGTCGGTATCGCTCGTGCTGTTGTAAACCGACCAACGTTATTGGTGGCGGATGAACCGACGGGTAATTTAGATCCAGAATTGTCTAGTCGTGTTATTCGCTTATTTGAAGAGTTTAATCGTGCTGGCGTAACGATTCTCCTTGCGACGCATGATATCGGGTTAGTAAATACTCGCCCTCAATATCGCCACTTTGAATTGAACCAAGGTTTCCTTAGTGAGGTAGAAGACTATGGTAGGTAATAAGCGCACCCAGAAGAAAGGGCGTAATACTGGTCGTGCAAATACCGATAGTTTTTTCTCCGTCCATCTGAAGCAAGCGAAAGCTTCTTTTCGTGCGTTATGGCGACGTCCATTAGGTAATATCCTTACCCTTGCCGTGATTTCGATGGCGCTTTCCATGCCAGCATGTTTATACCTATTAGGTAAAAATGTAGCGGGCGCAGCCGAAGATGTAGCTTCACCATCGCAAGTTAGTGCTTACTTAGTTGAAGGGATGCCAGATGCTAGGGTGATGGTATTAAAAGATCAGATAGAAACTTGGCCTTTGGTAAAAGAGGTGGAATATATTTCGCCACAACAAGGTCTATCAGATCTAAGCCAATACGCTGGGTTTGACCAAGCGTTGAGCCTGTTGAGTGGTTATGCACTACCTGGTGTGTTGGTGATTACGCCAGATACCGAGTTAAAAAGTGATATCAAAGCGTTAGCGAAGGACGTCCGCCAACAGCAAGACGTTACCGATGTTAGGCTTGATGAGGATTGGTTAACTCGTTTAGATGCGATTAAAACCCTTGCTGGTATTATTGTCATCACCCTGACAATACTGATGTTAGGTGCTGTATTTTTAATCGTCGGCAATACATTACGTTTTAATGTATTAGCAAATAAAGAAGAGATTCAAACCATGAAACTGATCGGCGCGACCGACAGTTTTATTCTTCGCCCCTACCTTTATACAGGCATGTGGTTCGGAGTACTAGGCGCAGCAATAGCATGGTTGGTTACTGCATTAGTTACAGTGGTAATGAATAGTGCGGTAGAAGATTTAGCAGCGCTGTACGATAGTCAGTTCCGTTTGATTGGCTTGAGCTGGGATGAATCTCTGTTATTGATCATCACTGGCAGTTTATTGGGTTGTATTGCCGCACGAGTATCCGCGCAGCGACACCTAAAAGAAATTGAACCAGTTTAGGTGATAAAGGTCTTATACTTGGAATTTATTAGCACAAGCTAATTTTTCTCTCTTGTTTAGACGATTTGTTTATGGATAATTGCTCACCCTTCTTGCAACTTGTTCACTTTGAGTTCAAGATGGCGAAGCTAAATTGCAATGTATTGCTCCAGATCAGAGATTGATGAGGAATTGAATGTCAAACGAAGCGTATCCGATGGCCCTAGTCACGCAAGATAGCCTTGATAGCTATATCCGTTCTGTAAACAGCTACCCAATGCTGACACCAGAAGAAGAGCGAGGACTGGCAGAAAGATTACACTACAACGGTGAGATTGATGCGGCGAAAGGCCTGATCTTGTCACACCTACGATTTGTTGTTCACGTTGCTCGTGGCTACTCAGGCTACGGCTTGCCAATGGCAGACCTAGTTCAAGAGGGCAACATCGGTCTGATGAAAGCGGTTAAGCGTTTCAACCCAGAAGTGGGTGTTCGTTTGGTCTCTTTTGCGGTTCACTGGATCAAAGCAGAAATTCATGAATATGTGCTACGTAACTGGCGTATCGTGAAGATTGCGACTACAAAAGCGCAGCGTAAACTGTTCTTTAATCTGCGTAAGTCGAAAAAGCGCCTAGGTTGGTTCAACAATGGTGAAGTAGAAACGGTTGCACGTGAGCTGGGGGTAGAGCCTTCAGAAGTGCGTGAAATGGAATCTCGTTTGGCAGCAATAGATTCAACGTTCGATATGCCAACAGACGAAGACGACAGTTCGAATTCATATACAGCCCCAATGCTGTACTTAGAAGATAAGTCGTCAGATGTCGCGGACAATGTTGAAGCGGCTAACTGGGAAGCACATACCAATAACCGTTTGAGCCATGCATTAGCAAGTCTAGATGAGCGTAGTCAGCGTATCGTAAGCTCGCGTTGGTTAGACGATCAAAAAGCAACACTGCAAGATCTAGCGGATGAGTTTGGTGTATCTGCTGAGCGTATTCGTCAGCTAGAAAAGAACGCGATGAAGAAGCTAAAATTAGCTGTTGGTGAGTTCTAACTTCCAATCCTAATACAAAGTAAGATTTTCATAGAAAGCCGAGATCATGTGATCTCGGCTTTTTTATTGTCGATCTAAATTCGATGAAGTTTGCGATCCATTTTATCTGTGCTACCTGTGTATAACTCTGTGAAGTAATTATTCATCAACTGTTCGAAAGCCGGACAAAATAAGGCTTTATCGCCGTTTTTGTTTTGGGGATAGTTCTGAATATACACACAGTTAGATCAAGATCATCACTACATATTGTGGATCAAAAGATCCAAATGCACTTTATCAACGCAATTCACAGATTTATCCACAAACGGTTGGAATATGAACAGCTTTAAATGACCAGACTATCTCTGTGGCTAAGTTTGGCTTTGGATAGGTTACAATGAAGTCAATTCTGAGAACAACATGAGAAAGTAAATGGACCAGTTTCAACACATTGATGTACAAAGTGCTCAAGCCTTGCTTAAACAAGGCGAAGCTAAACTTGTCGATATTCGTGACCCTCAATCTTTTGCAGTGGCGCATGCAGAATCCGCTTTTCATCTGACCAATGACTCAATCGTGGCCTTTATGGACGAAATAGAGTTCGAACAACCTGTTTTAGTGATGTGCTATCACGGCATCAGTAGTCAAGGTGCTGCACAATATTTGGTTAACCAAGGCTTCGAACAGGTGTACAGTGTGGATGGTGGCTTTGAAGCCTGGCAACGAGCAGAACTCCCAATAGTGAGAAGTTAATGAAGAGATTGGTAACGTTAAGTAATCCACGTATGGCGCAAGCTTTCATTGATTACATGGCATCGCGCAAAATTGAGATTCAGATGATGCCGGAAGGTGAAGGGCAGTTTGCGCTTTGGTTGACGGACGCGCAGCATGAAATAGAAGTCGACGCGGAGCTGAAGCAGTTCTTAGCCAACCCATCGGCTTCGAAATACAGCGCGGCCTCGTGGGACGTTGCCGATACTCGCAAGAGTAAATTTCATTACTCCAGCCCAAGCATCATGGGGATGATCAAAGCCAAAGCGGGTCCTGTGACTTTATTGATCATGGCCGTTTGTACAGTTATCTACTTTTTACAGATGTTTGGTTTTGGTGATGGGGTGTTTGCACTGCTGCACTTCCCCGCTTTTGAAGGTCAGCAATGGCAAGTTTGGCGTTGGATAAGTCATGCATTGCTGCATTTTTCAGTGACACATATTGTGTTTAACCTACTGTGGTGGTGGCAGTTAGGTGGTGATATCGAACGTCGCCTAAGCTCCGGTAAGTTACTGCAAATCTTCTTTATCTCTGCGGCGCTGTCTGGCGCTGGGCAATTTTACGTAGAAGGGGCCAACTTCGGTGGCTTGTCTGGTGTGGTCTATGCGCTACTTGGTTACTTGTGGGTTCTTGGTTATCGCTGCCCACACCTTGGCTTAGCCCTACCTAAACCGATTATTGGCTTTATGCTGGTGTGGTTAGTACTAGGCTTTGTTCAGCCATTTATGGCGATTGCCAATACTGCCCACTTGGTAGGTTTGCTCTCAGGTATGGCGATTGCGCTGTTTGATTCAGGCAAACAGAAATACCAACAAGCATTGTGAGCACTTGATAAGAATAAAAAAGACCGCCGAAAGGCGGTCTTTTGTTTTACGCTGTAAACCTGAAGAGGTTATTGATAGAGATACTTGGTAAAGAGTAAATCAGCAATAATGGTCTTGCCTGTTTCTGGAAGAAGAATCTCATTGAGTTTTTCTACCAAGGTTTTACGTAAGTCTTCTCGGCCAGACAATGATTTAATCGTATCTTCAGTTTGTTTGCCCAGTAACTCTATAACCGCATCACGAATGAGCGGTTGATGATGTTCGACAACAGCAAGATCTTGTTGGCTCATGACCATAATATCGATACGAACTTGTACATAACCTAGCTTTTTGCCTTTGGTGTAAAAGTTAGTAGTTAAATCTGGCTCAAGAGTAAAATAGGCCAACTGAGGCCCTGTTTCTTCCGATTCTGCCCAACTAGGTGCAGAGATCAGCAAGCTCAATGCAAAAATAATTTGGGCTACATAACGTTTGTACATATTTCTAACTTTTCTTTCTCTGGATCGCGATACTCGAATCGCTTTAGTCTTGATACAATAGACCGTCTATAACAAATAACGGAACTTACAGTTTCAATAAGACGGTAAGTTGTTGCTTTATTGTACGCATAAAGCCACCAATTGAATACTAGTATGAATCAGCCGATATCACTCTATATTACTTCTTTAATGGAAGTAGAGTGGCAAAAACCCGAAGATTTCGCATTTCCCAATGAATTTGCTCAGCATTGGCTTGAGGAGCAAGGGTCTTTGTCACGCCGTTTGAAGCAGCACTGTCAGGAACTGACAGTGGAATTGCTGCATAACCAAATTGTTACTGCACAGACATTACGTGCAGATGAAAGTCTCTTGTTATCCGACCAAGATTGCCTGCTTAGAGAGGTGATTTTATGTGGTGATAATACAGATTGGGTCATTGGCCGCACGTTAATCCCACGCACAACTTTGGTTGATCAACAATATGACTTGGCTCAGCAAGGGGATATCCCGTTGGGTTTGACCGTATTCAGCGCTGATAATGTTGAACGCGATGCTCTGCAAATGGGGTGGGTTGATCTGCCACAAGGGCGCTTTTTAGCGCGTCGCTCAAGATTGTGGATGAATCACAAACCGATGCTGGTCGCTGAGTTATTCTTACCAAATTCACCCGTTTACGCTAAGGAGAAGGTGTAAATGTCCGCAGAAAAAGCCAAAGCATATTGGCAACTGATGCGAATGGATCGCCCAATTGGCTCATTGTTGTTGTTGTGGCCGACGGTTTGGGCACTTGTGATTGCCGCGCAGGGCATGCCAAATTGGGATGTACTCATCGTGTTTGTATTAGGCGTGTTCCTAATGCGCAGCGCTGGTTGTGTGATTAACGATTTTGCCGACCGTAAAGTCGATGGACATGTGAAACGTACCAAGCAGCGTCCTTTGCCATCGGGTAAAGTGACCTCGAAAGAAGCGATTGGTTTGTTTTTGGTTCTTGGTATCAGTTCGTTCTTATTAGTGCTAACTATGAATCCGCTTACGATTAAGCTCTCTTTTGCGGGCATCTTTTTAGCGTTCATCTATCCATTTATGAAGCGTTACACCCATCTGCCACAGCTGTTTTTGGGCTTGGCTTTTAGTTGGGCGATTCCGATGGCATGGGCTGCGCAAACTGGCGACCTGCCTTGGATTGTGTGGTTTGTGTTTGTGATTAACGCGCTGTGGACCATTGCCTACGACACTCAATACGCGATGGTTGACCGAGACGATGACTTAAAGATTGGTATCAAATCGACGGCTATCTTGTTTGGCCGTTATGACAAACTAGTGATTGGTGTTCTGCAGTTAGTTACTTTGGCGATGTTAGTGCTGCTAGGTCAACACTATGAACTTGGACAGAGCTACTACTGGACGATTCTGGTTGCGGCTTCTTTGTTTGTATACCAGCAACACTTGATTCGCCACCGAGAGCGCGACTTGTGTTTTAAAGCCTTCCTTAACAACAACTATGTCGGAATGGTGATTGCGATCGGTCTTCTTATCGCTTTCTGGTAACGGCATAGTACAAACATTCAGATAGAAAAAGGCATCCAATTGGATGCCTTTTGTGTTTTTGTCGAGTGGGTATCGAGCTTAAGCGAATTATGCTTGCAGCTGGTGGATACTCTCTTCGATGGTCAACTTCACTTCTGGGTAAAGCAGAGCAAATAGCAGTTTGGCAAATTGCTGCGTCTTCTCAAGATCGCAGTTGCCGTCACTGTCTAGGTATTGCTGCTCTTTCAGCGTATTGAACATCGCAGCAAACACACCTTTGTCGAAGAATTCTGGCGCGTTAATACCGTGCAGACGCCCCAAACGCTGTGCAATGTCTTGGCTCTTCTGCTCAAGATCAGATTTACCCAGTTCTTGGTCAGCTACCAGTAAGTTCATCGCTATAGAGTAGCGTTGTAGCGTTTCAGTGATAGTACGACCCAACAGAACCAATGATTGGTTGTTTGATTGGTTGATTTCCAGCTTCTCACCGTCTTGGCAAATCATCTTCTGCTCAATGAACTCGTTCAAGATCTTCACGACCAGCTCGTTCAACTCTTCTTCCTTATAGCTTAGGAACAGCTCTTTTTTCAGGAATGGATAGATTTGAGCGACGTTGTCTTGAATCTTCTCTACAGTTACGTTGCGCTGACGAATAATCATCTGAGCAATCAATGATGGTAGAGCGAACAAGTGAATGATGTTGTTGCGGTAGTAGGTCATCAGAATCGACTGACTACGATCCAGCGAAATGATGTCACCCATGGTGTCGGTTTCAATTACAAACTTATCGAGTGAGATAGCGTGATCCACCAACTCTTCAGCACTTTCTGTTGGAACGGTTGAAGTGTTTGAGTATGGGTTGTTCTTAAGTAGCTTCAGGTAGCATTCAATCTGGTTGATCAAAGAGTCACGAGACAACGCACGCTGACGAGAAGCCAATAGCGCTGTCGCACATAGAGTCAGCGCGTTAGTTGCTGCTGCATCGTTAATGTGCGTCATCATCTTGTTTGCTAGGCCGTTTACCACAGGGTTCATCCATTGTGGTTTGCTACCGCCCATGCGGTCGATGTCTTTGGTCCATTCTGGCGCGTGTTCATTCAGGTATTGGTTTAGCTGAATCGGCTCACCGAAGTTCACATAACCAAGACCAAAGTTGCGCAGCTTACGCAGAGTACGTAGAACAAGACCTGCGTTTTCTTTCTCTTTGCGTGAACCGCGAAGCTCTTTGGCGTAAGTACCCACTTCCATTACGTGCTCGTAACCGATGTACACAGGCACTAACGTTACTGGACGGTTTAGACCGCGCAACATGGCTTGAATCGTCATTGCCAACATACCGGTTTTTGCTTGAAGCAGACGACCAGTACGTGAACGACCACCTTCACTGAAGTACTCAACCGAGTAGCCTTTAGCAAACAGCTCTGATAGGTACTCACGGAAAATCGTTGAGTACAGCTTGTTGCCTTTAAAGCTACGACGAATAAAGAACGCACCACCACGACGGAAGATTGGACCCGCTGGGAAGAAGTTCAGGTTGATACCCGCAGCAATATGCGGTGGCACCATACCTTCATGGTACAGAACGTAAGAAAGCAGTAGGTAGTCCATGTGGCTGCGGTGACATGGCACGTACACGATCTCATGACCATCTTGCGCTAGGCGACGAACGGTCGAAGCGTTGTTGATGTGCAGACCTTGGTACAGCTTAGTCCACAACCAGCCCAGAATACGATCGCCATTTTTCACCAAACCATAAGAGAAGTCCGCTGCAATCTCGTCCATGATGTCATGGGCTTCTTTGCGTGCTTTCTCGATAGAAATGTTTTTACTTTGCGCTTCGTCTTCAATCG
>Ga0209379_10001181_pt1 | contig 17870 bp, 12 predicted proteins | sample tdDd001_FD_187124 | JGI IMG/M metagenome (GOLD analysis project Ga0209379, IMG submission 187124) | Marine sediment microbial communities from the Atlantic coast under amendment with organic carbon and nitrate - tdDd00.1 (SPAdes)... | ecosystem: Environmental > Aquatic > Marine > Coastal >...
ACAATCGCTGGTGAGCAAGGTTTGATACTAGGGAGGCGCCCGTTTACTTAAGTTCTTTGAACCAAAGGTTGTGGTGCTGCTTCGCCCAGTTTTCGTCACAGTAGCCAGAGGTCATGTTAGACATGCCGCCTTCAGACATGACTGTCGCCATAAAGATGTGAACGACTGAGAATGCGCTGATGATGATGGTTGAGGCAATGTGTATTGCCAGCATCAAGTTAGCGGTATTCTTTGTGACGGCGAAGGTTTCAGGGAACATCATTGTCAGACCTGAAATCACCATCAGGCCACCAAAGATGGCAAATACCCAGAACCACAGTTTCTCACCGGCGTTGGCAAAACCTGCATCAGGGTGATGTTTCTTACCTGTGTTCAGGTAGCCACCCAATACGGCAAACCACTTAAGGTCATAGCTTGCTGGAATTTGCTTAGGTGCCCACATCAATACCATCAAGACGTAACCTAAGATGAATGGGAAAGCCATTAGCTCATGCAGACCACTCGACAGACCAACGAGTGATGTCCAGCTGGAGGCATTCATGCTTGGCTCGAAGTAGTGTCGACCACCGGCTAAGACCAGACCCGTAAGCATTAGCAGGATGCAGGCAATCGCTCCCAGCCAGTGCACACTGATACTTAAGCCTGACCAACGTTTAATCATCTTACCCGAGAAGCCGTTATCCAGACGTGAGATACCGTTCACCAGAATAAAGATGATAAACAGGGCGATGACGCCAAACAGGCTGGCAAAAACCAGAAATGCGATGCTATCAGTGTTGCTTAAGTAACCTAAGATAGTCTCGTCGGCTTCTTCTGGTATTGATGCAGGCATCAATAACTCAGCTTGTGTTGGCATACCACGCAGTTCAGGGATGTCACCCTCAATAACGTGCTCCTGGATAGTTTGCCACTGCTGAGGCTGCAATGTTGCAACATCAGCGGCCATTGCTGCCGTTGAGACAAACAGGCTGATGACAATAAAACTAAACAATCTTATTGCTCTGTTCATTCATAACTCCTTTAGCGACTTAAGGTCGCCTATTCGGTTCTACCCGCCGAATACCTGAGGGGATTGTAGATTCAGGTATCGACGGATATCACCATTTTACTTGGTACATAGTGCGTTAACTTATCTTGTATAGAGTCAACGCATCACTGCATTTGCTGTGTGATAAAAAGGTGCAGTTCGGTGGCAAATTCTCGCCAAAAAGCTTGCTTGGCATGGGTTTTTATCCCTTCACAGAAGGGAGTGATCCATGTGCCAAGGTGCTTAATGAGAAATTCGTCGGCAATGGCCGTGAGTTCCTCGAAGGCTTCGATATTATTTGCCGCTTTCTGCTCACTTGCTAACGCGTGAACACAGTAGAGAAACTCCAGCTCGTTACCGATAAAGTCGGCAGGTTCATTGAATTTTTCATCAATGACCAAACCAATCTCTTGGTAAAATTCGGCAACTCTGACCGTTTCATCTGTATTCATGACATGATTGCCGCTGCGATAAACGCCCTCGTAAGGAGCAACCAGAAGCTTATATGGACCGATACACATGCGGTTGAAGTCAAACTCCAATTCCGATGAGTCATCGACAAGTTTCTTTGCTTCGGTGAGCAAAGGGCTATCTGAACGATTCGCTTCGAGATATGCGATCATGCCAGTTAACGCCTCAGTCCCTGAGGGCGAAAAAATCATCGATTTATAGGCAAAGTAAGCCGTTGCCATCGGACCATATTGCGTTGTCATTATGCGCGTTCCTTAATAATCACCATGTTAGGTTTCGTGATGCAATCGCCGTAACCGACACCTTCTTTACTGGCTGAAGGCTTCTTCAACACCTCATCGATGTTTCCGGTTTCGATACATTGCACAGGACAACCTGTCACACACGCAGGCTTCATGCCGCGGTCGAGTAGCTCAACACACATGTTGCACTTATCGGCCTTGCCATCGTCTTCGCGGATGTTGACTGCAGAGTATGGGCAGGCGCTGACACATAGGCCACAACCTGTACATTTCTCACGATCCAGCACAACGATACCGTCATCTCTGACGTGGTAGGCTTTTGTTGGGCAGACCATCAGACATGCTGGGTTTTCGCAGTGCATGCAAGAGTGAGATAGCCACACATCAATCGCACCATCTTCGCGCTCTACTTCATAGCGATCGACTTTACGGAATCTGTGGTTCTCTGGCAGTTCGTTGTGAATTTGGCAGGCGACAGTACAGGCACCACAACCCACACAGTTTTCTTGTCTGAAGACAAAGCCCACTTTTTGATTAATTGACATCTTTTACTCCTTAGGCTTTTTCTATCGCGACATTAGTCGAATGGTAGGCAGAGCAGCCGCCCATATCGGTTAACTTGTCGGTGGTGAGGTTGTTGGTACAGCTGGCTCTTCCCTGTGGGTCCATACGGCGCCAGTTGTTTTTTGGTGCCATAACGGTACCGCGCCCAACCTGACCTGAAACCTGTGCGGTGAAGAAAGCCTCACCTCGGTGGTTGCTGAGTCTGACTGTGTCGTTGTTCTTAATTCCAAGCTCTTTGGCATCTTCGCTGTTGATCTTGGCCATGTACGCCGGGAAGTTACGAATATACTTCACGTTGTAGAACGAGCTGTTGGCACGTTGAGGGATCGCAGGAGATAACATGCGGAATGGCAAGTTTTTCTCTTCAGGGATCATCTCATCTTCAGGCAGACCGAAGTCAAGAACTGGGTGGTAACCGGCGTCAATCATCATCTGAGAGTAGAACTCAATCTTGCCGCTGTCAGTCTTGTATTTGCCATCACCGAAGTAAGGACGTTGATCGTAAACCGTAACGAACTTATCTTTGATGATCTGCTCGTAAGTGATGTTGTTGTGTCTGAATGCTGGCTCTTCGGTGTCTAAGAAGTCACGAAGAATTTGTTCATAATCGACACGCATCTCTGGGTGATGATCCAATCCCATATGAGCGGCTAACTCTTTGAAGAAGATCCAGTTATCTTTAGATTCACCTAAAGGCTCAATCACTTTCTCAGAGGTTTGCATGTGGTAACAGTTGTAATCGGTACCCATATCAGGGAACTCGAACTGTGTGGTCGATGGCACGATGATATCTGCTAGCTCGGCCGTATCTGTCATCAAGAAATCATGAACAACCAAGAACAGATCATCACGCATAGCGCCGCGACGACAAGCATTCGAATCCGGTGCTACCGATACGAAGTTACCGTTGTAGTTAATCACAGCCTTAATAGGCTTGATTGGCTTACCGTAAGCTGTTGGGTTAGTCGGGTGAATCGCCTTAGCGATCTCCGTCATGTTCACATGGCCTACTGTATCGCCATGTGGATGGATATGGTCGGCACGACCCTTAGAGTAGTTTAAGCTGTCATCGGCTTGGGTGTTATCGTAAACGAAACCATTACCAATCTTACCGTACTGACCCGCAACGGCGTGCATCATAGCGATAGCACGAGACATACGTGCGCCGTTGTAGTTACGCTGCATACCATAACCCAGACGCAGTACAGATAGCTCAGATTCACCGTAGACTTTGGCGAACTTGAACATCTTCTCTCTAGGTACACCTGTGACCTTCTCAATTTCGTCATAGCTCATTTCATCTAGACGTTTAAGCAGGTCCTGGTAACCGATAGTGTTAGCTTCGATAAACTTAGTATCGGCTAAATTATTTTCAATCAGGTACTTCATGATACCAGTAGCAAGGTGGGTATCTGTACTTGGCTTTGGCTGTAACCAGATATCAGCCTGAGATGCGATTGGTGTACGCATTGGGTTCACAACCAATAGCTTTGCACCTTTGTCGCGCGCCTGGTTGATAAACTTGATGCCGTGAACGTTGGTTGCCGTCTCGTTCTGACCCCAAGAGATATAACAATTAGTGTAGATATTGTCGTATGGATCTGGACCTTGGTAAGTACCAGTCACTGACTTAAGGCCTTCATAGGCGGCGAATACACACACCTTACGGTCGAGTTTACGTGCACCTACGGCGTTAAAGAAACGGCTTGGTCCGCCGTATTTACCGATAACGCCTTCATGGCCTGAGTAGCTGTATGGCAGAATAGAATCTGCGCCATGTTCTTTAATGATCGTTTTCAGGCGAGCGCTGATCTTTGCATAGGCTTCATCCCATGAGATACGACGCCATTTGCCTTCGCCTTTTTCACCCGCGCGTTCCATCGGATGTAAAATACGGTCAGCTGCATAGGTGTACTGCACGTAGGCATGGCCCTTAACACAAGGTGAGGTGCCCATCTTCTTCATCTCTGAAGCACCTTCAACATAGGTCATACGGCCATTTTGTACGGTAAATTTAAGTAAGCATCGGTCTGCACAGTTACGCTGACACGTGTGATATACAATTTTACCTTCACGCTTGAGTAACTTATCAGGCGCGCCGCCACGTTGTTCCGTAGCACTAGCAATGCCGGGCATCAAGCCTGACAGAGAGCCAACAACGGAGCTGGCTCCGACTCCCTGCAGGAATGTGCGTCTGTTAATCTTCATATGTGTTCCCCATCTTGGTAGTGTTAATTCACTACTTATTTTTTATCTGCAAAGTTCGATCATTTTTTATAATTCAAGCAATGTTTGATACCGGCTTCAGGCGTAGCGTTTAAGTACCATCTCTTGCTTTTATTGCTCACATTTACTACTCATATCTGTGTGTTTATATTTTAAAGCTCCTTTTTAAAGTGGATCTGCCGGAAATATTGAGCTGTCAACTTGCAGGGAGACCAGGCTCATTTTTCATGGCGTAGTTAAATATTTTACTCTTCACTCGCGAGTCGCCACTCCCTCTCTAATCCGCAGATTAGCTTGGATTTTACCCAGTTGAAGGCGGCAGAATTATTGGTGTCTCCGAACAAGACATAGTTACCAATTTCACGGTTTTCCCGGCGACGGATACGGCACTTCTGCGCCAGCTGCTCGGGTAATTTAAGACATTGGATCTTTGGGACCATCTTGACGAACTGCCGGGTAAACTGATTACAGCTTAAGGTGATGGCATCTGATTCGCTGAGCAGTCTGATGGCAGATGCCAGGCTGTCGGTATAACCTTCCACCTCCATGGGGGGAAGCCCTTTCTCGCGGCAGAGGTTCACCAGCAAGGGACAGCTAAGATCGTCATAATTATCGATCTCAAGACAGGAGTAGTTGGAGATATTCTCTAGCGTGAGCTCCTGAGTGAGAATGGGATGCTCGTTGTTAACCAGAAGATATAAACTGTCGGTTTCGGCAAACATCTCGTAGTTTAGGTTTTTACCGTTGAAGCCTTCATAGACTACGACAAAATCCATATCGCCATTGGCAAGTTCGGTACTGCAATCATGAGTGAGTACACGCACATCGAAACGTAAGTTCGGGGCTTCCAATAGAATGTCATTACGTATTACTTTTAAGACGGCGTAGACGAATTCATCGTAAGCATGGATCGTGTACTGACCTCCTGACTCTGCGGGAGTAAAAACCGAATGCTGCATTTCGATTTTTTGATATTGAGCGACTAAAGCTTTCGCCATAGGAATTAACTGATGCGTTTTTTCGGTGGCAATAAAACCAGAGGTGCGACGTATAAAGAGTGAATCTTTAAAAATATCTCGCAATATTTTTAAAGTTCTACTTACGCCGGAAGCTGTCATGCCTAATTCATTTGCAGCTTGGTGACTTTGTCCATGCTCGTATATAGCAATAAATACTTTTAATTGATTGTAATTAAGTTGATCAATTTTATTCATTCTGCATGGCTTGTTATTTGTCGGTGTGAGTATCATCTATATATGTTGAATAGTATTCAGTGTTATATGTCACAGTTTTAATATGGGTATTATTAGAACTTTGATGCAACTCCCGAATTGCAGTTATTAATAATTGCAAAATTCAGATGTCGATATTTACACTGAAATATTTCCATGCTTATAAGTTACTGTTTAGAAAGGCTTTAAATTTCTGGTACGTATGCGCCACTTTGCTGTATCTTACTGTTTTATATCGTAAATATACCGTACTGGTTTGTTGTTGATGTATATTGCGTAAATGTTAAGTTTGAAAAAATTTCAGCATTTTTATATTTATTTATTAGATGTGACCTGATGCAGAAATAACTCTCTAGTTCACAAATATCTTATGCTGTTTTTATTTCAAAGTATTTCGATTTATTTTGTAAATGTGATCTTTATTTAATTGTGACTCTTTAAATATGTCTTGTGTTATATATTAATTCTAGTTACGTGTATTTTAATAATAAGACTTCTATAAATGTATGGAGTAAAGGCGGTCGCTTTTCACTCTCATATTTAAGGGAAATGTATGTTAGATAGACGTTCCATATTAAAAATGGCGGCCGGCGGCGCCATGCTTGCAATCGTACCTAGTGCACAGCTGCAAGCTAAGACTCCAGGAAAACGCTTGGCCATGGTGTTTGATGTGCGCCGCTGTACCGGCTGTTTATCTTGCACCGTATCCTGTGCCATGGAAAACCAGACCGAGGCTGGACGGGGTCGAACCCGTGTCAACCAAGCCTGTATTGAGCAGGGGGATAGCTTCGCGACTCTGGCCGTACCTAATCAGTGTAATCAATGTGATAACCCTGCCTGCGTATATGTTTGCCCCGTTGAGGCGACCTATAAACGTGAAGAAGATGGCATTGTGGTTATCGATCACGAAGAGTGCATTCATTGTCAGCTCTGTGTCGACGCCTGCCCTTATGGCGCAAGACGCAAAGATGAAACCTTAGAAACGCCTCCGGAAAAATGTAACTTCTGTATTCACCGCGTTTCAGCGGGTTTGCTTCCTGCCTGCGTTGAAACTTGTATCGGTGAGGCCAGAAGCTTCGGTGATCTCAATGATCCACAGAGCAAGGTCTCTCAGTTAGTCAGAGACAATAAGGTGTATGCCATGCTTTCAGATTCTGGCACTAAGCCCAATATTTTCTATATTGGTTTACCCGAGCAGACAGACGATCAAGAGATCTTGTCGCTTAACTTCCTCGAATGGCAACGCTAGGAGCAGATGATGGACAGACGTAAATTTTTAACCCGAGCGGGTATCGTTTCTGTTGCCGGCGCTGCGACAGTCGCCTGTGGCGATAAAGGTCACACCAGTGGTCCTATACGTAGTCAGGATGTGGCACATTTTGGTCACCCTATTCCTCCAGAGTGCCAGCAAGGCAGTGATGGCCAGTGGCAGAGAACGCCGGGTATTCGTACCGCCTATTCACGCTGCTTTAGCTGTTACAACATCTGTGGCCTGCGGGTACGCATCGACGAAGCCAATGATAAGGTTTTGAAAGTCGGTGGTAACCCCTATTGCGAGAACAACTCAGGTGCTCCGCTGCCGATAGATACAGCTGTAAAGCAAAGCTATGTAGCCTTAGCGGGTGAGGCCGGACTCGAAAACCGCGCCACGACCTGTGCCAAGGGCGCAAGTTGTGCCGATTCGGTCGATGATGAACGCCGCGTGACGCAGGTACTTAAACGTGCGGGCAAGCGCGGTGAAGGCAAATGGGTCAGTATCAGTTATGAGCAGGCGCTATCAGAGATCGTCAACGGTGGTGATCTGTTTGGCGAAGGCCATGTGGAAGGGTTAAGGGCTGTACGCCAGCTCGATAAGCAAGTGAAACCTGGTTACCCTGAGTTCGGTACTGCGGCTAACCACCTGTTTGCAACCTTCTGCGCCGAAGATACACTGCGCGGCAGTTTCTATGCTCGTTTTATGCAGCAGTCATGGGGTACCAGCAACTTAGGCACTAAACACGCTTATTGTGGTGCGGCTCAGGCGACGGGCTTTGCTTTAGGCATGTCGCCGGACTTCGAAGAGTGGCTTAACGATGTCGATTGGGAAAATGTCGAGTATGGCCTGTTTATGGGGACAAGCCCAGGGTCGTCTGGCGCCAGCCTTAACCGTGTAGGCCGGGGACTTGCCGATAGTCGAGTCGATAGAAAATTCAAATATGTGTGCGTGGACCCACTACTGCGTACCACAGTCGCCGCAGATACCAATGCTAAGTGGTTAGCGGTTAAGCCGGGCCAGGATGCGGCATTCTCCTTCGGTGTTATTCGTACCATGCTTGAAGAGGGCTGGTTCAACAAGGTTCATCTTGAAGGCGCGAGTGAGAAGGCGGCTAAGGCTGCCGGTGAGCTTAACTATACCAATGCTGGGCATCTGGTGGTGATGGATCCTAAGCATCCTAACTACAAAGGTTTTGCTAAAGCGGCTGATTTCGGTCTTGGTGGCGATGAAGCGTTAATCATCAAGTCGGGGAGTCAGACCTTAGTGTCTGCCGAGTCGGGTGATAAGGCTGAGCTGTTTGTCAGTAAAACCTTTAAAGATAGCAAGGGCCGTAAGGTTAAATTGGTTTCTTCATTGTCTCTGCTTCGAGAAGAAGCACAGCGCACCAGCATGAAGGTCTACGCCGAGCAATCGGGTATCTCTATCGAAGATATGCGTCAGGTGGCGAAAGACTTAGGTCATTATGGCCGTAAGGCTTGTATCGCGGGTAACGGCGGTACTAACTCTTCAGATGGTTTCGTGATGGGGTGGATTTGGGCAACATTGAATACCTTAGTCGGCTCCCATGACGCTAAAGGTGGCGCGAGTTACGGCAATGGGCCTATCGGTGGCATGGAAGGCCGTTATGATCTGGCTAATATCGCCGATGGTGTCAGTTTAGACGGCGTAGTGAATGCCTGTCGCGATGGTGCCTATGAGTCTTCGACCGAGTATCAACAGAAGGTCGCCAAGGGACAGAATCCATATCCGGCTAGCACGCCATGGCATGAAATGCTTCCGGCCATGAATGCAGCTGAGCAGTGGACCAGTCATGCCAATGCCGACCCATATCAGGCCAAGGTACTGTTCAACTGGCGCAACAACTTCCTCTATAGTGCGGCATCAATCAGCCAGGAAGTAGTGGCGAGCATTGCCGATCCTAAGCGCCTGCCGTTAATTGTCGGCATCGATTGTCATATGAATGAGACTAACCGCTATGCGGATTATTTCATTCCGGATCGTTCAATGCTGGAAGAGTATGCGGCCGATCGTATGTGGGGTTCACATATGTTAGGTGTTGTTGCAGCATCGCCATTGGTCACACCGAGAACGGTTAAAAACGAACGCGGTCAGCATGTGTGTATGGAGCAGTTGCTGATCGATATCGCCTTAGAGATGAAGCTACCTGGCTTCGGTAAGGGGGCTATTGCCCATGCAGATGGCCATCAGGCTGACCTGCTATGTTTTGAAGATTGGCACGCAAAATATCTGGCTAACGTGGCGGCTCAGTGTGAAGACCTGCCTAAGGTGACGGCTGAGGATAGAGAGTGGGCCGGACTGGATTATGCGATGAAACCGCTGACCCCACGACTGACTCCAACTGAAACCAGTCAAGTAGAGTCTCTATTGTCACGAGGCGGTTACTATGTGGCGGATGATCGTTATGACGGTGAGTTTATCAAGGGAGCGGGGGCTAAGTGTCTGCAGATCTATCATGAAGCTGTCACACAGTTGCGCCATGCCTATTCCGGAGAGCGTTACCCCGGCACTATCACCTATCAGGAACATAAGTTCTGGAATGGAGATACCTGGGAAAGCCATTGGCCTAAGTCTGAGTACCCTCTGTTGTTCTCAAGCTACAAGGCGACAGTGCGTTCTAACTACGCGGTAGCCTATAAGCGTATCGCCGAAATTAGTCCGACTAACTATGTCTATATGAATCAAGACACCGCCAATGAACAGGGCTTAAGCGACGGCGATAGCGTCAAACTGATAACGGCGAACGGCAAGCCTGCCGTTGGTCTGTTGCAGACCGATTCGGGTGTTGCTAAAGGGGCGGTATGTGTATCCCATGGGTTTGGGCATGCACAAGGTTTTGGTGCTGATAATCGAGTCATCAATGGTAAGTCTGTCCCCGGTCTTAAGGAACGCGCGGGAGGCGTCGCGATCAACCAAATGATCCCGTCTGATCCAACCCGTAAAGCCAAGGCGAGCATGCTCAACGACTACTGGACCGGCGCTAACTGTCGTCACGGTGTGCCGGTACGCGTAGAGAAGGCATAACGGCAAGTAAGAAGTCGCCCTCCCTCTGATTTATCAGTTGGGAGGGTCATTGCAGGCCGTAATATTCAAATTTATAGCAAGTTTAGTTTTAATTATTATCAACATATTCTGTGCAGGTAAGCCTGCAAAGAGACCATGACTTTGAAGGGGTACAAAATGGATAGTGCCGCGAAAGGTTATTAACAAGCATTCCAAGTTCATCTAACCACATCTAACCACATCACTATATTTGGTTCCCTCTATCACGCTTGTTGTAGAGGGATTTTTTTGTCCGTCATTTAGGTTAATCCTATTCGGAACTGAGTCTTATCACGCTGAATTTCGGCGCTAAAGGGATTCAGTTTTAATTTATCTCTCTGTGCTAGTCTCTTTGAGTTGTGGTACAAACCGCTATAAATAGATAGTCACGCTATGAATAGACAGATAGTCAAATTGACGGAGAAGATAATGACAATAATAAAATACTCACAGATTGCACTGTTAACAGTCGGTGCGCTATCGCTGCCAGCTATGGCTGTCACTTCAGAGCAGAGCACTTTTTTCGATAATCTGGCCGCACATTGTGGTAAAGCGTTTCAAGGCACGGTGACCGCGGGCAATACTGCGGACTCGGCATTTAGCGGTAAAAAACTGGTTATGCATGTACGTGAGTGCAGCGACACTGTACTTAAAGTGCCATTTCATGTGGGTGATGACCACTCCCGCACTTGGGTGATCACTAAGACCCAATATGGTCTGCATCTCGCTCATGATCATCGCCACAAAGATGGTAGTGAAGATAAGGTCACTATGTATGGCGGCATGACCGCTGATATGGGCAGCGCGATCGAGCAGTCTTTCCCGGTTGATGCCTACTCGATTAACAACTTCAGAGAAAATGGCTTAGATGTATCAGTCACCAACGTGTGGCATATGTACGTTAAGCCTGAAGAGTTTACTTACCGTTTGACCCGGGATAACCGTGATTTCAGGGTCGATTTCGACCTGACTAAACCAGTGGCACTGCCGCCGGCGCCCTGGGGACATGAGTAGCTCGCCTTCGAATGAAGACTGATTACATTTTCTCTGTGGGTTGTTGGTATTGGAGAGTTTGTTTGAAGATTGTACCTTCATTGCTACCTATCGCCTCCGGCGAGGGGATGTGCAGATACTTCAGCGAAACGCCGTGAATCCATCCGTGGAGGCTCGACGATGGCATCCATGTCATCAACGTCCGCTGCTGCATCTACACTTGCTGATTTACAAGAAATTTATCTCTTCGATTGAGGTTATCTTGGTTAAGTTACTGACAATAAAGTGCCCCCAAAGTTAGTTAGCCTTCGAATGAAGGCTATTACATTTTTACCTTGGTTCATTTTGTTTTGCTTGTTACTTTTCGTCATTCCGGCAGCGTTTTTTAGCCGGAATCCAGTGACCTTTGCTGTTGGCATATGTCATTGAAGGTCATAACTTCATGGTTACCTAACGCTTGCAGCGGGCTTTTATGCAGACACTTCTGCGAGTCGCCACTAGCACATCCCTGTGGGCTCTGCGATGACCTCCATGTCATCGAAGCTCGCAGCCGTATCTACACAGGCAATTCACAAGAAAGTTTTCTCTTCAATTGAGGTTATCTTGGTTAAGTTACTAACAAGAAAATGCTCCTTTATGTGTTAGTGCCAGCGATTCGTCCAATACAGCACTAACCTCTTTGGAATACTTTTTTCATCGGTCGTAAGGTAAGTGTTTCTGTTTAACCATAACCTCTTAGTTAACCAGTATTTGTATTTCTATACAGTAATATTGGTTTTGTGCGGATAATCTCTAAACTATGCGCAATCAGTTCACGGTTTGCTATTGAGTGAAAATAAAAAGAGGCGTAAATTCAGTGAGGTGAAAGTGTGTATGCTCGAACTCTTTAGATAACAGGACGGGCAAAGTGTGTAACAGAGTTTCCACAGAAAGTGTATTGGATACAATTTACAAAGATTAAAGGTAGCAAACTGTTTTCATTAGAATTTTAAGGGAGAATGCTTTGCACACTTTTACAACTGGCATTGGCAAAGCGCGCATGCCGTATATTAAAATGTTATGTGTACAAGGAGTTGCTGTGAATAGCGTGCATAATTATTATTTCCTCGGATTCATTTTACTTTCCGCATTATTAAACGTGTTTATAGAAAATGAGAGTATTGGCATAAAACTTTTGTGTACAACTCTACTATTCACAACCTGTGTGTTTGCATCTTTATTTCATAGTTTAAATATCAAGGTGGCAGAACATAAAGAAGAAAACTCAGAGTGATGCGCGCATAACCGTCTGTTAAGTAAAGGTAAAATACAGCTTACTGTGTTTCGTTCCTCAACAATTTTAGCCAACTAAATTTTGCCCATTAACGAGGGCGTTATCCGACAACAAGATAGAAGAAGGTTCGAGTCCCTAGGTTCTCGGAACTCGAACCTCGAACCTTCTCTTTCTACTTCTCTTCAAAGGTAAATGACTGTCCCGCTAGGGCCGCTTCAAACATCAGGCCACCCTTGGCTAAGGTGTAAACCGCCATACCGTTGATGTAGGCCGCTTTTGCAGCTGCCTTGCCAGCACTGCTAGAGTTACCTGTGGTACCGGCTTGGGCATTAGCCCCTATGGTTATTGCCACTGCTGAGGCCTGAGCGCCAAATTCGAAGCTGCCACTGGTAAACTCGTTATAGGCTTTGGCATCTTTAAAGAAGATGATCTCGCTGTAGGCCTGGCCGCCAATCTGAAAGCCCAGAGAGAGTTGAGAGAGGCTGGTATCTCCCTTATAGCTATTCCCCTTATAAACACGCCCCTTACCGTAGGCGGCACCGATGCCGAATCCACCTTTTCCTATCGTTGGAAAGATGGCGTATCCATAGGCATTATTGAAGAACTTGTGGGTGTCACTGGCTTGTTTAAAATTTGCGATAGCTTCAGAGTAACTGTCATCGGAAGCGGCAACTTGGGTCGCGAAAATGCTGGCGATAAAACAGGTTGCGATAGAGATGGCTGAGATGAATTTTTTCATTTTGGACTCCGTTTTAAAAGACGTGCAATGATACCCGTTTCAGTAGTTCAATTAGCATACGCATCAAAGTGTGATAAATGAATGGCCGGAAATGAAAAAAGCGCCAGTTTTGGCGCTTTTTATCTGCTTGTCAGCTTAGGTTCAGTGGAACGGTGAACAAAGCGTTAATCGATAGCTTTGCCGAGGACGTAGTGGTTAAACCATTTTTGGTCCCATTCCATCTTGGCTTTTCTGTGTTGGTACTTACTCAGGCCATGACCTTCACCCGGGTATACGATCAACTCTACCGGTACATTGAGGTAATGTTTGAGAGCACGATATAGGCCCTGTGCATGTCCGACCGGAACGCGTTGATCATTCTCACCAATATGGATAAGGGTTGGTGTTTTTATCTTGTCTGCATGGGTGAGTGAAGAGCCGTGGGTGTAGGCATCCGGCTTTTCCCATGGAAGGCCTTCCATGAAGTTAACCACATGGCCGGGGGTATCTTCCAACATCCACTGCAGGCGTTGATCGAATACGCCTGCGCCGGAACTCGCCGCCTTGAAGCGCTCATTGGTACTGATCAAAGCGTTAGTGAGGTAACCACCGTTGCTCCAGCCCATGACTGCCATCTTATCGCCATCGACAATACCTTCATCGATCAGATGGTCGACACCGGCCATGATGTCATTGACCTCGATGACATGTTCCTGACCTACGAGATCGGTGAGGAACTTATCGCCATAACCGGTCGAGCCACGATAGTTTGGTGACAGCAGAGCCCAGCCATTTGCAGTAAATGTAGAGCGGCCGTAAGACCTGTGTTGCAGGGCATAAGGTGTTGCTGCGGTAGGACCGCCATGGATCTGTACGATCAATGGCAGTGGGCCGTCTTCTTTGTTATATCCGGCCGGAAGGTCTAAGATCCCTTCGACTGTACTGCCATCCGGGGCTTTCCACTTAACGACAGATATTTGCGGTAGTATCCAGCTATCGACCTGAGGGTTGATATTGGTGATGCGCTTGAACTTGGCGCGCTTGCTGTCGGCATCGGCAATAAACATATCAGAGAAGTGTTCCAGCCCATTATGGCTAAACGCTAACTTCTTACCGTTGTGGCTGAAGCTGTAGCTACCGATCACCAGGTCGCCATTGACGACCGCTCTGGTCTCTCCCTGTTTGCCGTCTTCGACTTCAGTACAAAAGAGTTTGACCCGGGCGTGATCGGCGCCGCGGTAACAAAGTTCATCACTGTTTGGACGCCAGTGAATATCAGATGAGTTTAGTGTCACATCATCGATACGCGACACTTCGGTCAGTGACTTGGTCTTAGTATTGGAGACAAAGAGTTTACCCGGGTGGCCATCGAAGTCGATGCGAAAGGCAAGCTGTTGGTTATCCGAGTGCCAATCGAGTCCGAGTAACCAGCCATAGGGCGATGGAGCCTGTTCGCGCCAGGCCGTATCTTCCAGAACCTCGTTGCTCTTACTTTGGGTATTATAAATTTCGATATCAGACCAACCTTCAAGATTGACCAGCTCGTTATCTGATGTCGTGATCCGGGCAATTTTACTGCCATCGTCGCTGACACTGAAATTCCATACGACCTTGTCATCATCCAGAATGAGTTGCTGTTTGAAATGCTGGAGATCTAGCTTATACAAGGGGTTGGTTTTTCTTTCGCCATGGGCGTATTTAGGTGCGCTGTGGCCTGCACGCATAGAAGCCCACTCATCTTTGTCTTTGACCGTCTTACTGCCTAAGAAATAGAGGGTGTTGCCATCGGGACTGAGTGAAAATGAGCTGACACCTTCAACCTCTTTGGTAACGGGCACGGCATCACCGCCATCTCGGTTGATACGAAAGACCTGACTCTTACCATTGTAAGGGGCCTTCTTGTCTTCATGGGTCACCTTGCCAATATAGTAGATATATTGACCATCGCCGCTCCACTGCGGGCTGGACTCACTCTCGTTGGTGAAGGTTAGGCGGGTGGTTTTTTTACTCTTGGTATTAACCTGCCATAGATCTCGTTGGGACTTGTCCAGCTCTTTATCCCAGCGTGTCTCGAGCCAGACGGCCTGTTTTCCGTCGGGACTTAACTGTACGCTGCTCATCCCCCCAATATCGAAAAAATCATCGGTGGTGATTTGATGAGTTCGCTGCGAGGCTAACGCGTTTGCCGAACCACCTAAAAATAGTCCAGCCGAAATTACGGCCAACACGGTGAGTTTATTTGCCCTTCCCATCTTCATCCCTCTCATTTTTATTTTTGATATTGAAATTCAGACTCTCAGGTCGGAATTCAATCTTGTGCCGATTGCTATCATAACTATTTGGGTCAATACATTAGCGCAAACGTCCTCCTCATTGCTACGACAATTAGTATTTTTCGTGATGCTGAAAAGGGTTAAAACAGATAGGCTTATTCGCTGAAATTGGGGCGTAGCTCATCCCCGGAATAAGAAAGGTGCGCAGGCAAGTTTTCGAGGCTCTGCTCTTAGGGTCATATTGGGGCAGCAAACTTGCCCCTGATATGATGCATTTCTGGTTCAGCCGTTTTTGGCCGTCCACTTCTTGCCGATAATTAAGACCGGGGCGAGGACGAAAAGAGAGATAATGAACCAGTGGAAGTTATTACCTCCGGCGATGGCTGCGGTTTGGGTTTGTAGCTGACCTGCCAACAAGCTGGCGACCCGAGCCGGAGTCGCCTCCAGCATGCCATGGTTGAGCACCTCTACCATGGCATGCTGTTGCCGGATAAAGGCCGGGTTGTCCGAATTAAAGTTTTCCCCCAGTACACTCAGCACTCCCGAAGCCTCCTGACTCATCATGCGAGAGAAGAGTGCCATACCGCCTAACCCGCCTAAGGTGCGAAACAGATAGAAGTAACCAATGCCCTGGGGAATATGCTCCCTCTTGAAGCTGGAAAGAATAGAGATAGATACCGTCACATTGAGCAAGCCTACTCCGAAACCGCGTACTATCAGCGCCGGTAGCAGATCGCTGGCGCCACTTGCTGCATTGCTACTGGAGAGGAACAGGCTGGAAAGCACGATTAGCAAGACCCCAACGGGAACCACTGCATCGGCCTTTATTTTAGGGTGATTGCTGACCCAGATACTGACCAGGAGCCCCAGGAACATGCTGGCGAAGGCGGGTAGCTGAACCCAGCCCTGCTCGCTGTGGCTATACTTGAGCACGCTGCCAAGATAAACCCCAATAAGCATAGATGTCCCCAATACGGCGAATCCGGCAAGGGCAGCGTTGTACATGGAGACCTTGTTCTTATTTGGGCTTAACACATCACTGCGGATAAATTCACCCCGCCCCCACTGTTTCTTGATGGCTAGCACACACAGGAGTGAGAGCGCTGCAGTACTTAGGGCCAGATTAATGATGACCTGGCTGTCAAACCAGTTATAAAACTGGCCACGCATCAGTACCAGAACTGCTCCTGTGATAGCCCCTGCCATAAGACCTGCCTGAAGCAGGTTGAATCTGACGGGGATCACCTTGTCTTCGTCATGGAAGGGGCGCACCCACAGCCAGGCCAGTAAGATGATATATAGGCTCGTTTGAGCGGCGAACAATAGCTGCCATAGTCCACTTTCGGCCAGCTCCGCCAGTAGCCAGGGGTAAACCCCCATAGGCAATAGGGTCGTCATCAGCAACATGCAGCCTTCGGCCAGTGCGATATCCTTGAGGGATAGATTACGTAGTACAAGTACCTGTACCGCAACCAGCATAGCGCTGGCTGCCACTCCTAATCCGGCCCAAGCCAGAAAGTGTGCCGGCACTCCCGAGGTGAATCCCAGTATCAAGGTGCTGGCCAGACCAAATATGGCGCCACCGATAAGCACTGCTGTGGCACCGATACGATATATGAGCCAGGATGCGAGTGGCAGGGCGAGCAGTTGTGCCAAAATATAGAAAATATTCAACCAAGAGGTATCATCGGCAGATAACCCGAGTGAGCCCGCTATTTCGGCTGCGGTGGCATTATAGACTGCCGAGGTGATACCGAAGGGGATCATGGCCAGAGTGACCAGCAGTATAAGTTCATGACGGCGGCTCATTGCTTATCCCTTCTGCTCAAGCACATCGGAGTCGCTTTCGGTATTTATAGTCACTTCTGCCGAAAGCCCTGGTACGACACGCCCCTTAAGCGCCTTTGGGATCTCGAGCTGGATCTTAACCGGTACGCGTTGAACCACCTTAACGAAGTTACCGGTGGCGTTATCGGGTGGCAGCAGGCTGAATTGGGCTCCGGTAGAGGGAGAGGTACTGGTTACTCTGCCTTTAAACTCAGTGCCGGGAAACATATCCAATAATACCTCGACCTCTTGTCCGGTCTTTATATGAGTCAGCTGAGTCTCTTTGTAATTGGCTTGCACCCATAAATTATCGATAGGCACTATGGCCAGCACGCCGGAGCCTGCCTTGACAAATTTGCCAAGCTGTAGCGAGCGGTTACCGACAAGCCCGGTGATGGGCGCTAAAATTTGCGTGTCTTGTAATTCGAGTTCACTCAGCTCTAATGCCGCACGGGTTTGCTGCTCTTGTGCAACAATTTGTGCGCGCTCGGTTTGTAATGTGATGAGCTGATATTTTGCGGCAGTAAGCTTGAGCTTTGCCGCCTCCAGGTTGGCGCTGGCAATCCTGGCCTTATTGGTTTGTGCATCGTGAAGTGTCTTACTGACCGCGCCGGTTTTAACCAGTTCTGAATAGCGTCGCAACTCTCTTTGTTCCAACCCATAGGTTGCACTAGCGACCTCAAGATAGGCTGCCGTTTCGTCGATCTTG
>Ga0209379_10001183_pt1 | contig 17836 bp, 12 predicted proteins | sample tdDd001_FD_187124 | JGI IMG/M metagenome (GOLD analysis project Ga0209379, IMG submission 187124) | Marine sediment microbial communities from the Atlantic coast under amendment with organic carbon and nitrate - tdDd00.1 (SPAdes)... | ecosystem: Environmental > Aquatic > Marine > Coastal >...
TTTGGTGAATTTAACAATGGGTGAGTGGCAAAATGCCTTTGATGAAGCGAAAGAAGTTATTGATAATGCTGGTACTTATGACTTGCAGCTAGATCCGGATTTTCAAACTTTATTTAATGCCAATTTAATAGATGCTTCTAAGGAACCTATTTTTTCATTAGATTATAATAATGTTGAAGCTGAAGATAATGCTTACGATCAAATTGCTCCAATGTGTGGTATTCGTGGAGATGATGTAGTAAGCGGTTGGTCTGTTGCAGTTCCTACTATGGCTGTTTATCAATCATTCGATCCGCTTGATTATAGAACTGCTGTGAGTTTTCAAACAGAAGCTACAATTGGTGGTGTTACTGTAGATTATACTCAGTTTGACATTAGTGGACACGAGCATGCTGCAAATCAGCCATATATCGCAAAATATTCGCGTTATCCAGGAGAATATGCTCGTTCAAGTACCAGAGCAACAAGTCACAATTATTCTATGATGCGTTATGCAGAGGTGTTGTTAATTGCTGCTGAGTCTGCTGTAGAATTAGGAGATAATGCATCAGCACTTATGTATATTAATTTGGTAAGAGAAAGAGCTAGACAAGGTGGAAATACAACTTCTGGTGGTTTTACTCCGATTACTATAGATCCTAGTGCTGTTCCTGCAGATCTTACTGGTACTGTTACTATTGATGATGTATTGGAAGAGCGTAGAATTGAACTTGCCTTCGAATGTAAGAGATGGTACGATATTAAGAGAAGACAATTAGGAGATGTTGTATTTGGTTCTGGTGGTTATGAAGGTCTTAAGCCGAATTGGTCTTCTGCAGAAGATTATTTAACTCCAATTCCTGAAGAAGAGATAGATAGAAATCCGAATTTAAATTAAAAAACTTTTAAGATCAGTTTTCATTCTTGGGTTTACCCCAACTAAAGTGTAAACCCAAGTTTTAAAAAACTATTGAAAATTGAATAGTGGAGTATTGTTCGAGAAGAGTTATAAATCAAAATCTATTGATTTTAAATCATAGTTAAATGACCTTTTTATAGGCTCATTAAAGCGGACTAAAATTTATTGGATCAAATAAATATCGAAACAAAGTAGTCAGTAGTTATGAAAATAAAATTTACTTGTTTAATTTTTGCAATGGCCTTACTTTCAATTGAATTAGTAAGAGCACAGGAAATTCCTATTGAGATTCTTCATATGAATTTACCTATTAGTCAAAATGAGTATTGTAAAACAGTACTCGATCATGAAATTGGTGGGCTAAAAGTAGATCACATAACTTTAACTGGCGATGTTGTTAAAGAAGAGTCGGTAGAAAAAGGATATAAATACATTTATCTTTTTATTAAAGGACAAGGAAGTGTAATTGCTAATAAAGAAAAATATAGTATTGTTCCTGAGACCATATTATTGCCTAATTCAGCTAATGATATATCAGTTAGAATAAATAAAAATGATACACTTCACTATCTAAAAATATCAAGTAAATTAACTGAACAGGATATTGAAGATTTAAAAGAGTTTCCAAAAGAAAATACTCAAAAACCATATTTTGCAAAATTTACTGATTGCGAACCTTATACAGAGCCAATAAAAAGCCCTAATACAATAAGTCGAACGGTATTGCCTAACAAATATATTCCTCGTGTAGCAATGGGAACAGTTGAGACAACAGGACCCGATAAGGTTGAAGCTCATGAACATGGAATGCTGGAACAATTATTTTTAGGTCTTACCAACAACGAAGTGATAGTTTATGCTGATGATGCTAAAGTAGAATTCCCAGCTTATTCTATTTTACATATTCCATTAGGCTCAAATCATTCTGTTGAAGTTAAGAATGGAAAAAAAATGTACTATATGTGGATGGACTTTTTCTTAGATAAAAAAGGAGAAGATTGGCTAAAAACACATAGTGCACTTAAGAAAAAATAAGAAATCGATTTCAATTGGTTTATAGGACATAAAATACCTGATATGATCATGAGTAAATTAAAAATATACATTCTCTTACTGCTTTTTTTCTCAACAAGTACTTGTGTTTTTTCTCAATCGCATCCTAAGTTAATTTTAACAAAAAAGGGAGTGACAGAGATTAGAGAGCAATTGGATCAGTTGCCTATGCTACAATCTTCAGTGCAAAAAGCTATCAGTTTTGTAGAGGAAGAAATGGCGAAGGGAATTGATGTGCCAGTACCTAAAGATATGGCTGGTGGATATACTCATAATCGTCATAAGAAGAATTTTCTGGTACTCCAAAAGGCAGGTGTTCTTTTTCAAATTACGGAAGAAGAAAAATACGCTGTTTTTGTTCGCGATATGTTAATGACATACGCAGAATTGTATCCAACTCTTGATGTACATCCGGTTGTGCGTTCTTATGCTCCCGGTAAAATATTTTGGCAGAATTTGAATGATGCAAACTGGTTGGTTTATACTAGTCAAGCATATGACTGTGTTTACGATTGGTTGTCATCAAAAGAGAGAAAAATATTAGAGAAAGATCTTTTCCGTCCATTCGCAGATCACTTGTCTGTTGATTCGCCTCAGTTTTATAACAGAGTTCACAATCATAGTACATGGGGAAATGCAGCAGTAGGAATGATTGGATTGGTAATGGAAGACCAGGAATTAATTGATCGTGCATTTTACGGATTAAAATCAGATAATATAAAAGCAGATCAGAAGGATAACGATGGTGGATTGATTAAAATGCAAGGTGATGGTAAAGCAGGATTCTTTGCACAATTAGACCATTTGTTCTCACCTGATGGATATTATACAGAAGGACCTTACTATCAGCGTTACGCCATGTATCCTTTTGTTATGTTTGCCGAAGCGATTGAAAACTGCAAACCTGAGGTAAAAATATTTGAGTATCGCGATGGTCTTTTGCTTAAAGCTGTTGAAACCTTATTGAACCTAACCGATGTAAACGGATTGTTTTTTCCAATTAACGACGCACAAAAAGGGATGTCTTATTTGTCAAGAGAATTGGTATCATCGGTAAATATCGCCTATCACTTTGGAGGACAGGATTCGGGTCTTTTATCAGTTGCTGAAAAGCAAGGACAGGTAATGTTGGATGATACTGGATTATCAGTTGCAAAGGCAATAAAAGAAGGTAAGCAAAGAAACTATCAGAAAAAATCTGCCAATTATAAAGATGGAGCTTCGGGAACAGAAGGGGCTTTGGGAATTCTTCGCGCTGGCGAAGGTGATAAAGAAGTTTGTTTGGTCATGAAAAATACATCTCAAGGAATGGGACATGGTCATTTTGATAAATTGTCATTCTCCTTTTACGATAATATGGGTGAAGTATTACCTGATTATGGTTGTGCAAGATATGTAAATATCGAGCAAAAATTTGGTGGCGGATATCTGAAAGAAAACAACACTTGGGCAAAACAAACAGTAGCTCACAATACCCTTGTTGTTAATGGTAAATCTCATTTTGGTGGAAGTACAGATACTGGGAATAAGTTTCATTCAGATCCATTTGTATTTAATGCTGGTCAAGAAAATATACAAGTAGTTAGTGCTAAAGAAATGAATGCATATCCAGGAGTAGAGATGCACAGAACACTGGCTTTAATTAAAGATGATCGATTTGAAAAGCCTTTGTTGTTAGACGTTTTTCGTGCGACTTCGAATACTGTAAATCAATATGAATTACCCTATAATTTCTTTGGTCAGTTGATATCAACCAACTATAAATATGAGCAACCAAAGGTGTTAGAACCTATGGGAGATTCTCATGGTTATCAGCACTTGAGATTGGAAGCTGAAGGTCAGTCATCAACAAATAATGCGAAACTTACATGGTTTGTAAATGATCGTTTTTATTCAATCACAAGTTTTGTGAGTACTGATGATAAATTGCAATTGGTGCGTTCTGGTGCTAACGATCCGAACTTTAACCTTCGAAGAGATCCTGCTTTTATTATTAAGAAAAACCCACAGAAAAAGGCACTGTTTGTTACAATAGTAGAAGCACACGGAAAATATGACAGAGTTACTGAATTTGCAGATAATGCTTTTAGTAGCATTTCAAAAGTTGAAGTTTTGGCAAACTCAGATGATTATACGGCAGTCTCTTTTCAAGATAAAAAAGAGAACAATTGGATGTTGATTCTTGCTAACAAAGATGCTGGCAAAGAATCTAAGCATGAGCTCCAAATAAATGGAGTGAATTACAAATGGAATGGAGCTTTCCACTTTGTTCAATCCAAATAGATAAAAAACGAATTCAAAAATATAAAAGCAAAAAAACATGAAATTGTTTAAATCTCTCACAATACTATTATTTGCCAGTTTTATTCTAACCTCTTGTGCAGATAAGACGGAAAATTTAGTGAACAATATGACTGAGTTAAATTCGGCTATTGATAATGCTCAGCCAGGAGATGTTATTGTAATGTCGAATGGTGTTTGGAAAGATGCTGAAATGGAATTTAGAGCTAAGGGTTTAACGAATAATCCTATTGTTTTAAAAGCAGAAACTCCAGGACAGGTTTTTATTGAGGGACAATCATTCTTAAAAATTTCTGGTCAATATCTTGAGGTGCATGGATTGTACTTCCGTAATGGATATACTCCTATTAATAGTGTTATTCAGTTTAAAAGTGACATAAAGAATGCAGCCTACGATTGTAAGGTAGTAAGTTGTGTGATTGAGAATTTTACACAATTGGATAGAACTAAAAAAGATCATTGGATTGAATTTTGGGGACAACGTAACGAATTGTTGTCATGTTATATTGCTGGAAAGTCGAATAATGGACCAACAGTTAGAGCCGAATTAAAAGGAAATCAACATGCCAATTGTTATCATTTAATAGCTAACAATTATTTTGGTCCACGCCCAAGAAGAGGTGGTCCAAGAGGTGAAACAATGCAATTGGGTGATAGTTATACTTCAATGGTTCCTGGATTTATTGAAGTGCGTGAAAACTTTTTTGACAAATGTAATGGTGAAGTAGAGGTTATTTCGAGTAAGACCAATTACAATAAATTCATCAATAATGTTTTTTACAAGTGTGAAGGATCATTGGTACTCAGACATGGTAATTATGCAACTATTGATTCTAACTGGTTTATTGGAGATGATAATTCGGATAACATTGGTGGAGTAAGAGTAATTAATACAGGACATTGGATTACCAATAATTATTTTTTCAATATAAAAGGAAATGAATTTCGAAGTGCTATTGCTGTAATGAATGGTATTCCAAAATCACCATTGAATAGGTACAATCAGGTTACTGATGTAGTAATTGCTCACAATAATTGGGTAGATTGTATTAGCCCATTGCAGTTTAGTGTAGGCTCAAATGTAAATAAAAGTGATGTTTTACCTAAGTCTGAGATTAGATCAGCACTTCCTATTCGAACAACAGTTGCTAACAACATCATATACAATAGCAAAACGGTAAGCGAAGATATCGTAAAGTACTACGATACACCGGGTGATGTTAATTTTCAGTTTAATTATGTGAGCGAAACGAACAGTGTAGATGGTTTCGTTGGTTTTATGAATTCAGAAATGAATGTCATTAACGATCAATCAAGTGTTCCTTTTGTAGAATTAGCTGATAAGAATGCGAAGCTGTTCGATGGTTTTAACTTTTCGAATATCAAGAACGATATATTCTCTAATAATCGTGATGCTAATCATGCGGGAGCAATTTGTGCTATTAATGATATAAAATACAATGTTCTTGATCTAGGCAAGTATGGACCATCTTGGTTCGAAGTTTCAAAAAGTAATGCAAATGCAAAGCGTGTAACTGTAAAATCGAGCGAGGAACTTTATGCCTCATTCGAAAAAGCAAATAATGGTGATACAATCCTTATTGATGCTGATGTACTTAAGCTGGATAAATATATTAAAGTAAACAAAAGTGTAGTTGTTGCATCTGCAAATAAAGATGAACAGGTAAGATTACAATTTACATCAACAGATCAAGTACCAGCTTTTGAATTAGGACCAGGTGTAGATATTAATTTACAACATCTTATTGTTGAAGGAACAAAAACTAAAAACTGTTTTGAACCTAATGCGAAAGACATGTCAATTGCTGCAAATGTATTTGTTGATAATTGCACTTTAAGTGGATTTCATTCAATCTATAGATCTAAAAAAGGTTCGTTTACAGATACTTTAAAGGTGGTTAATTCAGTAATGAAAAATTTAGTAGATGGATTCATTTTTGATTCTGAAACGGATGATAAAGGAGATTATAATGCAGAGTTTTTGATATTTGAGAACAACCAGATAAGTGATGTTGAAAATGGTTTTGTTAACTACCATAGAGGTGGTTATGATGAATCAACCATAGGCGGAAACTTTGTATTCAATAATAATGTAGTTAAACGATCAGGAAGACTTGGTTCTAATGAAATTTTACTGAAAACTCATGGAATTGTTAATGTTCAGATTTTGAACAATGAGTTTACTTCCATTAAATCAGGATTTGTTGCAAGGTTGTGGGGCGAGAAAAATAATGTGGAAAGTGGAAATACATTTAAAGGAAAATCAAAAATTGTAACAGATGAATTTCTGACTCAAAAACTAATGTATTAACACCTTAAAGAGAATAATAAGTACTTATAAATAATAAGATTGGGAGAGAGGAAATTCCTCTCAAGAATAAAAATATTTACTAAAAAATAGCTAATCATGGAAAATGTAAGACAAAAGTATTTTACGTCAAAGGAGATGAAATGGGAAGATCTTGGTGGTGGAGTTCAACGCCAATTTTTGGGGTACGATAACCAAATTATGATGGTGAAAGTAAAGTTTGATAAAGGAGCTGAGGGAGCTCCTCATGAACATTTTCATACACAATCTACTTTCTGCGCAAGTGGTAAGTTCGAGTTTACCATTGATGGAGAGAAGAAGATCGTAGAAGCAGGAGACGGTGTTTACATCTCACCTAATTTATTGCATAGTGCAATTTGTCTTGAAGAAGGAATTTTAATTGATGTTTTCAGTCCTGTAAGAGAGGATTTTCTTGATGGAAGTGGTGTTTCTTATTTCGGGAAATAATCATGTTATCTGAATTGTAAATTAAATACAATAATTATGAAAGTTAAAGGTTTAAGGTGGGTAATAATTGCTCTAATTTTTATTGCAACGGTTATCAATTACATCGATAGAAGTGCTCTTGGAATTATGTGGGGAGGAGAAGACATAGATGGTTCTATTTCGCAGTCTTTAGGTTTAACCAAGGATCATTACAGTTATATATTAAATATTTTTATGGTAGCCTATGCTTTAGGGCAATTGTTTACTGGTAAGATTTTTGACAAAGTCGGTACCCGTATTGGATATGTATTATCCATTGGAATATGGGGGATTTCTTCATTCCTACATTCAGCGGCGCGTGGCTTTTTATCAATTAGTATATTCCGTAGTTTATTAGGATTTTCTGAAGCTGGTAATTGGCCAGGTGCGGTTAAAAGTAATGCAGAATGGTTTCCAATAAAAGAAAGAGCTATTGCTCAGGGGTTGTTTAATGCTGGAGCATCCATAGGGTCAGTAATTGCACCACCGCTTATTGCTGCTTTGTTTGTTGCATTTGGATGGAAAGTGACATTTATGGTTATTGGTTCTTTCGGTATTGTTTGGATAATTCCTTGGTTGTTAATTAACAAAGCAGGACCGAAAAAACACCCTTGGATCACTAAGGAAGAACAAAAATATATTCTTGAAGGTCAGAGTGAAGCAGATCAAAAAGATAATGATGATGTACAAGGTAAATCTTTAAAAGAAATTCTATCTCACAAAGAATCTTGGGCTGTTGTTGTTGGTCGATTCTTTTTAGAACCAATTTGGTGGCTATTTGTTGGTTGGATGCCGATTTACTTATTCGATGTTTACGGATTTAATGTAAAAGAAGTTGGTATGTTCTTATGGGTACCTTATGTTGGTGCGGCTGTAGGTAGTATTGCTGGTGGATTTGTTTCCGGAAAAATTATTGCCAAAACCAATTCAATTGACAAAGGAAGAAAAACAACAATTCTTATTGGTGGAATTATAATGCTATTAGGTCTAATTGCAACCGTGCTTTTAGGTGATACTGCAGAGAAATTTGTAGCTATTGTGTTCTTTGTCTTATTCGGATTTCAATTTGCAATTAGTAATGTACAGACACTTCCAAGTGATTTTTTTGGTGGAAAATCAGTGGGATCATTAGCAGGTCTAGGAGGAATGATTGGAGTGTTTTCAGTAATCATTATGAACTTCTTGGTTCCTATAGTAGTTGAGGAATTTTCTTATACTCCAATATTTATTGCGATAGCAATTTTTGTACCGCTTGGTGTAGGTGCTATTTATTATTTCGCACGAAATATTCAGTCAGTGGAAAAGTAAAAAATTAAATAACATTTAAACAAAAAATATTATGTCATTAGAAGGAAAAGTAGCTGTTGTTACAGGAGCAACTGGAGGAATTGGTTTCCAAGTAGCAAAAAGATTAGGTAAAGACGGATATACAGTAGTTTTAAACGGTATTGAAGATGAGGCGGGTGCAGAGAGAGTTAAAGAGCTAACGACAGAGGGAATTACGGCAGAGTATGTTGGATTTGATGTGACTAGTGATGATGCTGTAACTTCAAATATAAAGGCAATTGGAGAGAAGTATGGTAAGATTGACCTACTTGTAAATAATGCTGGTGGTTTAGGTGGAAGATCTAGATTCGAAGAAATGACAACTGAGTTTTATAGATTTGTTATGGCTTTGAATCTTGACTCAGTATTTTTTGCTTCAAGAGCGGCTATTCCTTTCCTTAAAAAAGGAGAAAATGCTTCTATAATTAACTATACTTCAAATGCTGGTTGGAATGCAGGTGGACCTGGAGCAGGTATTTATGGAACTTCTAAAGCTGGAGTTCATGCAATAACAAGAGCATTGGCAAAAGATTTAGCTGAATATGGAATTAGAGTAAATGCTGTATCTCCTGGTACAATTGATACACCATTCCATGCTCAAATTAAAGCGACTAAACCAGAAGTATTTGCTTCTTGGAAAAACAATATTATGCTTGGAAGAATTGGTCAGCCAGAAGAAGTTGCTTCTGTTGTATCATTTTTAGCTAGTGACAATGCATCTTTCATTACTGCTGAAACCATCCAAATTGGTGGAGGTCAGGCTTTAGGGATTTAAGAGGTTTTGCATTTTTATCAAAACTTTGGTTAGCAGATTCCGGGGAGTTGTATTATTCCCAATCGCTTCCTGGAATTTTGTTTAATATTTATAATCAAATTAATATGAGTCAGAAAGTTATAAGTTTCGGAGAAATCATGTTGCGTTTATCAACGCCTGGATATCAACGATTCAATCAAGCATCTGAGTTTGTTGCAACTTATGGTGGTGGAGAAGCAAATGTAGCTGTTTCTTTAGCAAATTATGGAATTACATCTGAATTTGTAACTCGTTTACCACAGAATGATATAGGTCGAACTTGTGCAATGGATTTGCGAAAGTATGGAGTTGGAATCGATCAAATCATTTATGGTGGAGATCGATTGGGAATCTATTTTTTAGAAACAGGTGCCGTAAGTAGAGGAAGTAAAGTTGTATATGATCGTGCACATTCAGCTATTTCTCAAATTGAGATTGGCATGATCGACTGGGATAAAGTTTTTGAGGGAGTTACTTGGTTTCATTGGACTGGAATTACTCCGGCAATCTCGCAAGGAGCAGCAGATGTATGCCTTGAAGCCATCAAAAAAGCAAATGAAAAAGGAATTACTGTATCATGTGATTTGAACTATCGTAAGAATCTTTGGAAGTATGGTAAAACTGCCGGAGAAGTAATGCCTAAATTGGTTGCCGGTACCGATATTGTTCTTGGAAATGAGGAAGATGCTGAAAAGGTACTAGGAGTTAAACCTGAAGGTGTTGATGTAACTGGTGGGCATGTAGAAGGAGCGGCCTATGAATCAGTTTCTAAGCAGATCATGAAGCAATTCCCACGTTGTAAAAAAGTAATTACCACTTTACGTGGATCAATAAATGCAAATCACAATTCTTGGGCAGGTGTACTTTGGGATGGAAAAACTCTTTTTGAATCTCCAACATATCAAATTACACATATTGTAGATCGAGTTGGTGGTGGCGATTCATTTATGGGAGGATTAATCTACGGATTATTAACTTGGTCAGAAGATGATCAAAAAGCATTGAATTTTGCAGTTGCTGCATCTTGTCTAAAACATACAGTATTGGGTGATTTTAATCAAGTAAGTGTAGATGAAGTAATGAAATTAATGAGTGGAGATGCTTCTGGAAGAGTAGCACGTTAAAGATATAATTATCGCATGTCAGGTTGCACAATTATCGTAGTGTAATCTGATATACGATTTTTAAAAACAATAAAAAATGGCACAGTTTTCTCGAATTGAGGTTGCATTAAAAATGGAAGAGACAGGTATTATACCTGTTTTTTTTCACAAGGATATTGAAATTTGTAAAAAAGTTGTAAAAGCTTGTTACGATGGAGGAATTCGTGTTTTTGAATTCACAAATCGAGGAGATTTTGCTCATGAAGTGTTCGCTGAATTGATAAAGTGGTCGATGGTTAATACTCCTGAAATGATTTTAGGAATAGGATCTATTGTTGATCCCGGAACGACTTCGTTATACATTCAGTTAGGAGCTAATTTTGTTGTTTCTCCTGTTTTGAATTCAGATATGGCGAAAATTTGCAATCGAAGAAAAATACTATGGGCACCAGGATGTGGAAGCTTAAGCGATATTAGTTATGCTGAAGAATTAGGAGCTGAGGTATGTAAAATTTTCCCAGGATCATCAGTAGGTGGACCAGATTTTGTAAAAGCGATTAAAGGTCCTTGTCCCTGGTCATCGATAATGCCTACAGGTGGTGTTACACCTGATAAGGAGAATCTTACAGAATGGATTAATGCAGGAGTAACCTGTGTGGGAATGGGATCTCAATTAATTGGTAAAAATATTATTGAGAATAATCGTTATGAGGAATTGAGAAAAATATCTCAGGAAGCATTAAAGCTAGTAAAGGAATTAAGAATGGAAAAATAGGAATACACTTGTGTAGGTAAGGAAAGGTAGAAGTAATTGTTTATAATACAATTTAATAATGAAATGGTAGACCAATTTGTAAAATAAGTGTTTAGTTTAAATGTTAAGATAATATTTTATGACTTTTTTTTAGTTTTTTATCGTGTTTGAAATGCTTGAAACATTCTTTATACCTTGTTTTTGTGAGCTGAAGATGTAATTGTATTGGTAGAAGTTTGCAATCAGGTGAAAAGTAACTAAGTTTGTCCAACCAATAGTATGTTTACTGTTGTTGAGATGAAAAAATAGTTAATTGTATGGACTTATTAGATAATTTTAAAACGATCGAGGTAGAAACACCTGTTGATAAAATTATACGTCAAATTAGAGGTTTAATTGTTTCGGGATATTTAAATCCTGGAGATAAATTGCCTTCAGAGCGAAAGCTTTCAGAAAAACTTGGAGTTGGTAGAACATATATCCGAGATGCAATAAAAAAATTAGAATTTTTTGGTATACTAACCACGCACCCTCAATCGGGTGTTGTTGTAAATGGCACCAATATCTCAGCAATGGAAGGTCTTTTTTCGAATATCATGAAAATTGAACGACCAGATTTCTTTTCTTTGGTAGAGACTAGAGTAAGTATGGAATTATTTTCTGTGCGAGCAGCTGCTGAAAGAAGAACCAATGAGGATTTGGTAAATTTGGAAAAAGCGCTTGAAGCATACGAGGATAAGGTGAAAAATAATCTTCCAGCTGAAAATGAAGATTTTCTTTTTCATTTAAAAATTGCTGAATCCAGTCATAATACAGTTGTTAAAACGATGATGTTAATTATTTTACCAGATATTTTAGCTATTTACAGAAAGGAAAATGTTTGTGGTAAAGATGTGATGGAAGGAACTTCGCGTGAGCATCGTGTTATATTAGATGCTATAAAAGAGCAAGATCCTGAAAAGGCTAGTTTGGTAATGTCGAATCATCTGCAAAAGGTTTTAGAGTTTAGTAAAAGAATATTGTAATTATACATTTATTTTAAATCTATTGGAATAATTTCCATACAAATTATTTCTCTTTTCATCACCTTCCGTAATAAGATCAGGAATTTACTTGATCTTTCTCACATATGTACTCGAAAAATGAATTCATTTAATCGAGCTTTTCTTGTTGTTTCGTTTTTTATATTAATCATTTGGATAAAACGAGAAATCGAAGCTTCAAATGCAAAGAGTAAATTATGGAATTATTAGAAGCAATTTTTATTATAGGAGCCGGTATTTTTGCAGGATTTTTAAATGTTGTTGCCGGTGGAGGCTCTTTAATTACTCTACCATTGCTTATCTTTTTAGGCTTACCCCCAACAATTGCCAACGGTACAAACCGAATTGCTATTCTAGCTCAAAATAGTTTTTCGGTAGCAAAATTTAATCAAAAGGGAGTAAGCTCCTATCCTTATAGTATTTATTTAGGCATATCAGCCTTAATAGGATCAACTTTAGGGGCTTTTTTAGTTGTTGATTTTGATGAAGCACTTTTTAAACGCATTCTTTCAATTGTTATGGTTTGCGTGGCTGTTTTAATTCTTTTTAATACTAAAGCTGCAGAATTAGCGAAGGGTGAGAAGTTGGAATTTAAAAACCAGCTTTGGGGAGTTATCAGTTTTTTCTTTATTGGTATTTATGGTGGATTTTTACATGCAGGTATTGGCTTTATTATCATCCTTGCACTCACAAAAATAAATGGTTTCTCGTTGGTAAAAACCAATAGTATTAAAGTTACTATTGCTCTGATTTATACCATAGCTGCGGTTGGTGTTTTTATTTATAAAGATGCGATTAATTGGAAATATGCACTTGTGTTGGCTGCTGGAAATTCTCTTGGTGGGTATTTGGGAACAGTATTTTCCGTGAGCAGAGGAGATAAATGGATAAAGGGAATTTTGTTAGTAACTATTTTGGCTTTAGCAGTAAAGTTGTGGTTCTTTTAGTAGTTTAAAATAGAATAAGATTCAAAATTAGAATGAATAAAAAAGTAATAACTTTCGGCGAAATTATGTTGCGATTGGCAACGCCAACATATCAACGTTTTTCTCAGGCAAATACTTTTGATGCGACTTATGGTGGCGGCGAGTTTAATGTATCAGTTTCTTTAGCAAAATTTGGAATCCCTTCAGGTTATGTAACCCGTTTGCCAGATAACGATATAGGAAAATCTTGTAAACAAACAATTAATGGATTTGGAGTTGATACCAGTCACATTATTTACGGTGGAGAGCGATTAGGCATTTATTATTTAGAAACAGGTGCTGTAGTTCGAGGTTCCAAAGTTGTATATGATCGTGCTTATTCCGCTTTCACAAGTATAAAAAAGGGAATGATCGATTGGGATGAGGTATTCCAAGATGCTACTTGGTTTCATTGGACTGGGATTACTCCAGCCATTTCTTTTGGAGCTACAGAAGTACTAGAGGAAGCCTTGATAAAAGCCAACGAAATGGGAATTATGGTTTCTTGTGATGTGAATTATCGAAGTAAGCTATGGAAAAATGGTAACAAGGCAGAAAAAGTAATGCCACGACTAATTGCCAGAACTAATGTGCTTGTTGGAAATGAATTTGATGCAGAGAAAGTGTTGGGTGTTCAAAGTAATCTACCTTCCAATGGAGAATATTCTAAATTTACCTTTGAATTGGTTTCGAAGCAATTGATGTATAAATATCCTAGATTGGAGAAAGTTATTACTACACGCAGAGGCACAATAAATGCAAATCACAATACATGGGTAGGTATTTTATATGATGGAATGAAAGTGGTAGAATCAACTACTTATGAAATAACGCATATTGTAGATAGAGTTGGTGGTGGTGATGCACTAATGGCTGGATTAATTTATGGTTTTTTAAATTTTCCTGAGGAAAATCAACGAGTGATTGATTTTGCAATAGCTGCCTCGTTTATTAAGCATACAGTTATGGGCGATGCAAATGCAGCTAGTGTTAGCGATGTTGAAAGGTTGATGAAAGGAGAATCGAAAGGTAGGATTGATTGGTAAGAGGCTATTGTTTACAAAAATAGATACTAAGAGGTGTAGAATGGTGAATAAAATAAAAACGCTTGAAATATTGATTTCAAGCGTTTTTGTTTTTTATAATTTTGAGTGGAGCTGCAGGGAGTCAAATGACGGATGTAATTGCCTGAAAGTTAGCGGTAAGTGTTTTATTGGTATCCGAATAGGTGTCTAGATTTAGATGGTAATATATAGGGTATTATTTATTGAATAGAAAGAAAAATGAGACATTAGATGGTCAATAACGAGACATCAAATGTCTCATTTTCATTATAATTAAAATTACAGATTAATCAGAATATTATCCTGTATGTATGATATTTACTGCAACACAGATGGTTGTCTTATTCTTGGCATATTTATTGGTTTTGCGATTGTGTATAAATAGACGGAATTATGGAAAATTAGCTTGTAGAAATACTTTTTCAATATGATGCTAATGCCATAATGCGATTTTTCTACTGTTCAAGAAATACAAAATGAGTTATGATTTTATCATGTAGTGTATTCAATACGCATACATTTTGTAAAAATTCTTCTTGTGTAGTTGATGTTGTCTTTAATCTCTCTTAAAGAATGTGTAAAGAGCAACAAAAAATGCGTGATCTTACTTCATTTAAGGTTCGGTTATTTTACTTTTTGGATAATGCTGTCATGAATAAATGACATATTACCATTAATTATTGTTTGTAAAATTTAAATAGCTATGACATACCGTTTTATAAAAGATTTAATAACGCACAAAATAAAATTTGGTACTGGTTTTGAAAAAGAACTTCAACGAATTACTGTGCTAAATAATTGTTCTAAGGAGGAGCTTTATGAACTTAAAAGCATGGAACTGGTTAAACTTTATCGAAATGCCTTTGAAAATTCTACATTTTATAAAAGATTCTATCAAAAACATGGCTTAAATCTAAACTCAGTTAGAGATTTGTCGGATCTTTCAAAAATACCCATTCTTACCAAACCAAAGGTGAAGGAGTATGGTAAAGAAATGCTAACGAAATCTAAGTTTACTGTTTTTAAAGCATATTCAAGTGGAACATCTGGAACTCCTCTTCAGGTTTATCGCGATTTTAATTCTACAATAAAAGAAAATGCATATGTATACTTTTTTCAAGCCATGCATGGTTATAAGTTAGGTGATCGGGTCGTATCACTTAGAGGTACTCTAGATAGGAATGCATTTTCTCATCATGATAGAGTCAATAATGTATTGTATTTATCAAGTTTTCATTTAAAAAAAGACAGGATAAATGAGTATTATAAAGCAATTAAAGAATTTCGACCAAAAGTGATACAAGCCTATCCTAGTTCTATGCATATATTAGCAACAGAGTTATATAAATTAGATAAGGAATTACACATTCCTATCGCTTTTACGTCATCTGAAGTATTACATGATTTTCAAAAAACAATCATAGAAAAAGTATTGAATACTAAAATTTTCGATTGGTATGGTAATGCTGAAAGAACAGTTGCTTTAGGTCAGAGACAGGATTCACTCTACCGGGAACTTCCACTGTATTCGCATGTTGAAGTTGAAGATAAGCATTTGATAACAACTAGTTTTGTTAATTCTGTTTTTCCTTTAATAAGATATAAAGTTGATGATGTAATTAGGTTGGCTTCTAATTGTAAAGACGAATGTATTGTAGAAAAAATAGAAGGACGTGATGATGATTATATTGTGTTGAAAAATGGTCACCGAATTGGCCGATTGGATTTGGCATTTAAAAAAATTAAAAGATTACTAGCAGCTCAAATTATTCAAAAGAAGAAAGATGAAATCTATGTGAATTTTATACCTGATCAGGGATTTTCTAATTCCGACTTAAACTCAATTGAAAAGAATCTACGGGGACTTATAGGGTTAGAGTGTGGAATACTCTTTGAAAAAATAGAATCTAATCAATTGATTAGAACAAAAAAAGGAAAATTTAACTTGGTAATATCAAGATTGAATGGGAGTTGAAAAACAACTCTCAATAAACGTAAATATCATTAAAACCCAATAACAGAATAAAGTAATCTTTATTCTAAATAATTACATGCAATTGAAATTCAACCAAAAACAAAAACAGGTAAATACAAGTAAACACAAAATCGCTTTTTTAGTTGGCATAACTATAGAAGCGATTTTTATATGTATAAGCTAATGCATTTTCGTCCTAAAAGAGGTTTTATGAAACTTCAGAGTTTACCCATATCTAAATATCAAAAAAAATACAAGGAATTGAAGTTTTCATCCTTCAGATTAATATTTTCTATATCTGCATGATTTTCGTACTTTTAGTAGAAGAAGCCACTATGCATGATAAATTTTAATAAAATACTTCACCTTAAAATTCGGGATAAATTTGTTGTGGCATTCGTGACATTATCATTATTGCCAATTATTATTATTGGTAGTTGGGGAATTCATTCCAACCTTCGATTACAACGTGAACTTGCCACAAATGATCTTAACAATGAATTGAAAGATATAAAGGGAGAGTTGGAGCATTTCTTTTATGGTTTGGAAGAGAATATTTACTTTTTAACATCTTCAAATGCTTTCAAAAACTTTACTCAGCAATGCAGCAGGGATAAAGGTTACCAGCAACAAGAAATTGTGAATTCACTGCTGCCAGAGGTACTAACTTTTACCCGACAAAAAGATATGTTCTATCAAATTAAACTGATAGATTTTGAAGGAGAAGAATTATTTCAGGTTGTTCAGCAAAATACTTCTTATCGATTGGTTAAGCCCGTTGATCTGAATAAGGGAGGAAGCAAATATTATCTTCATGTCGCTCAACAGACTAAACCAAATACAGCGACCTTTAGTCCAACAGAAATTATACCTGTTAAAGGTTCAACGCCTATTCAAACCATTTGCTGTATTTACCATATTCAGCAGCCTGATTTCAATGGCGCTTTAATTATTCACATCAAGGCTGATAGTTTTTATCGAATCATAGAGAGTTCGAGAAATATTTTTCCACGGAAAATCATGTTAGTTGATGATCATGGATATTACGTCTATCATTCAGAATATAAAGATTCTTGGAATAAACTTTCTGCTTTTAAAGAACAATCAAATCTTAATGTTGACTACGGACAGAATTTTACCAAGAAAATATTTTTAAATGTTCAGGATAGCATTTTTGATTTTGATTCCATTCTGGTAGGAAGTGCACGTGTATTTGAAACAGATTCAGAATTCGAACAAAAGTACAATCTGTTGATCGCAATTTCAAAAAATGTGATCTTTTCAGAAATCAGGTCTCAATTTATCCTTTTTGCATCTATTCTTAGTGGATTTGTCCTTATTTCCTTTCTGGTAGCATTAATCGCTACAAAGCAGTTTGTACAGCCAATTACAAATTTGATTGAAAAGGCAAAATTCATTTCAAGGGGAAATTATACCTCACGTGTCGAAGTAGAAACACACGATGAAATAGCAGATCTGGCAAGACAATTTAATGTAATGACCCAATCTCTGGAGAAAAGGGAAAAAGAGATTAGTATGCATCAGGATATGCTTAAGGAGAAGGTGAAATTAAGAACTTCTGAACTCGAAACCGAAAAAAATAAGCTACAGTCCATACTCGACAATATACCTAATGGAATTCTGATGCTAGATAAAAACGGGATAATACTATCAGCAAGCAATGTGTTGACTACTATTCTGAATAAACCAAAAACTGATTTGGTAGGAAGGAAATATTGTGATGTT
>Ga0209379_10001187_pt1 | contig 17804 bp, 13 predicted proteins | sample tdDd001_FD_187124 | JGI IMG/M metagenome (GOLD analysis project Ga0209379, IMG submission 187124) | Marine sediment microbial communities from the Atlantic coast under amendment with organic carbon and nitrate - tdDd00.1 (SPAdes)... | ecosystem: Environmental > Aquatic > Marine > Coastal >...
AGAAATAGAGAAACGGTAAGCGTCTACATTTAAGTCTAACAAAATGTCGAAATCTTCTCTCCAGCGAGCAATATGATCACAGGCGACATCGCCATTGGAGTGATCAGCAATAGCAGAAGGCTGTTCACAAAACCTATCCCAAATACACTCGAGACGGTTATCCACATCCCCTTCTATTTGAAAACTTGATGTGGCAGTTCCATAAAGGAATGACTTCTTAAGCAAAGGACTGCCAGCAGGTAGCGAAATGCTGTTCATAGTAGATAACCTTTTTCTAACTGTGCGTAGTTTCCGTGTTTGTCGTGCCGCACGTGAAATCTGAAATAACAGAGCTGTTATAGCACAAATAAAAAACAATTAGAAAGCGCTTTCTCAAATAAATGTCATTTTATCGTTAATGAAAATAGAGAATGATCAATTCTTTAGGCTTTCGACTAAAAAGTTACCCCTTTACTCTTATGTTCATATCTTTATGAAATCAATAGATAAAATGTATTGTTTGACGCATTTCATTCCGTTCTTAAAATAAATCGCTGTAAATTAATTGTAAAAAATGTGTTGATATTAAACTTTTGTTGAATTAATGTTCGGAAAGCGCTTTCTTTTGTGCGGGTTTTCTAGCTTCTCTTTGGGAAAGCCCTTTCTGATGGCGCCTAAGGTTCACAACACACATAAAAGCCACTAATAAAGAGAGATAGACCGTGACACAGACAACACCACGTAAAAGCAAAATCGCAGCAAGCTTGTCATTAATACTCGGGACCGCATTAAGCAGTGGCGTTATGTCACCTGCGGCGGCACAGGAAGCAGAAAAAGACATAGAAGTTATTCAGGTATCAGGCATACGAAGCAGTGTGCAAAAGTCGATGGGGATTAAGCGCGACTCAGCAGGTGTTGTCGATGCCATTTCAGCAGAAGATATAGGTAAATTTCCAGATACCAACTTAGCGGAATCGCTCCAGCGTATCACTGGTATTTCGATAAACCGAAACAATGGTGAAGGTAACCAGGTTACCGCTCGCGGATTCGGTCCTGATTACAATATGGTTACCTTAAATGGTCGTACGATGCCTGGCTCCGCATTACCTGGTGGTGGCGGTGTCGCGAACTCTAGAGCTTACGACTTTTCTGATCTAGCTTCTGAAAGTGTAAGAGCAGTAGAAGTCTACAAGACTGGCAGAGCGAGCATCGCGACAGGCGGGATTGGCGCTTCAATTAATATCAAAACAGCCAGACCCTTCGATTCAGCAGACAACGGCTTTACTGCAAGCGTTGGCGCTAAAGCACTGCATGATACTACTAACCGCGTGGGTGATGACGTAACGCCAGAAGTATCGGGCTTTATCAATTACCTCAATGACGACAATACCTTTGGTGTCACGTTTACTGGTTCATTCCAACAACGGGATAGTGCTGCGCAAGGTGCGTTTGTTAACCAGTGGAGAGTGAACCCGTTTGATGGCACGGTACCGCAATCTCCTGATCCGTCGAATCCAAATAGTGGCGACCCTGTAGTGTTGAACAACGCACCCGCTATTGGGCAGCTTTACGGCATTCCATCTGATTTACGTTACTACATGGCAGACCGCGAGCGTGATAGAACCAATGCACAGCTAACATTCCAGTTTGCCCCATCGGAAAAGATGACGGCCACGCTGGATTACACGTATTCAAGGCAGGACCTGTTTGAGGCGCGAGCTGAACAGTCAATTTGGATGGATGACCGGTACTTTGCGGAACTGACCTTTGACGATGAAGCAGTAAAGACACCGGTATTAATCACTCAGGAACGCAGAGATTTACTGCCTCGTGACCTAGGTTTAGCACTTCAGGAACTAAACCAAGTTAATGAAAATAAATCGATTGGTTTGAATTTAGAATACTTAGTTAACGATGAATTGACGTTAATCTTTGACCTACACAACTCTACGGCGGAAGGCCGTCCCGATGCGCCCTATGGAACGTGGACAAACCTTGGTTTAGGTGCAAACGTAGTCAGAGGGCAAGGTGTCGATTTTAGAGGCGACTTCCCTATCATGTTCGTCGATTTTGACGATGCCGCTCGAGACAACCTAAACGGTAATGGCGTACTTGACCAAGATGATGTAGGTACATCAATACTAGACATGAATTTCTCGTCGCAAGATACCGAGATCACCCAAGCTCGTCTTGATGGGTCTTACGTTATGGATACTGGAACCATAAACTTTGGTATTGAGTCACGCTCAATGGAGAGCACATCGCTTCAGTCTCTTACCCGTCATACCATGGGCAACTGGGGAATAGAAAACCCAGGTGAGCTTCCTGCGGGCTCTCTAACTCCACTCGATTTAGTAAACGAATTTGATGACTTTAACACAGGTGGCATGTTCTCTCAGGGCTTCACCGGGAGCGTGGCTGAAATAGGTGCATTTGCAGCACAGCAGTATGGTTTTGATTTAGTTGCTAACAACCCGTTTGCCACGAATCGCACCATTGAAGAAGACATAACCGCTGTTTACTTTGAGTTCGATTTATCGGGCGAGTTGAATGGCATGGAGTATAACCTTCTTACTGGCGTGCGCTATGAAAATACAGATGTTACATCAATTGCGAACATAAGTTTGCCTAGCGGTATTGCATGGGAAGGTAACAACGATTTCAACGTGCGCTTTGGTAGCGAAATGGAAGACGTGGAAGTTAAATCTAGTTACGATCACGTATTACCTGCGTTCGATTTTGACATAGAGCTTGTGGAAAACATGATTGCTCGTTTCTCTTACAGCAAAACTATCGCACGACCAACTTATAATAGGTTAAGCGCTGCATCGACCGTGTCGCCGCAAAGCTTCCCTACCCTTATAGGTACTGCCACTACGGCGACGGCAAGTTCGGGTAATCCAACACTTATTCCACTTGAGTCCGATAACCTAGATCTATCGTTTGAGTACTACTTCGAAGAAACAAGCTATGTGTCGATTGGTTTCTATGACAAGCGAGTGAAAAATTTCATTGGTGATGAGCAGGTAGAAGAAAATGTATTTGGCTTGCGTGATGTAACCAATGGACCACGAGCACAAGAAGCGTTGGCCGAATTGGAAGCTCGTGGTATTCCAGTAAGCGACACATCTTTATTTAACATGGTTGCCGCCTTAGAAAATGGCATTGACTATGATTCCCTCACCGATGAACAGTTTGAGCAGCAATTCGATATATTGCCAAACAGCGATGATCCGTTGCTGACTTTCATCAACTCTAAACCCGTTAACAATAAAGCTGCAAATATTTATGGTTTCGAGCTAGCTGCACAGCACTTCTTTGGTGAAAGTGGCTTTGGTGTACAGGCAAACTATACAACGGTTACTGGGGATATCGGTTTTGATAACAATGCGAACCCTTCTATTACACAATTCGCATTGGTCGGCTTAAGTGATACTGCAAACCTTGTATTAATGTACGAAAAAGATGCCTTACAGGCACGTATTGCATACAACTGGCGAGACAAGTTCTTAGACACTACTTCTCAGTACATCAATGAGCCGGGTTATACCGAAGCGTACTCACAAATTGATTTGAGTATTTCCTACGACATAACCGAAGACTTAACGGTGGCCTTTGAAGGTATCAATATCACGGAAGAGAATATTCGCCGACATGGAAGAACCAGCGCTATGCTGTGGAACTTAGATGAATATGGCGCAAGATATGCGTTAAGCGCCAGATATACATTCTAAAGATTGGGGTGTGTTTACCCGCTAAAGCGCTTAGGGTTGCGCTTTAGCGGGTTTTTTTGTCATAGTGCTGTGTGAATAGTAAACAGTAATCAGATTGAATAATTTAGTGGTAGTGCTTTGGAAATTATCGTGGTTTTAGCGTATGAGTGATAAAGACAGTCATGGCAATATGCACAGGGTCGTTATTGTCGGTGGCGGCACCGCAGGATGGCTTGCTGCTGGAGTGCTAGCCGCAAAACTAAGCGCGAAACACACCATTACCCTTATCGAATCTCCTAATATTCCCTCCATAGGTGTTGGTGAAGGCTCTTGGCCATCACTGCGCGACACCCTTCTTGATATCGGCGTTAGTGAAACTGAATTCTTAACTCTGTGTCAGGGCGCGTTCAAGCAAGGCTCCAGCTTTGTTAATTGGCGTAAAGGCGCGCACTGCTATCATCATCCATTTACCGTTCCAACAGGGTACAACGAACTTGATATTCATACTTGTTGGCAAGAACTCGCGCCCAATACGTCATACGAAGATGCGTTTTCATTACAAGCTGTGATGTGTAGAGCGGATAAAGCGCCAAAACAAGTAGCAACGCCCGACTACGCTCATGTGCTCAATTACGGCTATCACTTCGACGCTACAAAGCTTGCCGAATTGTTGAAAAAACATTGTGTAAGCAAGTTAAATGTTGCTCACCTTGTTGGCCATATTGCCCGTATTAATCCACACCCTAATGGCGACATTGAGAGCGTTTTAACTGAAGACGGGCAAAAAGTAGTTGGCGACCTATTTATCGACTGCTCTGGCAGCAGCGGCTTGCTTATCAAGGAACACTTTAATATTCCCTGGGTACCGGTTAAGCAGACTATGCTCAATGATCGCGCGGTTGCGATGCAGGTGCCATATTCAGATAATGACAGTGTAATAAAAAGCACCACAGTGGCTACTGCGCAAACCTGCGGATGGACTTGGGATATTGCGTTACAGCATCGACGTGGAGTTGGGTTAGTTTACTCGTCTGAATATGCAAGTGAAGAGCAGGCAAAACAGACGCTTATCGACTATGTTAGTGAACGCTATCCCGGAGCACAAGATGCACAGTTTTCATGCCGTACACTCTCTTTTGAGCCTGGCTACAGAGCACAGTTTTGGGTTAGAAACTGTTTAAGCTTAGGCATGTCTTCGGGGTTTGTTGAGCCGCTAGAAGCATCAGCCATTGCCATGGTCGAACTTGGCTTACGCATGCTGTGTGAAGCCTATCCGCAAAATAAAGCACATATGGAAATAGTCAGTAAACGCTACAACAAGCGCTTTGAATATCGCTGGCAGCGAGTTATCGACTTTTTAAAACTGCACTACGTACTAAGCGATAGGGAAGAGGCGTATTGGTTAGCGCAAAGAAACGAGGCTTCAATTCCTGACTCCCTTTCTGAGCTGCTTGAACTGTGGAAGTATCAAAGCCCTTTTCGGCTAGATCTCATTGAGAATGAGGAGATTTTCCCCTCTGCCAGTTATCAATTTGTGCTATACGGTATGGGCTTTTCTACATCGTCATCGGCACTTCGCCTAAGCGAAGAAGATAAGCGTAAAGTCTTGCACATTCGCGAATCGCTACAGCAAACTAAGCAACAATATTTACACGGCCTACCGTCCAACAATGCATTGCTCAACGATATTGCAAGACGTTACAACGAGTTAACCAATCAGCATAAACATCATCCACATTCGCCCTCTGAAAGCCAGGCTGATCAACATATATCTTCCTCAACTAATAATGATTCCGAGGTAAGTAAAAACAGCACTTCACAAAAAAAGGACGCTTCTTATGACCGTATCGGGTTTAGATAGCAGTAATAGTCAAACGCCCGTTAAAAACGTAGTCATTGCTGGTGGCGGTACTGCAGGGTGGATGGCGGCTACGGCGCTGTCACGACTTCTGGGTAAATCAATAAACGTTACGCTAGTCGAGTCAAAAGATATTGGAATTGTAGGCGTAGGCGAAGCGACTATTCCCCCTATAAGAACATTTCACAAGTTACTGGGCATCGATGAAAAAGCATTTATGCGCGCTACACAAGCTACGTTTAAACTTGGCATTGAGTTTGAGAATTGGCGCGAACAAGGTCATAGCTATATCCATTCCTTTGGAATTACCGGAAGAGAATGCTGGGCAGGAGAGTTTCACCATTTTTGGCTAAGGGCAAAAGAGTACGGGTTTGGTGGTGAATTTGGTGACTATTGCCCTGAACTTATTGCCGCTAAGCAGAGCAAGTTCGCTACATCAGAATCCATGCCGCTTAACTTTGCCTATCACTTTGACGCTGTCGCCTATGGTCGATTTTTAAAGTCTTTGGCGTGCGACGCTGGCGTAATGCATAAGGAAGGTGACATAGAAAAAGTGGTTGTTTGCCCACAAACAGGCAATATCCAGAGTCTTCAATTAGCAAGCGGTGAAGCCATAGATGGTGATTTCTTTATAGACTGTACCGGCTTTAAAGGTCTGCTTATTGAGCAAGCCCTTCACACCGGATACGACGATTGGCAACACTATCTATTTTGCGATAGGGCTGTAGCCATGCAAACTGAGCTTACTGCGCCGCCCGTGCCATACACCAAAAGTGTGGCACATCAGGCCGGTTGGCGCTGGCAAATACCTCTTCAAGAACGAATGGGAAATGGATTGGTATTTTGTAGCCGATTTATGAGCGATGAAGACGCCATAGATACGCTTAAATCGCAGGTGACAGGTGCCCCCATTAATGAGCCTAGAGTAATTCGTTTTACTCCTGGAAAACGCAGGCGCGGTTGGAATAAAAACTGCGTGGCGCTAGGGCTATCCAGTGGATTTATTGAGCCTTTAGAGTCGACCAGTATTCATCTTATCATGACAGGCCTTATACGCTTAATGCGCCTATTCCCTTTCGATGGCATAACCCAAAGCGCAATCGACGAATACAATAATAAGTTTGATAGCGAAATGTCGGCGATACTCGATTTCATTGTTATGCATTACAAAGTGACACAGCGTGAGGACAGCCCTTTTTGGCAGCAGTGTCAACGCATGGACATTCCGTCTTCTCTTAAGCATAAACTGGATTTGTTTGCTGAATCCGGCCGAGTATTTTTAGATGACGGAGATATTTTTCGCGTCGATTCTTGGACCCAGGTGCTAATGGGTCAAGGTATGACACCAAAACAGTATCATCGCGTTGCCGACGAAATGAGTGAACAGTCTCTTAGGCAGTTTATGGCAGGACTCAAGCAACAAGTGGATAACCACGTAGCTAATCTCCCTCCACACCAGTCATTCTTAACGCAGTATTTAAGGTAATGACATAAGACGTTGCTATACAAAACTGTTGTTTAAACGTTTTGTCTGGCAGCTCTTATTTCCCTGTTTTCTTTTCGGTTTTGCAGAAAATTAAAATTGTATAGCTAGAAAGCAACACAACACATACTTTCCCTTATAGTGGTAGCGAGGCGCTTGCCGTATCGACAATGCGCTACTTGCGCACCATGTTAAGCAGGGCGCAATCGAACCTCTTTGTTTACTTTATAGGTAAGAACCCTCTTCCTTGTGCATGATCTTTTTTCGCCGATCTCCGAACGCTGGTCTATATTGAAAATGGCTGACTAAAAATTAGCCTCCCATTTACCATATGTAAGCAGCACTTATGATCGACAAACTATCTATAAAAACGCTTCTAATTACAGCATTTTCGATACTATTGGGTGTAACGGCTCTCGCTTTATCTTTTGTAGCTTCGTTAGGAATGGCTGAATTATCTAAGAATGCTGAGCGAAGAGAGTTATCGCAGTTATATGAAGTCATAAAATCAGAAATAAAATCTGAAGCGCGATTAGCAACCTCTCTTGCAATGTACACGGCAGAAATTGGCCCAATTAAAGACGCCTTTGTAGAGAGAGATAGAGAATCACTGTCGCAGCTCACATTACCGCCTTTTAGTATGCTCAAGGAAGAGTTTGGCGTTAAGCAAATGCAATTTCATACACCGCCTGCAACTTCATTTTTTCGAGCACATAATCCTAACAAGTTTGGTGACGACCTCTCATCATTTAGAAATACCGTCACCGACGTGAATAAAAAGTCTATTCCAATAATGGGAATTGAAAAAGGTGTTGCAGGACTCGGTATACGCGGAGTTGTTCCAATTTCCGGTGCAGGTTCCGTCGAGTTTGGAATGGCGTTAGGTCGCACTTTTCTGGATATGGTAAAGGAGAAATATGGGATTGACCTAGTTTTTCATGTTACTCAAGACAATGGATTTAAAGAGCTCGCTAGTACCGTTACTAACAAAGTGCAACTATCACAAGACAAAGTCAGAGAGGCATTTGATAAGAGAGTTATAGAGCGGATAAGCGACGATAGAGGTGCTTACGCTATTTTTGCCGGTCCACTTGCAGATTACTCTGATCAACCCATCGGTGTGATTGAAATCATAATGGATAGACAGGAATATGAAGCAAGTATTGTGTCTTCAAGAATGAACTCGATTTTTGTTGGCTTGGTTGTATTTGGGATAGGCTTGGTGATCGCCTACTTCGTAGCTTGCAGAATTACTCATCCATTAACTCGAACCGTCACCGCTATGAGAGAAATAGCTGATGGTGAAGGTGACCTTACCAAAAGATTGACGATAAGTGGGGATAACGAACTAACAGCCCTTGCGAGGGCATTCAATGACTTTGCTGAAAAGGTGAGAGTGGCACTAGTACAGGTACTTCAGGCGAGTGGAGAGTTGAAGAAGGGGTCAAAAGATGTTCGCTCCTTAATGGAAACGCTAGACTCAGCCACTCGGGTTCAAAAAGATGAAATTTCATCAGCCGCAACAGCGATAAATGAAATGACATCAGCTATCCATGAAGTTTCAAACAACAGTACAGCGGCCGCAAAAGAAGCTGAAACGGTTTTCGAGAAATCGACACAAGCAACTGAAGCATTAGCTAAAGCTACACGTTCGATTGAGCAGTTAGACGTGGCTATTCAAGATGCAAGTGATGTTATAGGTAATGTCAGTGTTGAAAGTGACAATATTGGGACAGTTATTGAGGTTATTGGAGGCATAGCAGAACAAACAAACTTGCTTGCCTTGAATGCCGCCATTGAAGCAGCAAGAGCTGGGGAGCAAGGACGCGGCTTCGCAGTAGTAGCTGACGAAGTGCGAACACTAGCCAGTCGAACTCAAGAATCAACAGCTCAAATCAATAAGATAATTGAAAGCCTGCAAAATAAAGTATCTCAGGCTGTTGACTCTATTAAACATAGCCGAACACAAGCGAATCAAAGTGTAGAACTCACAAAAGAATCCGCGGTGTCGGTAGGAAATGCATCGGCGTCGGCAAGTGAAATTCGCGATAAAAATTTTGTTATAGCGACAGCGGTCGAAGAGCAAACTTATGTCTCAGAGGAAATAAATAAAAACACCAATAAGATTGATGAATTAGCAACTGACTCTTTTACTACTGTCGAGAGAACACTGCACGCAGTTGAAAAAGTAAACATGAACGTAAACAAGCTAGAAGAGACTCTCAACAGGTTCAAGATTTGAACCTGAGAAACAGTAATGAAGAAGTTAATTTCTGTCAGTACTATGTTTTCTATTGCCATGCTAGCAGGTGTTTTATTTCTTGGGTGGCAAAGTATTCAGGTGATAACTCAAGCCCGGCTTAACGAGATCGCCGATGTGCATGACTTCATACGAAAAGAGATTGATACCAAGGCAGAGCAAGCCATTTTTATGGCAACGTCCATTGCAGGAAGTCATCGCGTATCCCAAGCTGTTAAGCAACGAGATAGACAAGCCCTCTCAGACAACTTTATCTCAGTTTGGCGGACAATGAATGAAAAGTTCGGAGTGAAGCAATTTCAATTTCATACGCCCGAAGCCGACTCATTACTGCGTTTACATATGATAGATAACTACGGTGATTCGCTTGCAAGTTTTCGTCATACGGTTGTAGAAGCTAATGAATCACTAAAACCCAAAAGAGGAATAGAAACTGGAGTCGCGGGTATCGGCATAAGAGGAGTTGTACCGATATTTGCCGAAAAGGAGCATGTGGGTAGCGTTGAAATTGGTTTTGCATTAGACAGGGAATTTATAATTCGTTTAGAAAATAAGTTTAATGCTGCTATTTCTGTCTACCTATTTAACTCTGACATGCAGAAAGAAGTTTATTACTCTGGAAGCTCGGCTTCACTTGAGTCTGAATCTAAAGTCGTTGTCGAACCATTAATAGACTACAACGGTGCAGTTATTGGCGAAATTAAAGTAACTTGCTGTGAAGAGCCTTACCGTTCTAGCCAAAATGTTGTGTTAATGTCCACCAGTGTTGTGATTCTTCTAGTGCTAATAATGTGGTTCATCAGTTATCGGATTGAACGGCGATTAGCGCAAAAGAGACAACTCCTGAAGCAAAAAAATATTGAATTACAAAATCAAATTGAAAAAGAAAAGGCGATGATGGACTATGTTACGAAGCAGTCTCGCATTGCATCGCTTGGTAAGTTAGTGAGCGGCGTAGCACACGAAATTAATACTCCTCTAGGCGTCATTGTTACCTCCACAACGTCCTTGAGTGATAAATCCAGTCAATTTCTAGCGTGCATTAAGCAAGGTAAGGTGACAAAAAGTAAACTAGAAAACTATTTGGATTATTCAAAAGATGCACTAACAATAATTGAAAGTAGTGCTTATAAACTGACTAAATTAATCAACTACTTCAAGCAGTTATCAATATCTACTAATTCAACAGAAGTCACTGAGTTTAATTTATTTCAATCGGTTTTCTACGTTGTTAATTCATACGAAGCTGAAATAAAAGAAGCAGGTATCGCCTACTCCATTGAAATACCTAAAAACCTCGTATTTAGAGGCGTTTATTTAGACGTAATACTTATTTTTCAAGTTCTATTATCCAATATAATTAAACATGCAAACAGAGATGGCTCACTGACTTACGTCAAGATAAGCGGCGATGTAAAAGGAGAGCATTTAATCATTGTTACTGAAGACGATGGCATCGGAATACCTGAAAAGCAGCTCAATGATATTTTTGAGCCATTCTTTTCTTCATCAATAAGAGCGGATTCAGTTGGTTTAGGACTTAGTATCTTATTCAACATTCTCACTCTTCGGTTGTCTGGCATTGTGAATGCAAAATCACCAGGAGCAAGTGGTAAAGGAACCTCAATTGAGATAGTTATTCCGGTATTAATATGCTCGGAAGGAGAATCGACGCTACTAACCCCTAATTTGCACACTACGCGATCATTTAAAACAGGTTTACCCGATGGATAATCTAAATAGCAGTTATGTTCACAAACCTTTCATTCTTAGCAAAGGAAGTTTATGCCTTTTTCTTGTTCTCGCCAGTGCAAATGTTAAGGCCGACGCTGAAAGTAACTCGCCGGTAAAACGAACGCTAAATGGCGATATGACGTTGAATTGGCATGTTAGCCCGAAACCAGCGACTAATTTCTCTGAAGTATTCACTAACGGGGTAGCTTATGGTCGTTTGCGGTCGAACATATTTTATTGGGACCAGAAAAGCGAGACGGTATCTCGACAAGACAACCGCGCTAATGGCTTTGGAGGTAACGTTATTTTTAAGACCGCTCCGTTGAATGGCTTGAGTGCGACGCTTGGTCTTTACACAACTCAGAGTCCTGATTTGTTCAGAGAAGATAGGGATGATGTAACCTTGGTTCGAGCGGGAAAGGATACTTTCGATCGCAACAAAGTCATTGGTGGGGGGGATTTCGGGATAAGTAAAATTGGGGAAGCCTATTTGCAGTATGATGTCGCAGACACGTCAATTTCAGCAGGTAGGCAGTTATTTGAGAGTATGCTGACTGCATCAAATGATACAAAAATGATCCCTAATGTTTTTGATGGCATTAGTATCACCCATTGGGGAATTAGCGATACAACGCTCAAGCTAGGATATTTTACTCGTCAGTCGCTGCGTGATCACACAAGCAGTCATGATGTTATAGCGTGGGATGGCTTTAAGCAAAACGACGACTCCGGCGCCAACCGAAGTTTGACTTCAGACTTGTTGGGTACAGATAACGAGTTAATTGTTGCTCAGGTCGATAACCGTTCATTCGATAATTGGAATTTACGCTTAAACTACACCGCAGTACCGGATGTGTTTTATACCATTGGCGCTGAAGCGAACTATACTTTCAAACTTGCGAATAAATGGTCGATTATTCCGGGTGTTCGCTATATCAATCAATATGATGATTTGAATACCGACATGGACGTAGCTAGCCTAAGCGGCGAAGGTCGAGCTGGTGGATTCGGATACCAGAACCCTACTAGTCTGGACAGCGGTTTGTTTAACGCACGGGTAGATTTTAAGAAAAGCGCTTTTAAGCTGCGTTTGGGATTCTCTAAAGTGGCAGACGAAGCAGATATTATCGCACCATTTAGAGGGTTTCCTACCGGTGGATATAGCCGTGCGATGGGACAGGTCAACTGGTGGGCTAACACCAAAACGTTTATGGTAAGAATTGACTATCAGTTTACGACGCCAGGGCCATTAAACAATGTGAAAGTATTGGCGCGCTACGCAATCCAAGACTTTGATGATAGTAAAGACTATGTTCCTGCCGACAGTGACGTCATTCATATTGATTTAGTAAAACAATTAACTGAAAAGCTTCACGCGCGACTTAGATTTGGATTCGTTGATGCACAAGGTGACATTCAACGCGCGAACTTAGGTGGAGTTAAGTACAACGGCTCGTACAACGAGTATCGTTTCGAGCTAAATTACTTATTTTAAGTATTTCAAACAATTCGCAAAAAATAGGTTTGAATAAAGCTGGAAGTAAGTGGTGACAGCAGTCACCACTTAGGGGCTATTTTGCTACCTCTCAAAAGCTGCACGCAACGTTTGAAGGCACCAGCCTTTTAGGTAGATAAAAAAACAGTTAAAGGCTAACTTATTCTATATTCTGAATTTGTTCGCGCATCTGCTCAATCAGTACCTTAAGTTCAACGGCTGATTGGGTGATGTCTGTATTAATAGATTTTGAGCCTAAGGTGTTCGACTCACGATTGAACTCCTGCATCATAAAGTCTAGACGACGACCTACAGCCCCACCCTTTTTAAGTATGTTGCGGGTTTCTTTTACGTGAGCATTTAGGCGATCTAATTCTTCGGCAACGTCGACTTTTTGCGCAAGCATGATCATTTCTTGTTCGAAGCGACCCGGATCAAGCTCTACTTTTGCTTCTTCAAAGCGCGACTGCACTTTTTCTCGCTGCCACACCATGATTTCAGGCATACGCGCGGCTACTTTTTCAGCTTCCACTTCTATAGCGTCAAGGCGCTGCGTAATCATACCTTTAAGGGCTTCACCCTCGGTAGCACGGGCACTGATAAAGTCGTTTAATGCTTGGTCGAACGCCGCCATAACATCACCGTGAATAGTATCCATGTCGGCTTCTTCAGCGGCAATTACGCCAGGCCAGCGCAAAACGTCTAGTGGGTTTACACCCGTGGATTGGCCATGCGATTGCACCCAGTCAGCGGCGTGAAGCACTTGTTTCGCCAACTCTTCGTTTAAGCTTAGCTTGGTTACAGCAGCATCGTTCGCGGTAAAACGTAGCGCACATTCCACCTTGCCTCGCGCCAGCTTCTTGCGGAAACGTTCACGTAAAACTGGTTCTAATGACCGGAATTGTTCCGGAAGGCGAAAGTAGGTTTCTAAAAATCGTTGGTTGACTGAGCGTATTTCCCATACGGCTGAGCCCCACTCTTTTTTCGTTTCTACGCGTGCAAACGCTGTCATGCTGTAAATCATACATATCCTTTAAATTTAACTGAAAGCCTGCAAAAACAACCCGAACGTCGTGTTGTATACGTTAATATCCCCGGCAGGATTTCTTGTAATTTGTATATTAGCGCACATTTACGTAATTCGATAAGCAAACATGTAAAGTTCGTTTTTAACGGCTACGGGTATTGCGTTATACTTAGGCGCAATTTCGTAGCTTCATCGAATCGATAGGTTTTCACAGCGAATTGGGCTATTTGCTCACACAGCGCCAGAAAAACCTGTAAACGCTACTCTTTTTTAAGCACTTACGTTGTGGAGAACACTATGCGTCCAAGCGGCAGAACCGCCAGTCAAATTCGCCCTGTTACTATTACTCGCCAATATACTTGTCACGCAGAAGGCTCTGTTCTTGTAGAGTTCGGTAACACTAAGGTGTTATGTAATGCGACGGTAGAAGAAGGTGTGCCTCGTTTTATGAAGGGACAAGGTAAGGGCTGGATTACGGCTGAGTACAGCATGTTGCCACGTGCTACCCATACGCGAAGCGGCCGTGAAGCTGCGCGCGGTAAACAAGGCGGCCGCACGCTGGAAATTCAGCGTCTAATTGCTCGTTCACTGCGCGCAGCGGTCGATTTGAAGCTACTAGGTGAAAACACCATTACGTTAGACTGCGACGTAATTCAGGCTGATGGCGGTACGCGCACTGCGTCAATCACCGGTGCGTGTGTGGCTCTTGTTGATGCACTTACTTATATGCGTGCAAAAGGCATTATTAAAACTAACCCGCTTAAGCATATGATTGCTGCGCTATCTGTGGGTATTTACGAAGGTACGCCAATCGCTGACCTTGAGTACACCGAAGACTCTGAGGCAGAAACAGACATGAACATTGTAATGACCGAAACCGGTAAGCTAATTGAAGTTCAAGGTACTGCAGAGGGCGAACCGTTCTCGTTTGAAGAGCTCGACGAAATGCTGAAAATTGGTAAGCACGGCTTACGTGAATTGTTCGACATTCAAAAAGCGGCGCTAGCGTAAGCGAGTCATCGAAACGTAATTAGAAGCAACGCGTAAATTAGAAATTAAGAGGTCATCATGAAAGCGTTTCAGCGTGATTTTATCGAGTTTGCCATTGAGCGTGGCGTACTGAAATTTGGCGAATTTACTTTAAAGTCAGGCCGCGTTAGCCCGTACTTTTTCAATGCAGGCTTGTTTAATCGCGGCGGCGATTTGGCTAAGTTGGGGCGTTTTTACGCTGACGCGCTAATGGACACAGGCGTCGAGTTCGATGTACTTTTCGGTCCAGCTTATAAGGGCATTCCTATTGCTACAACTACCGCTGTAGCGCTTGCCGATAGCCACAACCTAGACGTGCCTTATTGCTTCAATCGCAAAGAAGCGAAAACCCACGGCGAAGGCGGCAATCTGGTTGGCAGCCCGCTAGAAGGTAAGGTTATGCTGGTGGATGACGTGATCACGGCGGGTACGGCAATTCGCGAGTCGATGACCTTAATCGAGCAGCAGCAGGCTAGTTTGTCTGGCGTACTGATTGCGCTAGACAGACAAGAGCGCGGTAATGGCGAACTGTCAGCCATTCAAGAAGTGGAGCGCGATTTTGGCACTCAGGTTATCTCTATTGTATCGCTTGCCGATGTGGTGGCTTATTTGACTGAGAAAGGCGGCTTTGAAAGCGAAATTGGCGCCATTAACACCTACCGTGAAAACTATGGCATCTGATTTTGAGAGCGTATTCAGCGCAGCCAGTCAGCATTTAGATGCACTAGGACTTCGTTGCCCTGAGCCTGTAATGATGGTGCGTCTGAATATTCGAAAGCTGGCCGATGGAGAGACTCTGTCGGTGACAGCCGATGACCCTTCCACGGCCAGAGATATTCCTAGCTTTTGCCGCTTTATGGAGCATACGCTGGTTGCGTCTCAAACTGAGACTATGCCTTACCAATACGTTATTAAGAAAGGGCGCGCTTAAGCGCCTTTTTTTATCGCGAATAACACTGTCGTAAAGGGGTAGACCGCCCATTTACTTCACTTTACTCATCTACCTTTCTATATCTCGCTTCTAGTGCACAATAAAGTCCAAACATAATAAACCCAACGCCTACCCCTGCTATAAGATAAGGTCCAAAAGGTTGTTCCATCAGTATTTCGAGGGCTTTTTGTAAGCCACCTGCTTCTGAAGGGTTACTCAGTAATGCGGCAATGACGAAGAAGCAGCCAACTAGGCAGTACACTAAACCTCTTGCGGTGTAGCCCAAACGCCCGGTGATTTTGATACACCTTTTAACGAAAACGCTCAATGAAGACATTGAAAACTTATCTAAGAAGTCAGAAGTGAAAGCGTGCTTAAATTGCACAATAGCAAAAATAATAATGCATAAACCTATGGCGGCCACCAACAACAACCCCCATTCGTATTGCATTAGAAATTCACTAATTTTCTTTTCATTGTCTTGGGATGACTCGCTACTTCGTATCTCTAATAAAGTTTTACCTCCCGCGTAAGCGGCAACGAGATAGAAGGCACCTGAAATAAAGAAGAACAGCTTATTGATAAAATGGACGAACATATTGTCGCCATTCGATTTCTCAGTAATTACAATCTGCAGCCAGCGCCAAAATGCATAACACGCTAAACCCACAACAAGTATAGCTAAAAAAACCTGCCCAAGTGGCTGCTGCTTGAGTGTAATAAAGACATGGGATTGAGAGGCTTTTTCACGGTTTAGCGTGTTAACCACAGACGAGAGAATAAATGCCCCAAGCATAACGTACATCACAGTTTTTGCGCTGTATCCTACCCTAGCTGTTAGCTTTTTCCATTTAGATGAAGGCTCCACGGTGTCCTCTCATAGCTTGATTGCAAAATAAAATGTTAAGTTAATAATTTGCCTATCAAGTTACGTTCCGTTTTGCTATTACCTTTAATCTTAGTGCTGAGCTAGCGCTCCGAACTCTCTGTTACAGCTTGAAGGAGCAGCTTTTGTAACATGCGTTTGCTATTTGCACAGGTACAGTGAATATCTGTCATGTGCAAGACTTCTCCATTAAGCATTTTTTGAAGTACAGATGCTCTGACGTTTAATGAGACAAAGCCGTCTTCGCTTGAAATTTGTTTCGACGCCATAACTATCTCCTTTATCTAAAGTATTTAATGCACGGCAAGAGAGGCAAGTTGTTTACTTGCTTGGGGGACATAAGTTTGCTCAAGGGTATGCTGAATGGACGTTATCAATCTGCACACGGAAGGATTTGTGGCATGCAGGGGCAATATAGCAATGAGCTGTTGCTGGCATTCCTGCAAAATCGCATGAGATTCTCGCTTTCTATGTTCTTCAGCAAGTAGGGTAGATAAGTACATTCCCATAGTAGAGAACGCGAGTACGTCCTCTTGCACCACGCTAACCTTTTGCGATGATGTGGGCTGCAGCGCGTTAAGGATAACCTTCGCCGCTTCAAAGGTCTGATAACCTAATTCTCTAGCGTAATCCAATTTACCCTGTTGATGAGCTTGCTGCGTCTGCGCTTGCATAGCATAGCGATGCTGTCGCGCATTTGAAGGGTTTAGCTGTAGCCACTTTCTGTAAACCGGGCACAGTCGCTGAACATTCATATAAGCACCTCCTGTTTTTTATTACACTAGTGCAAATAAGAATCATTATCAAATGTAAAGTTCAAAAAATCTATCAGGTTAACTTAAAAATTTGGGTTCCATTTATTATGAATTGCCGCCTACCCCATTGGTAAGCGTATATAAAGCAAGGAAATTTACGTTTACTGGCTGAGTAAATTTGACAGCCACCATATTAGAAGCACCGCAGCTGTGATAGCGATAACCGCTCTCATTTTGTAGCGTTTAATTAACTGTTCTGCCTTGTCTCCTGTGTAATAGACCACAACTGCAAGGCCGAAATAGCGAATTGAACGTGCAATAACAGTAGCTAAAAGAAAAAGCGGAAGTGAGTATTGGGTTGCACCTGCTGCAAGCATAGCAACCTGAAACGGAATTGGGGCAATACCTAGAGTCATTACAAACCAAAATCCTTGGTTTTGCATTTGCTGTTTAACATTATCAAATTGTTCCTGGCTGAAAAAAGTATCTATAAGCCATTGACCAACCATATCGAAAAGATAATAGCCAAGAGCATAGCCGAAGACTGCGCCAATCACACAGCCTATGGTGGCCATTAATGCAATTTGCCAAAGCGACTCTCGTCTTGCTTGCATTAGTGGCACCATTACGGCTTCTAGTGGTATGGGAACAATG
>Ga0209379_10001188_pt1 | contig 17801 bp, 11 predicted proteins | sample tdDd001_FD_187124 | JGI IMG/M metagenome (GOLD analysis project Ga0209379, IMG submission 187124) | Marine sediment microbial communities from the Atlantic coast under amendment with organic carbon and nitrate - tdDd00.1 (SPAdes)... | ecosystem: Environmental > Aquatic > Marine > Coastal >...
ATATCAAGCAATATGAAGTTCACTGAGCAATATCAGATACATGGGATATCAGGTTATGTATACGAGTAACTATAGGATAGGGAGGAAGGAAATCATCTTTCGTTGAATGAGTCACTATAATATAAGGGCCTTTTTAGGCCCTTAATCATAGTTACTTAGCCGACTCTGTTAAAATTTCATATCGGTCCTGCCCCCATGCGATCGGGGCTGGCTTATTTTTAATCCAATCGTAGAAAGCAGCTTTTAATTCACTGACTTTCTCAGGATATTGCTTTGCTAAATTTACAGATTGAGATGGGTTTTTAGCATAATTATAAAGTTCATATTCTCCCTTCCCATCATCGTAATAGTGTAGCGACCAATTTTGATCCTTAATTGCCCACTCGCCTTTCGATAATTTTTCAATATGCTTACTAGGAATAAACTCATTATTCTCAAAAGTGATCCACTTCCAATAATTGCTCCAGAATTCTGCATTGCTAGCATCATAGTGAAGTGCTCGTGGGCCAGCCCAGTATAAATATTTATGAGGCTGTTGTTTTTCACCGTTGAGCGCTGGCAAAATATTCTTGCCATCAACTTTCATCTCATCAGGTATTGTTATCCCTGCCGCCGCCAGCGCAGTTGGCAAAATATCCATTGCTGAGATCATGGTATTGTTGATTTGGTTCTCCGGCAAAACACCTTTCCAGTGGGCAATGAAAGGTATATGCACACCACCGCGGTAACGTTGTCCCTTAAACGCTCGATCCATTCCGTTCATTGGCATTGGTGATTCAAACACTGCTCCGTTATCCGACAAGAAGAAAATCAGGGTGTTTTCATACTCCCCCGTTGCTTTTAGCTTATCGATAATTTTTCCTATACCTTCATCGGAAGCATTAACATGGGCATAATATTTATCGACTTCAACATTGCCAGTATTAAAGCGCTCCATATATTTAGCCGGAGCTGGCTGGTCAAGAGGAATATGTGGAACACTATAGGCCAAGTTAATAAAGAACGGTTTATCCTTATTATTGGCTTTCTCAATAAAATTAATTGCCTCTTTGGTTAAATTATGAGTTAAATATCCTGGAGCCGAAACATTTTCACCATTTCTGAAAATAGATGGTGAATTATACAATGCTGCACCCGAGGCAAAAAAACTGTAGGAGTAATCAAAACCTCGATCCTCCGGGCTATAACCTAGTACCGGTGTTGAGATCTGATTATCATGATAATCTCGGCTTTGATCGTCTTTAGGCTTAAAATTTTTACGAACTTTAGCATTATGGTATTTACCGATACTTGCCGTCGAGTAGCCATTTTCCTTCAATAGAGACGGAAGCAGCTTAATATCAAGCGGGATCCCAAGCTTTGCATCATCGTTACTGTACGTACCGAAACTATGGGGGAAACGTCCTGTCATCATACCAGCTCGCGAAGGGCCGCAAACCGGTGTCGCCACGTAAGCATTAGTCATTCTAACGCCTTCATTTGCCAACTTAGTAATATTAGGCATTGAACGCTTAGCCGCATCATACAACTGATCAAAATTTCCGTCGTATCGTGTTGGAACAGAACGTTTTTCCAGCACCTCTCTATCAATATTTTCAAGTGCAAAGTCCAGCTGAGCTGTACCTAAGTCGTCCATCACAATTAGCAGGACGTTTGGTTGTTCGGCTTTCTCTGCCGCTACCGTCATTGCTGGTGATACTGCACATGCTGCAGCCACAAGCCCGGCCAACACCGTCTTCTTGTTTGAGAACAGTCTCATTGTTCACTCCTTTTCAAATAAAACTTGGTTTGCTTCAACGCATGTTGGCCAATATAGGCATTACGTTGGCGGCAACTCCCCCACGCTGGATTTCTTGTACCATCAGGTGCATCGCTGGTGCGGTATGAGTAAATATGCGTTTATAGGAACTACACAAATAATTTTGTTTATACTTCTCACCCGAAATAGGGGTGAGCCTATGCTTGGGACAGCCGCCATGACACAGTACATTGACTTCACACTGCTGACATAAACTTGTTAATTTAGTTGATTTGGCAGTACCAAAACGCTGCTGCTGCTTGCTAGTAGCAAGCTTGCCGATATTCGTTTGAGTAATATTGCCAAGACGATTGGCTGGATAAACATAATGATCACAGGAGTACACATCGCCATTAGATTCGATCACCATAGCCTGACCACAGTCTTTTGCCTGAACGCAAACCGAAGCTGGATAGCCCATCCAGGTTGCCAGCATACTGTCAAACATCCGGATAAAAACACGCCCAACATCTTCTTTGATCCACTCATCAAAGATCTCTGTCATGAATTGACCATACCCATCAGCCGGTACCGAAAAATGTGTCAGTGTCGCATCAGCCGTCGGTGAGTAATGACCAGTATTACTCTGCTGGCAATGCTGCTCTACTTCAACAATTGGAATGAACTGAAAGTGCTCTGAACCTAACGCCTTGAGCGCATGATATGTTTCCTTACCCCTGTTCCAGTTCTGATCATTAATCACAGTGAGAGTATTAAACTGAACATTGAATTCTTTCAAAAGTGAAATGGCATGCCTGACTCGCTCAAACGTCGGTTTACCATTCACCGATATTCGGTATTTGTCGTGCACTTCAGCCGCGCCATCAACCGAGACCCCAATCAAGAAGTTATTGTCAGCAAAAAATTGAGCCCACTGGCGGTTAATCGCCACTGCATTAGTCTGAAAGCCATTCGTAATCGTCTTACCATCAGCGTACTGTTTTTGATATTTCACAGCGTTACGAAAGAAATCTAACCCTGCCAGGGTGGGTTCACCACCTTGCCAAGCAAAGTCAATTTCATCGCTGTCCTGAGATCGAATGTAATCACGAACATAACGCTTAAGCATCGAATCGGACATTTGATCTGTAGATTGGACTGATGATGTATTCTTTTCTGCTGGGGAATGCATCATCTCTTCTTTTTCAAGATAAAAGCAATAGTCACACTTCAGGTTACAACGGTAACTTGCTGGTTTTGCCATCATATGAAAACGGACTTTTTGAAGGTTTGATGCAGCCATGACAATCCCCTACGACAACACGAAAGATTTCGAAAATAAGTGAAAGGCAATATACGTAAAATAAAGTCGAAGAGGAACGACTGAGATCACATATTAAAGAGGAATGTGTAAAAATCGAAACAACGAGTAGAATGATTAGCTCCAGGTAGACTGGGCCTCTACGAGCCTCAGTTGTATCCCGTCACTAATGATAATTAGAAGACTAAAGCGATGCCCTTACCAAGTAAAACGGCCCCTGTAATACATCCAGAAGGCTATCCTGAACACGTATTACCAATCACCTTCAGAAAGAATCTAGCCTAGATTTAATCTTGCTTTTTTATAATTTTTTCACATTTGTTGATTTATATTCAACTGTTAAAGTCAAACTGTAGAGAAAATCATCAATACATGAATACGCTTTATAGCGTATAAAATACGTCACATTAATTAATAATTATTTGAATTTATACATTTTAAGGGCGACTTTGTGTTAATAAAATTAATCCCAATATTATCAATCCTAATACTATCACCAGTTACCTTAGCTGAGAATTATATTGTAGGTCAACTTGTACCAGAAAAAAACGTCATTGTGCGTAGTGAGGTTAGTGGAATTATTAACTCATATAACTACGACAATGGGGATAACATTGATCAGGGTGAAGAATTATTATTATTGTCTGCTAAGGACTATGCGCTAAATGTTAAATTGGCAAAATACGAGGTAGACGTTAGTAAAAGTGAACTTGAAGCCCAAGAAAAACAACTACAAAGATATCAATCTCTTTTTAAGGGAAAAGGCTTATCTGCCAGTGATTTAGACAACCAAATCCGCATAACAAACATTGGTCGAGCTCAGTTTAACGTGAGCAAAACACAATACGAAATTGCTAAGCGAACATTCGACAAATCAACTCCTAACTCGCCTTTCAGTGGTGTCATCATTAATCGTACTGTAGAGCTTGGACAGTTTATATCAGTGGGAGACCCTCTTTATACTATTGCTGATATTAGTAAGTTAAAAGTTCGTTTTTATTTATTAGAAGTCGATTTCACTAAAGTAACTAAAGGCGATGAGGTTAAGGTTATCATCCCTTCTATTGAAAAGTCTTTTATAGGTAAAGTGACACTTCTATCTCCTGCTTTCATGGAAAATGAACCTGGATTTTTGGTTGAAGTGACTTTGGCCAACTCAAATGAACAATTAAAACCGGGAATGGAGTCTCATGTTTACTTTAATGAAGAGGACGTCCAGTGAATTATTTACTAGACCTTTTATCTAAAAGAAGATTTGCTTCCAAAGTGCTCACTTTCGTTATCATAAGCATCGGAGTTGTAACTGCATATAATCTTCCATTAGCTGAAAAACCACGATTTGATTTAGGTAAAGGGAACATCGTAACCATTTATCCTGGAGCAACCGCCCAAGATGTTGAAAGTAATGTTACCAGTAAAATTGAAAAAGAATTACTCTCAATATCTGGTATTAAAGAGTTTACATCAAAATCAGAAACTGGACTTTCCAATGTCAGCATCGTACTTGATAGTAACGTCTCAGATCCTAACGCAGTCTATCAAGATATCCGAGATGCTATTTCACGAGTATCCGATTTACCGACAGACGTAACTGAAGCCCCAACCCTGTCAATCAAAAAGTCATATAGCCTAGATTTTATGGTGGTTGGTATTTCCGGCGATGTGGCTTATAACGAGTTACGTGATAAAGCAAAAGGTCTAGAGCTTGAATTAAGGCGACTCGATGGTATTGGAGAAGTTCACACTATAGATCTTCGTGCACCTGAGTTTATCATTCAACTGGAGCCTATTTCTCTTAAGCGCTATGGCCTTACAATAGATGAAGTATCGTCAATTATTGCAGAGCGAAACGCATTAATCAGTGGAGGTCGTTTAGAACAGCTAAAGAACAATCCAGAACTAATGACGGCTGCTGAACTGAACAGCCTTGAATCGTTACGGGAGATGTTCATCTCTTTCAGCCCTAATTTACAACTAAAAGACATTGCGGGTAAAATTGAAAGCGGTTTTGAAAAGGGAGATGTTTTTGGTTCTATCAACGGTAAAAAAAGTATTATTTTTGACCTACGGACTAATGAAAGTGCTGACGTTATCAGTACCTCTAATGCAGTAAAGGCACTTCTTGAGAATAAACAACAAATTTTAGGAGATAAATTCACTCTAGGTATTGGGTCTGATCTATCAAAAGACATCAAAGAGAAATCGACCATTGTCCAAAATAACGGGCTGGTGGGCCTCGTACTAGTGTTGATCACCTTAGCGCTGTTTTTAGATAAACGTATCGCCTTTTGGGTAGCGATATCCATTCCAGTTTGTATTTTCGGCACGTTGGCATTGCTCCCAACCTTTGGTCAAATATTAGACGTATTTACCATGTCAGCGCTAATCTTGATCATTGGTATTATCGTCGATGACGCGGTAGTTGTAAGTGACAAGATCGTTGCTCTAGTTGAAGATGGACATGACATTGAAAGTGCCGTGAGTGAAGGTGTGAAAAGCGTATTTCCTGCTGTACTGGCAAGCATACTTTCAACCATGATAGCCTTTATTCCACTGCTTTTTTTACCAGGAAATAGCGGTAAATTGATGTATGTTATTCCTCTAACAGTGATTATCGCCCTTTGTTTTTCATTTTTAGATGCACTGTTCTTTATTCCAGCTCACCTAAAGGGAGTATTGAAAAGCAACTATCAGGTTAAAAGAAAAAAATTCATTAACCTCAATGGTTTTAATCAACTAATCGCTTTAGCCATTAAAAAAAGCAAATTTGTTTTACCTTGTACTACCGCTATCATCTTTGGCCTAGCATTCATATCTTATAAAAATTTGAGCTTTCTATTCTTTCCTACTGATGGGGCTTATCTAGTAGAAGTCAGTGCGGAGGCCGATCCAGAACTCGCATTAGATGAGATATGGCAGCAAACACAGATATTGGAGACCATGTTTAAAGATACTTCAGAAGTATCTTACTGGTATGGCGAAGTCAGTTCACCAAACAGTACTTGGGTGATATCTTTAACACCACCTAATAGTCGCTCACGCACTGCTGATCAAATCGTTGAAGACTGGGAGAACCAAATTGTAGAAATTTCTGGCTTGGCTCAAATTGAATTCGATATCGATGGTGGAGGTCCACCTGTCGGAAGACCTGTTGATATTCGAGTGGTTGGTGGTACTGATGCCGGTCGAGAAAAACTAGCCGATGATCTAACTGCTTATCTTAAAACCATCGATGGTACAACACGTGTAAGGCGAGATTTAAATGCACCATCACCGCAAATTCAAGCTGAATTGCAGCATCGTTGGCTTAAGTATTACGGTATCAGCGCGACCCAAGTGGGGGACGTGATCAAGTATGCAGTCGACGGTAAACGAGTAACTCGTATTTTTAACGGAGAAGAAGAAGTTTTCTTCCGTGTCGCTTTGGAAGAGGACGATAAGTCATTATCTGAGCTTGATAATCTGATGGTGAGAGCAAGTGATAATCGCTTAGTTCCACTGCAGGAGCTTGTCCGTTGGAAGTTTACCGATTCACATGCGAAAATTAACCACTACAACGGCGAGCGGGTTATCCGCGTTTCGTCGGGTGTAGATTCAGCCATAACCGATCCAGTTACTATTTTTAGTCAGGTGCAAACTGAGTTTTCCGACAAAAATTACGAAGGCGCGAGTCTAGTTGCTACTGGGCAGATCCTTGAAACTCAAGAAGCGCAGTTAGGGTTTACTATCGCAATAACTGTAGCATTCTTCGGTATTGCTATTCTCCTCATTCTATTATTCGACCAATTTACTGAATCATTGATCGTTCTATCAGTCATTCCTTTCGGTATTAGTGGTGCCCTGTTTATTTTATTCTTGCATAATCAAGTACTGAGCTTCTTCTCTATTATCGGGATGATTGCTCTTATTGGTATTATGGTGAACAATAGTTTAGTACTAATCTGGCATCTAAAAGAAACAGCGCACGAATGTAATGCGTCTAACTTGATGGACTTTGTAATTAAAGGGACTCAAAGTCGTGTAAGACCAATTACCCTTACGACGATTACAACCGTAGCCGGATTAATTCCATTGGCTTATGGTTTGGGAGGATACGACAACTACATGTCACCGATGGCTCTAGTTGTCGGCTGGGGGTGTGTGATATCTATGATCGTCACCTTAACCGTAGTACCATCACTATATCTTTGGATAATGCAGATAAAATTCAAATCTGACCGCATTAACGAAGAACCTGAAAGCCTGATAATGAATTAACACTACTTTCTTGATAACAAAGATGTGACCCATAGAAATGGGTCACATCAAGAGTAAGTTGCATAATCTATTTTTCATACAGATATCTGGTTGGGTGAGACTATTAGTAGCCTTTTGCAATCATAGTCATTTCAGATTTAAACGACTGGTATCCTTCTGACCACCGTTGAATGGCAACCTCTTCTTGTGCAGTATTCGCACACTGCCCTTGATATTCAACACCATCTATTCCATGCTCATAGGCATAATCCGGACTACAAAATTTCTCAAGACCAATAGCATACCCCTTCTTATATTCCTCATAAGCTGAGTTTGTTAATACATTTAGCTGCTTCAACTCAAACTTTGCTCGTTGATAATGACCAAGCTTGCCATCAAGAATACCAACATCATACCATTCGTTTTTTTGTGCGAGCTGTGCTTGCTCTGGAAGGCCTGAGCATCCAATCAGAATACTGCCAACAAGCATACAAAATATTGCTTTCACAGTTACCTCACTTAGAGTTTTGCTCATTACAAACAGGAACCTAATAAGATAGTCCATCAATGCATCAATGTGTATACCGTGAAGAGGGTTTTACAGTCCTTTACCCTGGAGGTCACTATCTAGGCTTGATATGGGAATTTGACCAAGAATGACTCTTCTTGGCAATTAGAAAGGGGGTGACACTCTGCTATCCACGAAATTGAGCGTTCATTAGTTCCCCTCCCATTTAGCTGAAGGGGACCTAGCACTTATTTTAGAATCGCTATCTTTAAGACAGGCGAAACTTCGACATATGAAAGTTGATTTCGTCTTTGCATTGCGAAAGCTCTCGTGCCCTCCTAGCTAATTGTTCGGCGGTATCAGATGACTGACGCGTAATGCCTACAATTACTTGCATACTCTCGTTAAAGGCTTCTGCAGTAGCACTTTGCTCGACCGAAGCTGATGAAAGGTTAATAGCCTGTTCTGCAACATTGTTAACAAACTCAGAAACATCCTCTAAGTGAATACCGATATCATTCACCTGCTGACGTGAAGATACCACGGATTGCTGACTTTCCTTCATCACGTCAACAGCCTGACCAGCATCATGGCGAAGTGATTCTAAAATTGTATGAATTTCTTCTGTTGATGTTTGAGTGCGTTGTGCCAACAATCTGACCTCATCAGCCACGACAGCAAAACCCCGCCCTTGCTCGCCCGCCCTAGCCGCTTCTATCGCGGCATTCAGTGCCAAGAGGTTAGTTTGATCTGAAATACTACTAATTACTTCAAGAACTGAACTAATATTCTCCGTTCCTCTTGCTAGTTGCTCAACGACACCGGCGGCATCAGTAATATTGGTATCAAGGTGCTTGATATCATCAATTGCTACCTGGGTCACCTGGCCACAGCGGTCAATAAGCTGCTGACTCTGGCCGGCACTTTCAGCTACATCACTAACACTATTGCTAATCTCAGACATCGTAGTTGTGAGCTGTATCATCGCAGTAGCGACTAACTCAGACTCCGACAACTGCTTCTGAGCACCGCTATTATTATCCTCTGAGATCTTCCCCATCTCTGAAGTGACATTATTTAGCAAACTGAGGTTCTCACTGATATCACCAACCATATGGCGCAGTGAGTTTGTCATATTGTTTAATGCTTTAGACAAGCTTGCAAGCTCATCGCGCGCTTCTGTAGAGAGTTGGTGATATAGCTCACCATCGGCCAGCTTTTCGACAATATCAATTGTTGACTTGATAGGATTAACAACCGATCGAGTGATCACAAAACCTATAATAATACTGGCAATAAGTGTTGATAGGCCTACTGATAACCCTATAATAAAGCTTAACTGTTTATCCTCAGCCATTTGTTGTTCAACATTTGCCACGATAGCTTTAGCACTATTTCGAACATTTTTCGCAGCATTCAACATCACTTCGCGAGTATTTACAGATTCCGCCACCAAAGTCCCAACTTTATTCAGCATCTCCTGATAGTTTGCTATCTCTGTTGGGTTAGCGTAACTTTGCCACTGAAGAACATAATCATTCCAACGGCTAAGCTCAGCCGAATCAAGGGATAGCTCTGTCTGCGTGCGCACTTGCATCAAACGAGCAAGCAGCAGCTGAGTTGAATCGGCTCGATTTTTCTCTGACCATCGCTGTTCGACTTCTGCCATTTCCTTAGATAGATTTTGAATCATAGTTACTTGCTGGTGAAAATCATCGAAATCTTTACCATACGCAACACTAGCTATCTCAAATTGGTGTACTAAAGGAAGGTTAACATCAGAGGTAAAGAGGTGTTTACTCGCTAGGAAGTTATCTAGATTGACCTTATGCCATTTTTTGAATCGCTGTGCATATACAGGATCACGTGTATTAATATAGCTATTTTCAAGCACTTGTAGTCCAAATACCTCTCGAACTCCAACATTTGCAGCATTTAACCTATTAATTCCATCTTCAGTTACTCGTCTCGCCCTCTCACTTTCAGCATAAGAAACTAGAAACATGAAAATAATAATGGCAAAGCCAGCTCCCAACCGCTTGCCAAAACTAAAATGATCTAACCGGAACATTACTTCTCCTCTGTATCATTGCGAATACTCTTCTTAACCTGATTTTTTATTACCAGGGGGTATTCTCCAATAAATAATGCCTATGGCTCAGAATGAGAGTGTCAATATAAAAACCGAATCAGTCAGCGTTTTTTAAAACGTTCTACATTACGCGCTGTGAGCGCCTCAATCTATGCATCTTTAAATACACAGTCTACCGTCACAAAGAAAGCAATGATAAAAATGAACAAGAATCGTAATCAACAAAACAGCTGCACTTCTCTTCTAAAACCACAAAAATATTTACAAATTATATGTTCTTTTCTCTTTCACTACTGTGACCCACATCAAACACCGAAAAATAACGAAAGAAAATGAAAGATCCTTGTTTTTATAAGGCTAACTGTCACCCGCCTCAAGCGGTTACCTTTAACCCACTGAAAATAAGGACAAATACTTAAAAAAAAGTTAGTAAACAAACAAGAAGCCAACCTGCCCATAATCACACTTTTTTATAAAAGTCAAAACAGACCATTTGATATTTTCGGTTCGAAATGTAATATAACCAAAAGAAAGCAAATCACAAACGTCGAGAACCTCGTTTATAGTGGTTGAATTAAGATTTAAGAGCTATTGCTTTACAGTTTGTACTTCCTACCTAGCCTAAGTTGAAAGTTTAAACACTCCCTGAATTTAGCCTTGTCGTGATTAATTTACGTTGCCCCAATAGAAAGATATTCATGTTTTTTAAAGGTGGGCAAATTAAGACTATGCACCGACATTGAGGCAAAGGTGCCACACTCAGAAGAACCATTACAATGAACTATTTAGATAATCTAAGATATTGTAAAAAAAGTGGAAGAAATCTACTTACGGTATTAATGGCATTTACTGCCTCTGGCTATATCCAGGCATCTACCCTGGAGTCGCAAATTCTTAGTTTTGAGCAGCCCAGCCAGCCCTCTTGGATAAGTGCTGATAATAGCCAGTTAAGTTCACTTCGAGCGATACATGGCACGCAGTCTTTACTTTGGCAATGGCAACAAGGGCAGACATTAACGATCAACCATCAATTTGACCGCTTGACTGACTCAAAGGCTACATCAGCTTATGGGCGCAGCGCTACCCAAGTATTGTCATTCTGGCTATATAACCCCACCGCAATCGATACCACACTGACGCTGGAACTAGCCGATAGCAACCAGCAGCAACCAAGTAGCTTGGATATCAACCTAGATTTTACCGGTTGGCGGGCTGTTGGGGTATCACTTAACCAGGACTTGCAGCCAGCCGTAACAAGCAATTTAGCAACACTGACTTTCCGCGCTCCTAATATTCCCAATATAACTTCTGGCTCGCTATATATCGACCGAGTGATGCTTTCTGTTGACGATAGTCGCTATCAATGGTCAGACGACCAGGTAACAACACGCCATGCTCTCCCTGAGATAGACTTTGGCCTTTCAGAACAGTTATCCGCCCCAACCCTGTCAGAACTAAATGATGCTGAGCAAATCAAACAAAACCTGATCGCCGAGTTTGGAGGCAACCCGGGAAGCCTAAGTAGCCTTGAAGATAGATTTAACCAATTCGCAATTACTAAAAATATGGATGGTGTAATTTCGGGTCGACACATTCTGACCGACAAGCAACAAGTTATCTACCAACCAGCACACCTCTCACCTGAAGATAAAGTCCTATTCGAACAGTATGTTATCTTAGGTGATAGCGACAGCAAAGGAGGTGGGACTGCGAATAAACTTACAGGCTACGCTAAGCTGATGATTGATATCAGCAAAGCCTACCACCAGCCAGAGTTTAGTGCTGATAGGGCTCGTCTAATTGAAATGTACATATTAATGACCGAGCACTTGCTTGATCAGGGATTCAGTGACGGCAGCGCATTAGTCACGACTCACCATTGGGGTTATAGCAGCCGCTGGTGGTATATCTCAGCGCTGATGATGGCTGATGAGCTAGCCAACAAGCAGCTGCTCCAACCAACCTATCAGGCACTACTGTGGTTCTCCCGAGAATTCAAAGACAGCTTTGATATGGCACTCAACAGCGCCAGTTCAAACCTTGATTACTTTAATACTCTCTCACGCCAGCATCTTGCGTTACTGCTACTCAATCCCAATGACAGCGAGCGCATAGCTCTGCTCCACAAGTTTGCTAGCTTCTTTTCAGGGGCTATCAGCCAAACACCACCAGGAACGAATGATGGGTTCAGATCGGACGGTACCGCCTGGCGTCACAATGGACACTACCCCGGCTATGCATTTTCTGCTTTTGAAAACGCAGCCCACGTTGCCTACCTTCTCAAAAGAACTCGTTTTTCCCTTGATAACAAAGCTCTCGATAAACTCAAAACAGTGATGGTTGCTGGATGGTATTATACGAACCCATATGTCCCCCTAGCACTATCAGGCCGTCATCCTTTTACCAACCTCAGCGTCAAGCGCTACAGCGATGGCATGAGATGGCTGGCTAACAGCTATCCCTCTACAGACGAGGAGCTGGCGGCAATCTACCTGCAGGTTACCAAGAGCAGCGAACAACAAAGTAAAACCCTGTTTGGAAAAGTGATAAAACCTGCCTCACTGCCTGAAGGAAGCAGGAGCTTTAACGGCGGCGCCTTTGCTATCCATCGTAGCGGGAATCGCATGGCCGTGATCAAAGGCTACAATCAGGATGTCTGGTCATCGGAGATTTATACCAACGATAACCGCTACGGACGTTACCAGAGCCACGGAAGCGTACATGTCATACCCTATGGAGATCCCACTCAGTTTGGTTACCGCCAGGATGGCTGGGACTGGAACCGCAATCCTGGCACTACAACCATTAATCTCGATTACGACCAACTCGAAAGCCCCAAAACAGCCACGCTGACGCTACGTTCAGATGAAGGAATAAGTGGTGCGACATCCCTGATGGATAAATATAGCCTGTTTACCTTCAAGCATAAGGCACCGCAAAATCTGAGTAACTTTGAATCTACTTTTACTGCGCAAAAACAGGTTTTGGCTAGCAAGGATAAGCTATTCCTAACAGGTAACGGGATCAGTAATGCTGATGGTAACAACCGTACCGAAACAACCTTGTTCCAACTGGCTATTAATAACCAATCACAGGGAGTATGGATAAACGGCCGGCAGTACACTCAAGTAAATTATTCCACAACACTAACATCTGGAGACTGGCTGATTGATGACAATGGCGTTGGTTACTACTTGATTAACGCACCACAGGTCAATGTCTACCGCGGTGACCAAGTATCACGCCATAACAAAACAAAAAAAGTAACATCGGGTCAATTTTCTTCAGCCTGGATCGATCACGGTCTAGCCCCGAATAATGCCGAGTACAGCTATGTAATAATAATGAAAACTTCGCCAGCAGAAATGGCCGACTTTGCCCGTAAGATGAAGGAAACACCGCAGTTTGCCTCGCTGGAAACCAGCGCGAACGGCCAGCTCCTGCATGATAGCGAAAGTAGCCTATATGGCTATAGCAGCTTTTCCAGAAAATCCTTTACTCAGGGACCAGTGAGGTCAATCAGCACCTCAGCTCTAGTACTGGCACAGCTTGACAGAAAAGAGCTTGATCTCAGTATTACCTCTCCTGAACTCAAGATTCAGTACAATGACCAACCAACAGTACCAGTAACCATTAGCGTTGAAGTGGCCGGTGAATGGGATATCGGCAATGCCACATATTCACATCAGAACGGTAATACCGTTATTACAGTTGAAAGCCTGTTTGGCCAGGCAGTATCCCTGAAACTCACTCAGGATGGCGGTAATCACGTCACAGTAGAAGGTAACGGGAACAGCGATGGCAATATCGGTGAACCGGCTAACACCGGTAGCTCTGGCGGGGGAAGCACTAACCCTTGGTTTATTGCTTTACTAGGCCTCTTTGGCCTGTTATCTCGGCGGCGCTAACACGAGCTGATAACTTAACCATGCCCTCGCTATACGATTGCGAGGGCCTTTTATCACAAAAAATTAATCTGGGTGGATCCTACCCTATCTTCCCCTAGCGGTTTCTTGGCATAAAATCCATATCCGTATTCTCGTCACAATAAAGGCGATATAAGGTAACAGCATTCATTATTGCACTAAAAAACTCAAGCAGTGAGCCGCCAATTGAGCCTAGGGCGATATTGTTACACAACCAAAGCAATGAGCCTGCCAACAACCCCTGGCGAAGCATTATTCCATCAAGCATAAAGAGTGAGTATGTACCCACACAGATACCCATTACCCCAAGTGCTTCACTGGGACGCTGAATTGAGAAAAAACCGGAAAAACTAAACAACATAAAGATGACCATCACCCACTTGGAGCGAATCTTGATAGTAATAAGATTTCGGCACATCGAAACAGCGGCACAAAAGGCAGACGAAAAAGAATTTAACAACAAAAAATGAAGCATATTCATCAAGCACAACATTGCCATCCAGAGTTTCAACTTGTTATCTTGTTTCTGGTAAAAAGCAAACAAGCCGATAGCAAAGCTGATAAAGCCTAGCACTTGTGCTATCAGATAAGTATTATGATCAAACATGTTTATCTTATTCTCTATATTGTTTAATGCGCCAAACAAAAAGGCCTCCTCCTCATTCCACCGATTCCATAAGGCAGAACAAAGAAGAGACCTATTATATTGTCGTGGTTATTTCACCAGTTTGCAGGCCCCAAACGTACCTGGATTATGGAAGTTGGGTTTTGCTGTTTGCGGATCAACCCAGGTCATCCAGCCCATATCAATGCTGCCATCCGGTCTCGGTGTAAACTCAGCCCGCATCAGGGCACACAGAAGCTCAGACTGTGCATCGTCTTGCCATAAACCTAGAGCAGTAATAGTAGTTAGTGGTAACTTAGCTTCCACAATATAACCATTAGCGGTAATACTTGCTTCGGTCACAAGACCCGGCCAGTTCCAACTGCTATCTAGCTTAATGCGTTTTTTCTTCACCGGATCATAAGCAGCATCAGCACTAAATACACGGGCCTTAGGATCTATTTCCATAGTGTAATAACTGGACAACTGCGGGTCCGTAGCCAAAAATATTTCGGCTCTATCCGAATCAAGCACTGCTCGTTCAGGATCTGTTCCAACCGCCAGGTGCTTATCTTCCAGCACATAACGGAAATAGAGAGCGTCCCGATCCCATAAGGCCCTGAATTCTGTCGACGGGGCAGCCTTATCACTCCACGGGAAAGTATACCCGGTCAAAGGCTGAGCGTTATCCCATGCCATATCCACCCCTTTGCCATCAATAACCGGCACTTGGTCGGCAAAGTGGATCATATAACGACTAGCGGTTTCACTGGCTATAGACTGAAAAGCCATCAGGCTTCCCGCCAGCAGTGCTGTAAGTCCCAAGATCTTTTTCATCACGTCTTTCCTTATCTATTTCTTATAATAAAAAAGCTGATCTTATCGAGATAAAATCAGCTTTCCGTTTCTTCACGTTATTAATTGGCCACCTTAGCTTGCTAAGTTTGCCATTTCAGTTGCCGCCAGCATGAAGGCACCTGCGCCATAGTCGATATTATGTTCAAACTTTACATCGCGAGGATTAAAGGCGGGAAGCTGCACCCACCCCATCATGCCGTTATCGTGAATACAGCCTTGCAATGCCTGCCAGGCTTTCTCGACTACCGGCAGATAGGTGTCACTATCAAGCTGACCGTTGTTTATTCCCCATGCCAGGCCATAGCAGAATAACGAGGTTGCACTGCTCTCCGGAGCCGGGAAGCTTTCCGGATCGAGCAGGCTAGTACGCCAGAAGCCATCTTCCTGCTGGTACTTAATCACTTCGGCTGCAAGGTTATTAAACAATTCAAGGTAACGGCTGCGCTCGGCATAATCCTCTGGCATACGTGCTATCAGACGTGGCACCGAAGCCAGCATCCAGCCGATACCGCGCGACCAGAACACCTTCTCGCCGTTAGCTTCGCGAAACTCTGCCCCACCGTCACCAAACTCATCACGGTACTTCAGGCCAAGCTCAGTTGGCATGTAACGGTAGTCACGGTAAAACAGGCCCGTTTCAGGATCGTAGAGGTGATCAATCGCATCCCAGAATGCCGTATTCATATAATCGAGGTACTTGCGCTCGCCGGTCACTTTCGACAAAGCCGCAAAGGCAGGTGGTGCCATGAACAGTGAGTCCACCCACCACCAGTCACGATGACCAGGTTTCGGCTCATCAAGCATAACATCGAACGCCTTAATGGTCGGTTCCAATGCTTCAGGAATATTTATTGTTGGGTAGACATCCAGATAAGCTTGGGCACAAACATGGTCATCAGCAAAACGCGGAAATGCGCCGGTCCGAAAACCTGTGTGCAGTGCGTAATTCATCACCCCGTCAAGGTATTCATTATCGTCAGTTGCCATCCATGCAGCAGAGGCACAAGACCAGAATACGCCTCGTTCCCAGTCCGTATCCTTGATAAAACGAGTCGCGCCACTGCGTCGAATCACAGAACGAGTCTGGTTCGCTGCTTGGTAGCGGTAGACACGTTTTAGCTGCTTTAGTACATGTTCTTTCGTCAATGTCATGTCATCACCTATTAGCGAGCCAACCAGCCGCCGTCAACAGCAAGGGTGTAACCCGTTACGTAATCTGAAGCCGGGGAAGCCAGGAAGATAACAGGACCGGCCATATCTGATGGTAGCCCCCAGCGACCAGCAGGAATACGTTCCAGGATGGCCTTGTTGCGCTCTTGGTCTTCACGCAGAGCCTGTGTGTTATTGGTTGCCATATAACCCGGGGCGATAGCGTTCACAGTGATATTGTGTGGGGACAGTTCAGTAGCCAGTGCACGGGTAATACCCATAACCGCAGACTTAGATGCAGTGTAGGAAATAACACGGATACCGCCTTGGAAAGACAGCATAGAAGCAATATTGATGATCTTGCCGCCATTGCCTTGCGCAATGAAGTGTTTAGCAACAGCTTGAGACAGGAAGACAACCGCTTTTTGATTAATGGCGATAACGTCATCCCAGTTATCATCTGAGAAATCCAGCAGGTCTTCACGGCGAATAATACCGGCATTGTTTACCAGAATGTCAACACGACCCATTTCAGTCACCGCCTGGTCAACCAGTGCAGTCAGTGCTTTTTTGTTCGAGTCGTCGATAAGGTTGGCAGTGATGTAGTGGAACTTGCGGCCCAGCGCTTCAACTTTCTTACGCGTTTCTTCAGCAGGGACATAACCGATACCCAGAATGTCAGCACCAGCCTGTGCCAGACCAACCGCCATGCCTTGACCAAGGCCTGTATCACAACCTGTAACGATGGCAACTTTGCCTGATAAATCAAACATATTCATTTGGAGTTCCTAATTAAAAAGGCTGCGGTATGACAGGCAGTGGACGAATCTGTTTTCGAGCCTTTTGCCATACCGCAAATTGAGGGAGAGGATTATTTCAGGTCGCTCATCGCAACATGGTCCATGTCATGGAAAGTCTGGTTTTCCCCCACCATGCTCCAGATGAAGGTATAGGCAGCCGTACCCACGCCAGAGTGAATTGACCAGCTCGGGCTAATCACCGCTTGCTCGTTACGGATAATAATATGGCGTGTTTCCTGTGGTTCGCCCATATAATGGAAAACAATGTTGTCGTCTTTCATGTTGAAGTACAGATACACTTCCATACGACGCTCATGAGTATGACAAGGCATGGTATTCCACAGGCTGCCCGGTGCTAACTCAGTCAACCCCATAAGCAGCTGGCAAGTTGGTAGTACTGCAGGATGAAGGTACTTATTAATGGTACGTACGTTGCAGTTTTCCTGACTACCTAGCGTTTCGGGGGACGCATCTTCACGCGTGATCTTGCGCGTTGGATACGTCATGTGGGCTGGTGCACTGTTTACATAGAAACGTGCGGGCTTTTCTGCCGACACACTTTCAAACTT
>Ga0209379_10001189_pt1 | contig 17791 bp, 15 predicted proteins | sample tdDd001_FD_187124 | JGI IMG/M metagenome (GOLD analysis project Ga0209379, IMG submission 187124) | Marine sediment microbial communities from the Atlantic coast under amendment with organic carbon and nitrate - tdDd00.1 (SPAdes)... | ecosystem: Environmental > Aquatic > Marine > Coastal >...
CCTGGGTCAGCGGATGATCCGGATCCAGGTCCGGATGCCGTTGGCCCGGTTCCGAAAGCTCGTTATAACGCAGGTAATAGATCTGTCCTGGCTCAACGTTCAGCGTGGCATCGGCGATCAGGCTAAGACTGAAGGAGTTCATGCCCTCCAGACCCAGCAAAGGTCGGCGCATGGCGATGTGGCGCTCTCCGGGGCTTACCTCGAGCCAGGTGAAGCTGTCGTTGCGAATGTTGAAATAGTGGGTGTCATCTATGTAGACACTGGGCGCTTCAATTTCATCAGCCGCCCATTGGGAGTGTGTCCTGTAGAAGTACAGCACCGCGTTGCGCCGATCCCAGCTATCGTTGTCGATATGAACGAAGTCATGCCCGGAAACCGGATGCAGGAACGACCCGACGCTTTTGCCGATGGACTGATAAACCGTACAGCCCGGCAACACCAGCAACAGCCACATCGCTGCCAGAAGCCGGGGAACAAGAAAAACGGAAGGCACTCGGGTTTTCATTGTTGTTAACTCTTCATCCTGATTGCGAGTTGCCTGATCTTAACAACTGGACAAAAACAGAAATGAGAGCTACCGCAAGGGATGGCTACAAACCGTTACAAAACCCAAAATGCCGATTGCTTGACCACGCTACGGGCAGTTACTGCCCGCTGATCTGGCTCCGTAACTGATTCACCTCTTCAGACAGCCGAACCAGACGGGAGGTCAGTTGTGACCGCGAGGCATCGATAGACTCAACCGTGCGCTTGAGACTGGCCACCTCATTACGGAGCGCCTGAACCCGGCCATCATCGGCCAGCTCATCGGTCTCCCGCTCCAGGGCCGAGATCCGGCCCTCCATGCCGCTGATTCCCAGCTTCTGCTCCTGCTCAAAACGCCGGATACGGCTCTCGATCACCTGATCCACATCCGCCAGCTGCTGGCTCAGTTTCGTCAACTGATCCGTTGCCTGCCGGTTGGCATCCTGCAGCGCTGCAATCGACGTCTCCGTTTGTTGTTTCAGGGCTGCAATATCGGCGGAAAGCGAGGACCGGACCTTTTCAACCGACGTCTCAAGCGAACCAATGGCCTGCTTGCCCTCCGCAAGGCCGGATTCCAACGCGGCAATCCGTTCCTGCTGCTCATCCAGGCGCTTCTTGTTGCGTTCATTGGCAATGGCCCAGAGTTTCCGGATCTCACTGTCTGCCGTATCCAGACGCTTCGTATGCGCCGCGATCTGCTCCTCCAGAGTGGCGCCCCGCTCCTGAAGGTTCTCCCCCGTTTCCGAAAGCTCGCCCTCAAACCGAGCCAGCGCCAGCTTGCTCTGCCGCGCCCAGTAATCCGCTTCTTCAAGCTGCCCTTCCAACGCCTGAACCCGCTGCTCCTGGGAGTACCAGCCAACACCCGCGGCAACGGCCAGCACAATCAACAACACCCACAGCATTGCCGAGCTACCGCGACCATCGCTGCCGCCACTTCCGTTACCGCCCTTGCCACCTTTGGGAGGCTTCGCTGGTGTCGACGGTTCGCCTTTCCCTCCGGACGCTGGCCTGGACTTTCTTTCCGCCGCCTTCTTCGGCTCGGCACTACCAATCGGTCGTTCAGCCCTCAGCTCATCATCATCTGGACGAATGGGTTCCATTACAGCTCCTGAGTATGGACGGTTAAAATAATAAGGTCTGATAATACCTGTACTTACCCGCAGGTAAAAATGAAGCCGCGCTCATGCCAAATCTTCCAGAGCGTTCGGGGCGGAGTTGAGAGGCCTTTTCCGGAAATGTCTGAAGCCAAGGATGGCTTCAGTCAAGCGCACATGGATGTGCTCGTAGCGGTTTCCGGAAAAGGCCTCTCAACTGCGCCTTCCACCAAGGTTTGTTGCATGGTAAGTAGCCAAAACATACAATGGCCGGCTTTCCAATTATCACAGGACTGTTGCATATGCAGCCGCTTGTAGGACTCATCATGGGCTCCAAATCCGACTGGCCCACCATGGAACACGCCGCCACCATGCTCGAAAAACTCGGCGTGCCCTATGAAACCAAAGTCGTCTCGGCCCATCGCACACCGGATCTGCTTTTTGACTACGCCAAAACAGCCGCAGACCGCGGTTTGAAAGTCATTATTGCGGGCGCCGGCGGCGCAGCGCACCTGCCGGGCATGGTTGCCTCACAAACCGCCCTGCCGGTCCTTGGTGTTCCTGTTCAGTCCAAAACCCTGAATGGCCTGGATTCATTGCTCTCCATCGTCCAGATGCCAGGCGGCATCGCTGTTGGCACCCTCGCTATTGGTAAAGCCGGCGCAACCAACGCTGGCCTGCTGGCAGCGCAGATTATCGGCACCTCGGACGACAGCGTACGCAAAGCGGTTGAGCAGTTCCGGGCCACACAGACCGAAACGATTCTGGACAATCCTGATCCTCGGGACCAGTAACAGGCAGGAGAACTCGAATGAGAATTGGTGTACTGGGCGCCGGCCAACTGGGAAGAATGCTGGCACTGGCCGGATACCCACTGGCCAAGACCTTTGTTTTCTATGACATGTCCGGCAGCCCCAGTGCTGGCCTTGGTGAAGTCATCATCGATCGCGAGGGCCAGTACCTGGACGATTTTCTCTCCCGGGTCGACCGTGTTACCTATGAGTTCGAACACCTGCCAGTAGACGTGGCCGAGAAAATTGCGGCTCATAAACCGGTTCACCCCTGCCCCCGGGCGTTGCAGGTGTGTCAGAATCGGGAAGCGGAAAAGACTCTGTTCGGCGAGCTGGGCATCCCCACGCCAGAATGGAAAATTGCTGATAGCGCCGCCTCGTTGAAAGCCGCGGCCGAGGAACTTGGCTGCCCGGTGGTAGCGAAGTCCAACACCGAAGGATACGACGGCAAAGGCCAGGCCGTACTCAAATCGCCTGAGGAGGCCGAGGCCGCCTGGGCCTCCATCGGCCACCCCCGCCTTATCGTGGAGAAGTTCGTCGACTTCCACCGGGAAGTGTCGATTATCGCCGTTCGCGCTGAAGACGGTGAACTGGCCTTCTACCCGATGGCGGAGAACACCCACCACGAGGGGATTCTGCGCTACTCCATTGCGCCTGCTCCGAAGCTCGAGAAGCACGTTCAGGAAGATGCGGAGCGGTACATCAAGGCACTACTGAACGAATTGGACTATGTCGGCGTATTAACGCTTGAGTTGTTCGAGACAACCGATGGCCTGGTCGCCAACGAGATGGCGCCCAGGGTTCACAACTCGGGGCACTGGACCATCGAAGGCGCGATGACCAGCCAGTTCGAGAATCATATTCGCGCGGTAAGCGGGCACCCTCTTGGAAATGTTGCTCCACGTGGTTTGAGCTGCATGATCAATATCATCGGAGAGCACGGCGACATCGAGCGAATCCTCGAACTGCCCTACGCCCATGTTCATCTCTATAATAAGGGTGAACGACCGGGTCGGAAGCTGGGCCACGTAAACATACTGGCCGACAGCTACGAAGAGCTTGTCTGGCGGGTGAAGAACTGCGCCCAGTTCCTGCCAGGCAGCCCAGAGTTTAAAAGTTCTTTAACACCAAAGGGTTGATCTGACTCAAATCGACCCTATATTGGGGTAACGAACATCAACATAAACAGAGAGACAGGGAGAACGACCTCATGGCATTTGAACTTCCCGCACTGCCCTACGAAAAGAACGCACTGGAACCGCACATCTCTCAGGAAACGCTCGAGTACCATTACGGCAAGCATCACAACACCTACGTCACCAAGCTCAATGGCCTGATCGAAGGTACGGACAACGCCAACAAATCTCTTGAAGACATCATCAAGAGTGCCAGCGGCCCGCTGTTCAACAACGCCGCACAGGTCTGGAACCACACCTTCTACTGGCACTGCCTGAGCCCGAACGGCGGTGGTGAACCCACCGGTGCTGCCAAGGAAGCGATCGAGAAGGCGTTCGGTTCTTTCGAAGATTTCAAGAAAGAATTCAATGACAAAGCAGCCAACAACTTCGGTTCTGGCTGGACCTGGCTGGTGAAAAAAGCGGACGGCTCCGTTGCCATCGCGAATACCAGCAATGCTGAAACGCCGTTGACCGGTGCCGACAAGCCGGTACTGACCGTCGACGTCTGGGAGCACGCGTACTACATCGACTATCGCAACTCCCGCCCGAACTACCTGGAAGCTTTCTGGAACCTGGTGAACTGGGATTTCGTAAACGAAAACCTGGCCTGATCCCGGCCTCGCTTCCAGACTCAGTCTAAAACGACTGTGATCAAGCGCCCGCCCCTGGCGGGCGTTTTTGTGTCTGCCATACCCAAGCAATTACAATTTGATACAAGCACACTCTGAAATCTTTGGAAAAATCGCCGATACTCCATGAAGATATCGCGAACCTGAACCATACTTGGAAACAACCATCAGGGTGAGCCCCCACGCACATCACCCAAAGTGCGACACCTTTGCCCTGAACCTTGCAGATCAGCGGCTCTGCAAAAACCGGAACAAGACAGGCTTGAATGCAAAACTCCTTCGAGGTTGAACATCGCCTGGGCTATCGAATCTTACGGTGGATTCTTGCGGTGGCCCTTGCCAGTGGCGTCGTTGTCAGTGCCATACAGGTCATCCTGGACGCCCAACGTGTGTCCAGAGGGCTGGATAGCGATGCCAAGCAAACCATCGCGATGGTGAAAGACGCAGCCACCCAGGCGGTGTTCAGCATCGACGCCGAACTCGCGCAACAAGTCGTGGACGGCCTCTTCGCCAAGGAAGCGGTCCACATGGCCCGCATCGTCCACCCTGACGGCGACCCACTGGGAGATCGCAGCCGTCCACTCCAGGAAACCGCTTTCCGCCCGGTCACCGATCCGATTTTCGACGCCGATCGGCTCTATCGGGAGCCGCTTTTCCGCGAAGGTAATCCGGAAGACGTCTACGGCTTTCTTGACGTTCACTACGACACCGCAGCAGCGGCCCGTACCTGGTTGGACAGGGCGGCTGTCACTTTCGCTTCCGGCATGGCCACAGCTCTCATTCTCGGCATGGTGTTGTTCTATGTATTCCACCTGCTCCTGACGCGCCCCCTCCTCCGAATTGTCAATTCCGTGAGGCAGGTGGATCCTGCGCACCCGGATGACCGCCTGGTCACCACGCCATCCGGCCACCAGAGCGACGAACTTGGCCTCTGGGTAAACGCAACCAACAACCTCCTGGTGGCCATCGGCGACAGCCAGAAACGCCATCGCGAGGCGGAGGACCGGGTGAGCCGTCTCTCACGTTACGACCAGCTCACTGGCCTGCCCAGCCGGGATACCTTCATGGAGTTGCTGGTGCGGGATATTGAGGATGCCGCCAGGCGCAACGCCCAACTGTCGCTGATTGTCTGCGGCATCGACGATTTCAAGTCGGTGAACGAGCAGTGCGGTTTCCGGTCCGGGGACCTTATTCTACAAACCGTTGCCGACCGCCTGACCAACAAACTGGACAATGCCCGCTTCACCATTGCACGCCTCGGCAGCGACCAGTTCGTGGTTGTCCAGAAAGGACTTCGGGACGGGTTCCAGGCAGCAGACACAGCTGAGCGAATCCTGGCCTGTGTCAATGAGCCCATGCTGGTCGAAGACCAGAACATCTCAATCAGCGCCACCCTGGGGGTTGCTCTTTACCCCTCCGACACCAGCAAGGCAGACCGACTGCTTCAGAGTGCCGAACAGACCATGACCCTGGCCAAGCAGAACGGTCACAACCACTTCCAGTTCTATGTCGCCAGCATTGACCAGGAAATCCGGGACCGGAAGCAACTGGAAAAGGATTTGTCCCAGGCTCTTGGTAATCACCAATTTCATCTGGTTTACCAGCCCCAGATTAATCTGGAGAGCAAACGGGTAATCGGGGCAGAGGCATTGTTACGTTGGGAGCACCCGACTCGTGGCACGGTTCCCCCCGACTTCTTTATCCCGGTGGCCGAAGCAAACAGCTCTATCGTGGAAATTGGCCAGTGGGTTCTGGACCAGGCTTGTTGGCAGGCAGCTCGCTGGGCCTCGGACGGCTCGCCGCTTCGTATTGCTGTTAATCTCTCGGCCGTTCAGCTGCGCCAGGAAAGCATTGTCGATGATATTCTCGATACCCTGCGACGACACAAGATACCGGCCGGGCGGCTGGAGCTGGAGGTAACAGAAACCAGCTTCATGACCAACCTGTCAGACGCCGTAGCCAAACTCCACAGACTCAACAAAGCGGGAATAAGCATCGCGGTGGACGACTTCGGAACCGGCTATTCGTCCCTGACCTACCTCAAACAGATGCCGGTACAGCATCTGAAGATCGACAAACAGTTTATCCGCGATCTGCTGGTCAATGAGGAAGATACCCGAATCGCCAATACCATCATCGACCTTGGCAAGAGTCTGAACCTGTCAGTGGTTGCTGAAGGGGTGGAAACGGCAGAGCAGGAATATTACCTGAGCCAGCGTGGCTGCAAGCTCGCCCAGGGCTATTTTTTCAGCAAGCCGTTGCCGCCGCGTGAATTTGAGACCTTCGTTAAAGGTTTTCACGAGCAGATCGTGGAAAATAACCTCTGAACCACTACCTCTAGGAGTTGCCATGGGAACCACTGTTATCGGCCTGATCGTTATCGCCGTCGTTGTTTTCTATCTGGTCTTTATCTACAACCGCCTGGTTTCCCTGCGCAACCAGTTCAAAAACGGGTTTGCCCAGATTGATGTTCAACTGCAGCGTCGGCACGACCTTATTCCGAATCTTGTGGAAGCGGCAAAAGCCTATCTGACCCACGAAAAAAGCACCCTCACCCAGGTGATGGAAGCCCGTAACAATGCGGTCAGCGCCCAAAAAGACGCCGCCAAGGATCCTGGCGATGGAACCAAGATCCAACGCCTGGGCAGCGCCGAAAACCTGCTCACCAAGGCGCTCGCAAATTTCTACGCCGTGGCCGAGAACTATCCGGAGCTGAAGGCCAACGAAACCATTCAGCAACTGATGGAAGAACTCTCCAGCACCGAGAACCGGGTCGCCTTTGCCCGCCAGGCCTATAACGACGGCGTCATGAGCTACAACATCTTCCGGGAGCAGTTCCCGAATAATGTTATCGCCGGCATGTTTGCGTTCAAGGAAACGTCGCAACTGGAACTGGAATCACCGGAAGCCCGTCAGGCACCGAAAGTGGCCTTCTGAGGCCCTGAATCATGGCTCATCCCGGTTTCTTTCAGCGCCAGGCCCACGCCCGGCGCAACACCACTCTGCTGGTTTTTCTTTTCCTGACGGCGGTCGCGTTTATCACGCTTGCCGTCTGCCTTGTGGGTTATTTTGTAACCCGTAGTGAATCCTCCGGTCTTGCGTTCCACCACTGGCTGCTCTCCAATCATGGCCTGTTGACCGCCGTTACGGTTGTCTCCCTGATTGTTCTGGGCTCCCTTCTCCGCTGGGTTGATCTGGCCGGTGGTGGCAACCGGGTCGCCAAAATGGTTGGCGCCAGGCCCATTGACCCCGATACCCGCGACAGTGACGAGCGCAAACTGCGCAACATCGTTGAGGAAATGGCTATTGCCAGTGGTGTCTCGGTGCCGGAACTCTATGTGATGGATCAGGAAACCGGCATCAACGCTTTTGTGGCCGGCTACACTCCCGGTGAGGCCGTCATGGTCGTCACCCACGGCGCCATCACCCAGTTATCCCGGGACGAACTGCAAGGCGTGGTCGCCCATGAATTCAGCCATATCTTTAACGGGGACATGCGGCTGAACGTTCGGCTCATTGCCCTGCTTGCCGGCATCCTGATGATCGGACAGATTGGCGGCTTTCTGCTGCGCGCATCCTTCTACCGCGGCCACCGGGTGGGTCGATCACGGGACGGTCGGGCCCAGGCGGCCATGGGCATCATTGGTCTGGCCCTTTTTGTGATTGGCTATGTGGGCGTTTTCTTTGGCCGGCTGATACAGGCAGCGGTCTCCAGGCAACGCGAAATGCTGGCAGACGCATCCTCCGTGCAATTTACCCGCAATCCCGAAGGCATTGCCGGAGCGCTGTTCAAGATCGGAATGAAGGGCGGTTACCTGGACACAACCAGCCACGCCAGCGACATGAATCACATGTGTTTTGGCGAAAGTGCGCGGATGAAGTTCACCTCTTTGCTGGCATCCCACCCGCCCATTGATGAGCGAATCAATGCCATTCAGCCCGGCATGCTGGCCAGATTGCGAAGCCGGCTCAGGGATACCGAACCAGGCGCCGACCTCTATCGGGGAGGCTCTGGGGCACCGGAAGCGGGCGCGTCCGGGTTCAGTGGCGCGGCAACCGACATACTCGGGCCGGTTACCGGCAGGAGTGGCAGAACCTCACCGCTTGCGTCCAGCCCGGAAAAAACCATAAAACCGGCCCGGAAATTTTCAGATCAGGTCGGCACTATCAACCGGCAAAGCGAAGATTTCGCCCTGCGTTTTCTGGAACGCCTGCCAGCCACCTTCCGAAACCTGCTTTACACCCGGGCCGGGGCCACGCAGCTCTGCTATGCCATGCTGATCAGCGAGCTGCCGCGTCCACAGCAAACGGATCGGCTGAACCTGCTGCCGGCACACCCGGTATTGGGCAGCCAGCCGGATCTACTCGAGAAACTGCTGCCGGCACTGAAAACCATCGGCGATGGCGTCCGTTTCCCTGCTCTGGAACTGGCCATGCCTGCCCTTCGCAAGCTGGACCCGGAAGAGCGGGAGTTGCTCATTACCAATGTCCAGAAACTGGTGGCGGCGGATAACCGGGTTACCCTGTTTGAACTCGCTCTGACAAGCTTCCTGTCACGCCACCTGGGCGACGAAGCAGCCAGAGTGGTACCGGTGCGCTATAAGAGCTACAAATCGGTCATGCCGGCCCTCCAGAGGCTCCTGAGCTTGATGGCAAGGGCTGGGTCTGAGTCCCAATCTGACGCCGAGAAGCTCTATAGGGAGGCCATGGCCGGCTTCATGAATGCGAAGGATGGAGTGGAGCCGGTTCTGGAAAAAGTCACCATGCGCCAGCTACGGGAAGCGTTGACCGCGCTGAACGGTCTTTCACCGCTGCTGAAACCGGCAATCATCGATGCCTGTGGGCACTGCATTACCCGCGACGGCAAAGTGGAAACCCGGGAGTACGAACTGATGCGGCTGGTGGCGGACCAGATGGATTGCCCGATGCCGCCACTGGCTGTCTGAGCGCTTACTGTACCCGGGTGCTGCCGTCTTCAAACAGCGCGTCCACTGTCGGACGCTGCTCTTCGGTAGGGATACCCAGCTTCTCCCGGATGTTCAGATTGACGTCCCAAAGCTGATTGAACTTGTCGGAAGTAGCCGCAACGGCTTCTTCCTTGCCCAGCATGATTTTGGGACGCAGGAACACCAGCAGGTTGCGCTTCACCCGGCGCTCCGATTCGGAGGAGAACAGGCGACCAACGAACGGGATGTCACCCAGCAGGGGCACCTTGCTCTTGTTGACCTGGTAATCATCCCGGGTCAAACCGCCCAGCACGATGGTCTCGCCATCATCCGCCAGTACGGTGGTCTTGATTTCCCGTTTGTTGGTGACGATATCCGAGGCGTTCTCGATGCTGTCTGCCACGCTTTCTGTGGTCTGCTCCACCACCAGACGTACCAGGCCGTCGGCACTGATGGTCGGGGTAACCTTGAGGGTCAGACCGATATCGCGACGCTCGATGGTGGTGAATGGATTGGTAGTGCCATCGCCGGTGACGGTGGACTGGCCAGTACGGAAAGGCACGTTCTGGCCCACGATGATCTCGGACTCCTGGTTATCCAGGGTAATGATGCTTGGCGTGGACAACAGGTTTGCAGCGGCAGACGTGGACAGTGCCTGAAGGAGAACCCCCCAGCTCACTCCATTTTCGTTCCGTTGGCCGGCGCCGATGGTGATACCACCGGTAGCCGGCGTGATGGCGGATCCGGTCAGAATCGCGCTGAGCACCTCACCCAGGCTGCGACCGACGTTACCGAAATTGGTGCCGGCAACCGGCGTGGATTCGCCGGACTCGTCACCGACCGCAACCTGGACACCCAGATCCTGGCCCAGTTCGTCGCTGATCTCGACAATTGCCGCCTCAATCATCACCTGGGCGCGGCGCACATCCAGCGCCGCAACAATCTGTTCGGCTTCCTGCATCAGGGATGGCTCACCCCTTACCACCAGCGCGTTCAGCCCCTCATCCGCAAACACGGCAAAGCTGCTTTGCGGTTTGGCGGCACCGCCGCCTCCCGAACCGGTACCTTCTTTCACCAGCTCGCCCATCACACCCTTAAGGATCTCAGTCAGGTTTTTGGCGTCGGCGTGTTTCAGCCTCAGGACCTTGGTGGTGCCGCCGGTGGCAGAGGGCTGGTCCAGCTGTCGAATCAGGCCGCGCATCTTTTCGCGGAAGGTCTCATCGCCCCGCAGGATAAGGCGGTTGCTGCGTTCATCTGCTGTGACGCTGTATTTTCTGGCAGCATTGTCGCCGCCGGCCCGGCCGAGTTCATCCGGGGCCAGTTCCTGCAGAAGGGTCACCATATCACCCACCCAGGCTTCCTGAAGCTGGATGACTTCCACTTCGTATTTGGACGGGCTATCCAGCTCCCGGACAATCTGCTCGATGCGCTGGATATTGGACGAGTGATCGCTGATGATCAGCGCGTTGGCGGCGGCCACCCCGGCCAGATGGCCGTATTTCGCCACGAGGGGGCGCAGAATCGGCACCAGCTCCAGGGCGTTGGCGTTGTCAATCTGGATAACCCGCGTGATCAGCTGCTCGGAGGGGGTTTCGGGAAAGCGCTCCAGAATCTCCGCCGACTGTTTGGCATCAACCTGTTGCACCACCTTGATCACTTCTGCGCCCGGGATTGCGGTAAAACCGTGAACATTCAAGACCGCCAGGAACAGATCGTAAATTTCGTCCTTGTTCATGGGCGCGCTGGAGAGCACCGTTACCTTGCCCTTCACCCTGGGATCCACCACAAAACTGTACCCGGTAATGTCCGCGACCTGGGTCACGAACGCACGGATATCGGCGTCTTTCAGGTTCAGCCGCCATGTCTCGGCTTCCTGCCCATACGCCATGGACATAAAGGGAAGGAGAAAAAGCAGGACAATGGCCCGCAAAACATTGATCTTGTGGTTATACATCTGGCGATTTCGTCCTGTTTCGATGAACCCGGTCAGCGCCACTGCTCGGGTATGGCATAACTGATGGTGAGGATGGATCCGTCACGCTCGATTTCTATCTCCAGCTGGGCCTGGCCGCGCCAGTTCTCAAGCAGGGCTTTATCCTGGCTGATATCGCCCAGCCGCTGACCGTTGATAGCCGTTATCACGTCCCCGGCCTGCAGGTTGACGGCGTTGAGCATAGCGTTAGAGCCGTCATACACGTAACCGGACATGCCGCTATTGTCCACCGGGCTCAACCCGAAAGGCGCCAGTGCGGCAATGCCCTGGCTGTCAATCTGTTCACGGGCGCTGGCCAGGAACTCATCCGGTGATGATTCTGCAGGCTCCTCGGTCACTTCTGCAACCAGTTCAGACGACTGTTCCTCGAAAGTCAGGGATTCGTATCGCCCACCCCGACGAATCAGAACACGCCCGGGTTCAACTTCCGCCAGCTCGGCATTGCCGGGTAGCATCTCCCCTACCCGGTAATATGCGGTTTCTCCATTGCTCCCAGCAACTATAGCACCGGAGTCCTCCGGGCGCTGTGCGACAAGTACCCCTTCCAGCCGGAGCCGAAGCCGGGTTTCCGGAGCCGAGCGGCGAACCGCATCGGCCACCTCGACCGGTCGCTCAGACCGCCCGAAGAAATCGTAAACGGCTATGGACGTCGTCAAACGGCTACCGCCTGACAGACTGCCTGCACCGGCTGCGACCGGCGCGTCTGGAACCGGCCGGTCGTCCCAGGCGTATAACCAGGTCATCCGGGCGAGAGTATTGGCCAGATACACCACCAGAACCAACAGCAACAGGTTGGCGAGGATCCTGGAAATCCGGCTCTGGGCCGGAATACTCAACAGCGCCATATTATCTTGCCCCCGGTACGAGAGGCTGGCGTACCCGGAATACGACATCACCGGGGCTGGCAGAATCGGGCCAGGGCTGGCCGGCGAGATCCACCATACGCTTGTAGACACGCAGTTCCATCATTCCGTTCCAGAACACGGTGGCATCTGCTGCTGGCCCCTGGCCGCCCTGCTCGGAGACTGTCAGCGCCACACCACCCTGGGAGGTATCCATCGTAGCCTGCATGGGCGGAAACTCGGCCTGCCCACGCTGGCCACCCATTGGCCAGGTCACCAGGCCGCCATCCCAGCGCCCCAGGCCTTCCGCCCGCGTAATCCGGTTATCGGCCCATGCCATATTCAGACGGTCAATCATGACTTCGCCTTCAATCATGGCGCCGCCGCTCTGGCGGATCAGCTCCTCAAACTCGGCCACCGTGATCCGTCCGCTGGCATCAAGCTGGGCACTGGCCGGCCAGCCCACCGTAACATCGCCGTTGAGCGAGGATTGCGACGATTCCAGGGAAATTCGGGCTGGCCATTCCAGGCTGGTGACCGACGGCATATAAAGGCGCCAGTCAACACGCACCGGGAAACCGGCCACCACAACCCCGGCTTCGCCATCCCAGAGTTTGCCGGCAACCTGCTGAACCTTTACCTGGGGAGGCAGAGATACATGGGCAGAGGCTTGCTGCCAGACCCATCCCGCAGGAACCAGAAAGACCAGTGACAGCAGATAAACCAGAGCGCCCAGCAGCAGGAGCAAAAATACCTTGCCGGGGCGGAGAAAGGATTTGGGTTCAGCGTCACTCATTCGGCGTTGCACAGATAATGGACCGGAAGCCGAGTCTAGCAAAGCCATGGGGCAAGTTCATGACAAAAAAACAAAAACCCCGCGTTGGCGTGAACCAACGCGGGGTTTTTCAGGGGCCGAGATCAGGCCGGCATTACATCATGCCGCCCATGCCTCCCATGCCGCCCATTCCACCCATGTCCGGCATACCGCCGCCGGCAGACTCGTCCTGCGGCTCATCCGCAACCATCGCCTCGGTGGTGATGATCAGGGAAGCCACAGAAGCGGCCGCCTGCAGAGCGGAACGGGTGACCTTGGCAGGATCCAGGATACCCATTTCCAGCATATCGCCGTAGGCTTCGGTCGCGGCGTTGTAGCCGAAGGAACCTTCGCCTTCGCGAACCTTGGCAACCACAACAGAAGACTCACCGCCTGCGTTGTAAACGATCTGGCGCAGAGGAGCTTCCATGGCACGGCGCAGAATGTTAACACCGGCTTTCTGCTCTTCGTTGATGGCGTCTACCTTGTCCAGGGCCGCAATGGCACGGATCAGGGTTACACCACCGCCCGGTACGATCCCCTCTTCAACCGCGGCGCGGGTAGAGTGCAGCGCGTCTTCAACGCGGGCCTTCTTCTCTTTCATTTCCACTTCGGAACCGGCACCAACCTTGATAACGGCAACACCGCCAGCCAGCTTGGCAACACGCTCCTGCAGCTTTTCCTTGTCGTAGTCGGAAGAGCTGTCTTCGATCTGCTTGCGGATCTGCTCAACGCGAGCTTCGATGTCCGCCTGCGCACCAGCACCGCCGATGATGGTGGTGTTTTCCTTGGTGACGTTCACACGCTTGGCTGTGCCAAGGTCATCCAGGGTGGTGTTCTCAAGAGTCAGGCCGACTTCTTCGGAGATTACGGTACCACCGGAAAGGATCGCGATGTCCTGCAGCATTTCCTTGCGACGGTCACCAAAACCAGGCGCCTTGACGGCGTTTACCTTGACGATGCCACGCATGTTGTTCACTACCAGAGTGGCAAGCGCTTCACCCTCAATGTCTTCAGCGATGATCTGCAGCGGCTTACCAGCCTTGGCTACAGCTTCCAGCACTGGCAGCAGCTCGCGGATGTTGGAGATCTTCTTGTCGACCAGCAGGATGTACGGGTCTTCCAGCTCGGCAGACATGTTGTCCTGGTTGTTGATGAAGTACGGAGACAGGAAGCCACGGTCGAACTGCATACCTTCAACCACGTCCAGCTCGTCTTCCAGGCCTCGGCCTTCCTCAACGGTAATGACGCCTTCCTTGCCAACTTTTTCCATTGCATCGGCGATGATCTTACCGATGGTATCGTCACCGTTGGCAGAGATAGTGCCTACCTGAGCGATCATCTTGCTGTCGTCGCAGGGCTTGGCCATATCACGGATTGCCTTCACAGCTTCCGTTGTGGCTTTGTCGATGCCGCGCTTCAGATCCATCGGGTTCATGCCGGCAGTAACTGCCTTCACGCCCTCGTTAACGATGGACTGGGCCAGAACGGTTGCGGTAGTGGTACCGTCACCGGCGGTGTCGTTGGCCTGGGAAGCCACTTCTTTCACCATCTGGGCGCCCATGTTCTCGAACTTGTCAGACAGTTCGATTTCCTTGGCTACGGAAACACCATCTTTGGTGATGGTCGGCGCGCCGAAGGACTTTTCCAGAACCACGTTACGGCCTTTCGGGCCGAGGGTCACTTTAACCGCGTCTGCCAGTACATTGACGCCCGCGACCATGCGCTTACGTGCGCTATCACCGAATCTAACGTCTTTTGCTGCCATGTCTTCTATTCCTGTTCGTTAAACCGAAGTTGTTGAATCAATCGGATTAATGAGAGTTCGTGCGATTCGCTTCAGCGATCACTCAAGCACGCCGTAGATGTCGCTCTCGCTCATGATGAGGAGCTCTTCGCCATCGATCTTGACGGTGTTCCCGGCGTACTGGCCGAAGACCACGGTGTCACCCACCTTGACCGCCAGTGAGCGGGTTTCGCCGTTTTCCAGAATGCGACCGTTACCAACGGCAATTACCTCGCCCTGGGAAGGCTTCTCTTTGGCGTTACCCGGCAGCACGATGCCACCCGCAGTTTTCTCTTCTTCTTCCTTACGGCGCACGACAACACGATCGTGTAGCGGACGAATTTTCATTGCTCGGTTTCTCCAATAGTCAGATTAATGTGGCAATGACATTGTTGATGTTGGTCGGATCGGCAAAACCGGACCCGACAAATTGCCCGGCTGGATAACCAACTGTTTTCAGTGGAAATCAGCCCGCAGCGAACTTGTGGTTTCTATTTGGGGTAGCTGGTAGGTGTTTTCAACACCCCGGAGAGAAAATTTTTTCACTTTTTTTCGATCCGGTCCCGATCGGATTCCGTCTCATCCTGGTACTCGCCTTCGATGATGTCGCCATTGCTGTCCCGATCAAAAGGCCGCTGCCGGCCGAACGGGTTCTCCTGGCCGCCAAACGGATCCTGCCCGAACGGATTGGACCCACCACCGGCGCGAAAATAGAAGCTGCTGCCACGGCTTTGACCAGCAACGACCATGCGCTTGAGCGCCTGTGCTGCAAGCCAGTGGCGAGTACCGGGGATCAGGCACAGAAACCCGACCGTGTCGGTAATAAAGCCAGGTGTTAGTAATAGCGCACCACCAATCGCAAGGATCAGCCCCTCAGCCACCTCCTTGGCCGGCAATTCGCCACCGTTCAGTCGCTGATTGGCCTTCAAAAGCGTTGCCAACCCCTGCTGGCGAAGGAGCCAGGCGCCGATCACGGCGGTCAACAACACCAACCCGACGGTATTGAGTACACCAATCATGCCACCTACCTGGATCAACACCGCCATCTCGGCAATCGGCATGATTATGAATAGAAAAAGAAACACGGACATCGGGACCTCAGGGTCTGAGCAGGAATTTCAGAAGGTCTGGTATACTCGCAGTCCTTCCGTATCTAACAAGAAGCCACATTCATGGCTCTGGGCACCAGCCTTACCGGTGAAAAGACGCACAGCAACTGTAAAACCACTTGATAACAGTAGTTAGGGCAAAACATGAAACTTCAAGATTCCGTGATTGCAATCACTGGCGGCGGCCAGGGCCTTGGCCGCGCCATGGGTGAATACCTTGCGGCCAAAGGTGCAAAAATTGCGCTGATCGACCTGATGCCGGAGAAGCTGGACGAAGCCGTCACCGCCTGCGTGGCCGCGGGCGCCGAGGCCAGAAGCTACGTCTGCAACGTTGCAAAAGAGGAAGAGGTAGAAAAAACCTTCGAGGCCATCGTAAAAGACTTCGGCCACCTCAACGGCCTGGTTAACAATGCCGGTATCCTCCGGGACGGGCTTATGGTCAAAGTGAAGGATGGCGAAGTTGAGCGCCGCATGGAGCTGTCCCAGTGGCAGGCGGTTATCGACGTAAACCTTACCGGCGTATTTCTCTGCGGCCGCGAGGCAGCGACCCAGATGATCAAGAACGGCGATCAGGGTGCGATCATCAACATCGCTTCCATCTCTCGCGCCGGCAACATGGGCCAGAGCAACTACTCCGCTGCCAAAGCCGGTGTCTCTGCCCTGGTTCCGGTCTGGGCCAAGGAACTCGCCCGCTACGGCATCCGCTGCGCCGGTATCGCCCCCGGCTTTATCGAGACCGAAATGACCGCCTCCATGAAACCGGAAGCCCTGGAAAAAATGACGGCCGGCATTCCGCTCAAGCGCATGGGCAAGCCCGAAGAGATTGCTTCGGCTGCGGCGTTCATTTTTGAGAACGACTATGTGTCAGGGCGGATGATTGAAGTGGATGGGGCTCTGCGGCTCTAACGGGTCGAGCTACCATTGAGTGGGGCGTCCAGAGCGCCCCACTACCATCGAAACCGAGACATCGAAACCCGCCCGTCGGTAACTTCGACACCTTCAGCCTCAAGCCGGCTAACCTGCTCCTCAAATTTCTCGGACCCCACGGGAAAGGCAATCTGGCCGTTACTGCGAATCACCCGATACCAGGGCACGACATGTCCTTCCGGCAACTTGCCCAAGGCCTTCCCGATGTACCTCGCCTGCCGGCCCAGCCCTGCCATCTCTGCAACCTGGCCGTAACTGACCACGTTTCCCTCTGGGACAGCCAGTACGACTTGCCAGATTTTCTGGTCTTTGGTCGGTTCGGACATCAAGGGCTCTCTGCTTCGGCATCAGGCTTCGATTCATTGCGCGGCGCCAACGCATCCAGTCGATGGCCATTTCGGATCATGAAAATGGCCAACAGAATCGCAGGCACACCCATTATGCCGGCCACCAGGAAGAATTCGGCGTAACCAAAGCCCGCCACGACAATACCGGAGAACCCACCGAGAAACTTGCCAGGCAGAGTCATCAGGGAACTGAACAGTGCGTACTGCGTAGCCGTAAACGAGGCACTGGTCATGCTGGAGAGCCAGGCAATCAGGGCAACATTGGCAATGCCGCCACTGAGGTTATCGGCGCTCACCACGGCGGCCAGGGTAATGATGTTTGGCGGGTACTGGGCCAGAACGACAAACAGAAGATTGGTGGCGGCGGTCATGATTGCGCCAAGCAGGAGAATCCGGCGAACCCCGTAGCGAACCACCATTACACCACCGACCAGCGAGCCGGCAATGGTCATGAAGAAGCCAAAGATCTTGGTGACGTCCGCCACCTGGGTTTTGCTGAAGCCCATGAAGTCCAGGTAGAAGGGATTGGCCATAACGCCCATGGCGATGTCGGAGATCCGGTAAACGGCCACCATGAGCAGGATAACCAGAGCCAGCTCTTTGTACCGGCGAAAGAAATCCAGGAACGGGCCGGCCACGGCGGCGTAGAACCAGCCAACCAGTCTCGCCAGGCGGGGATTCAGATGCGTAAGCTTGGCGGCCTCTTGTTCGATCTTGTGGGCAATGTCCTGGGCGGCGGCAAAGTGGTTTACGCTGGGCTCGCGAACAATGAGCACCGTGAGCGCGCCAACTCCCACCAGGGCCGCCATG
>Ga0209379_10001191_pt1 | contig 17779 bp, 15 predicted proteins | sample tdDd001_FD_187124 | JGI IMG/M metagenome (GOLD analysis project Ga0209379, IMG submission 187124) | Marine sediment microbial communities from the Atlantic coast under amendment with organic carbon and nitrate - tdDd00.1 (SPAdes)... | ecosystem: Environmental > Aquatic > Marine > Coastal >...
TTCATAAAAAACAGCATGGAAATTCACTTAATGTGAATTTCCATGCTGGTTCTACTTATATAAAAGTTACTTTTCGTACCCATTCGGATTCTGACTCTGCCATCTCCAAGAATCCTCACACATGTCTTCTAACGCTTTTTTCGTCTCCCATTTAAGAAGTGTTTTTGCTTTGTTTGGATCTGCATAACACGATGCAATATCCCCAGGGCGTCTGTCTGTAATTGTATACGGTACAGCTTTTCCCGTCGCTGTTTCAAAGGCTTTAACAACATCAAGCACGCTATAACCTGTACCTGTTCCTAAATTGATGGCCTCAATGCTCTCATGTTCAAGAACATAATCAACAGCTTTTAAGTGTCCTTTGGCAAGATCAACGACGTGAATATAATCTCGTACGCCAGTGCCATCATGGGTATTGTAATCATTACCAAATACGCTAAGTTGATCTCTTTTACCAACTGCAACTTGCGTGATAAATGGCATTAGATTATTTGGAATTCCATTCGGATCTTCCCCAATTGTACCACTATGATGCGCCCCGATTGGGTTGAAGTATCTGAGTAGTGATATGCTCCATGTATTGTCTGACGCATATACGTCACGCAGGATTTCTTCGATCATAAGCTTTGTTCTGCCATACGGATTTGTCGCTGATAACGGGAAACTTTCCTCTATTGGCGTTGTATGCGGATCACCATAAACAGTGGCCGAAGAACTGAATACAAGTTTCTTCACATTGTGTTTCTGCATCACATCACAGAGCATCAGTGTTCCAGTTATATTTGTATGGTAATAAGTCAGTGGAATGACTACAGATTCCCCAACTGCCTTTAATCCTGCGAAATGGATAACCGCTTCGATTTCATTCTCGGAGAAAATCCGATCAAGTGCTTCTCTGTCAAGAATATCCGCTTCATAGAGTTTTACATCTCTCTTTGCAATTTCCGAAACACGTTTGATAGATTCTGGTTTGCTATTTGAAAAATTATCGACAACGATAACATCTTTACCCGCTTCAAGAAGCTCTACACATGTATGGCTTCCAATATATCCTGCGCCGCCTGTTACTAATATTGACATAGAATCATTCCCTTCTATAACTAACGTTCTCACAAAATATTCAATTTATCGCAAACTCTATAACAATTAAGTTAAACTAATTGAAAATAAACAACAAAAAACTCCAGATGAGCACCATCATTTGATAGTCCCATCTGGAGTCATTATATATAAATTATCAATTTTTTCCAATAGATCATTACAACCTTGTAACCTATTGTTAATCTATAGGTCAGACTAGTTAAGCCCCTTCATAGATAAGGATACTTTACCTCTGTTTTTATCAACACCAATGATCTTAACTTGAACAGTGTCTCCAACGGAAACAACATTCATCGGATGCTTCACGTACTTATCAGACAGTTCTGAGATGTGGACAAGTCCATCATTTTTGATTCCGATATCCACAAATGCACCGAAATCAACCACATTACGAACAGTGCCCGATAATATCATGCCGTCATGTAGATCTTCAAGTGACAATACATCACTTCTGAAAACCGGTTGCGGCATACCTTCACGAAGGTCACGACCTGGCTTTTTGATTTCATCCACAATATCTTTCAGCGTTGGCAGACCCACTTCAAGCTCATCAGCAAGTTTCTTCATGGCTCTGTCAAAACGTTTTGCATTTTGTGACTTATCATCTGTTTTCTTCGGCTTTTGAAGGGCTTTAAGAGCTTCGAACCCTTTACCTGAAACGCCTAGTTTTTCTTTTTTTACTTCTTCAGGAACAAGGTTAATCACACGTTGGCTAATATCACTCAAATTGCTGGCACTTACGTCTTCAAGTGTATATCCTAGTTTTTCAAGAAGCAGCGTTGCCGTCTTGTAAGACTCAGGGTGAACAGATGTATTGTCTAGAGGATTTTTACCATCCACAATACGAAGGAAACCTGCACATTGCTCGAAAGCTTTATTCCCAAGACGAGCAACTTTCAGCAACTCTTTACGAGCAACATACTTTCCATTTTCGTCTCTGTAATTTACGATATTTTTTGCAATAACACCTGATATGCCTGCTACATATTGAAGCAGTGACGGCGTTGCAGTATTCAGATCTATACCTACGCTATTTACACAGTCTTCAACAACGCCTGTTAGGGTTTCATTCAATTTTTTCTGGTTCAAATCGTGTTGGTATTGACCCACACCGATATGCTTTGGATCAATCTTAACAAGTTCTGCCAACGGATCTTGAAGTCGACGTCCTATTGAGATTGCACCACGTATAGAAACATCGATGTCTGGGTACTCTTCAGTCGCCAGCTTTGACGCAGAATAAACCGATGCGCCCGCTTCACTAACAATTGTATAATAGACAGTTTTTTCAATTTCACGAATTGACTCTGCAACAAATTGCTCTGTCTCTCTTGATGCTGTACCATTTCCGATTGGAACAATATCAATGTCATGCTTCTTTATAAGGTTTACTAAAACCTTGCGTGATTCTTCAACTTTGCTTTGTGGCTTATTTGGATATATTGTTGCATATTCAAGAAGTTTACCCGTGCCGTCAAGAACTGCCAGCTTACAACCTGTTCTAAAACTTGGATCAACAGCAAGCACTTTTACGTCACGCACTGGTGGAATAAGAAGCAGTGGCTTCGTATTCTTACCGAATACTTTAATAGCCTCTTCTTCTGCACGTTCCGTTAATTGACTTCTAATTTCTCTTTCTATACTTGGAGAGATCAGTCTCTTGTATGAATCTTGAATTGAAAGTTCAACTTGTTCTACATATATGCTTTTCGTATTTGTAACAACCTCTTTGATGATACGTGCTCGGATCGCTTCATCAGGCATGGTCACTTTTACTTTAAGTATCTTTTCCTTTTCACCACGGTTAATCGCTAGAACTCTATGATTAGGAATAGACTTAACAGCTTCTGAGTATTCATAATACTGCTCAAATACAGATTCCTCGTCCTTCTTTGATACCGCAGATGTGATCAGACCCTGTGCCTTAACCATGTCACGAATCCACTCACGGAACTCTGGATTATCTGATATTTGCTCAGCAATAATATCACGTGCTCCTAGTAGTGCAGCAGCTACAGTCTCAACACCCAGCTCTTCATTTAAAAATGCTTTTGCAGCATCTTCAACAGATCCAGAAGTTGCTTCTTGAGCAATTATAAGCTGTGCCAGTGGCTCAAGACCTTTTTCCTTGGCTTTTGTCGCACGTGTCATTTTCTTCTGCTTAAATGGTCTATACAAGTCTTCAACCTTTTGAAGGACCTTTGCAGCCATAATTTTCTTTTCAAGCTCTGGCGTGAGCTTTTCTTGCTCAGTAATAAGCCTGATTACTTCTGCTTTACGAGACTCCAGGTTTCTTAAGTACTTCAGTCTGTCATCAAATGAACGAAGCACTTCGTCACTCATGCCACCCGTGACTTCCTTTCTATATCTTGCTATAAAAGGAATTGTATTTCCTTCGTCAATGAGGTGAATGGTTTCTTTCACCTTCTGTGGATTAAGATTTAACTCACTCGATATTTGTTTGATAATCAGTTCCATATTATTACCTCCGGTTTCAACATTTTTCCTCTCTCATTGTATCCTTATGGAATCAATACTGCAAGATATACACAATTGTCTGAGTTGTTTGAAAAAATTATCTTCAATCTGAAATATTTATGATTAAATTCATGTAAAAATGGAAATTGTATGAATACAAGTACAATTTTGATCAAATTGTAAAAAGGAATGATTCTAATGGTGAAATTTTATGAACAACTTATTATGAATATGCCACTCGCTTACGCTAGACACCGTTTGGTCTACGACACGCATGGCATTGCAGTTGATTATGTGTTCCTGGATATGAATCTCCAGTTTGAAAAAATCACAAATCTAAATAACTTGGACATTATTGGTAAACGTCTAACAGAAGTTCTTCCTAGTGCAGCCAGCGATAAAACAGATTGGATTGCAACATATGCTTCTGTCGTGCGTTCAAACAAGCCTATTACCTTCACGTCATATGTTGAGCCGCTGAACACACATTATCAAATTACTGCATTTAAAACCGATATTGATGAATTTGTGACCATCTTTGAAGATGTTTCCAATCACGTGCACAACACCGAAGCACTCATCGAAGCCAACAACTCACTCAAAGAACACAACCGCATGCTTTATCAAAAATCTGTTCGCGACAGTCTCACAAACCTCTTTAACCACAATTATATACGCGAGATCTTAAAAGAGGAACTTTCAAGATCGATGCGGTTTAGCACACCATTAACTGTAGCTATGATTGATATAGACCTATTCAAGCGTATTAACGATACATATGGACACCTCACAGGTGATGCTGCTCTTACCATGTTTTCGGATCTTATTAGAAGTAAAATCAGAAAAACTGATTTTGTCGGCCGATATGGCGGAGAAGAGTTTCTGCTCATTCTTCCAGGAACGCCACTTGCTGATGCACATATTATTGTTGACCGACTCCGGGCTGCAGTCGCGAATCACGTCTTTATGATTCACAGTAATGAAATTAGTATGACTGTAAGTTGTGGACTATCATGTTACCAAGGCCAAAGTCTCCACAAACTTATCGAAGAGGCTGACAATCACCTTTACACAGCCAAACGCCTCGGTCGCAACCAATGCATGTGTCAACTGTAGAACTTTTATTTTCATAAAAATAGGGACCTGGGTTATGTGTAAATCACACGAATCCAAGTCCCTTTATTCATATATTCAATAAAACTTAATCTTTAACCTTGATCATGGGCTTCTTTCAGCTTCATTTTCAAATAGGCATCCATAAATGATTGAACATCGCCATCCATAACAGACTGAACATTGCCCACTTCAAAATTGTTTCTATGATCCTTCACCAAATTATATGGATGGAACACGTAGGACCTAATCTGGCTGCCCCAAGCAATTTGCGAGTAGTCACCAGCTAAATCCTCAATCTTGTCTTTTTGCTCTTGCATACGAAGTTCAATAAGCTTAGACATAAGTAGTTTCATTGCTGTTGACCTATTGCTGATTTGCGATCTTTCATTTTGACATTGCACAATCACACCTGTAGGAATATGTGTGATCCGAACTGCAGAGTCCGTTGTATTGATGTGCTGACCACCAGCGCCCGATGCTCTGAATGTGTCAACTTTAAGGTCACTCTGATTGATTCCTGTATCGATGTCATCATCAAGTTCAGGCATAATATCAACAGATGCAAAACTCGTATGTCGTTTCCCCGAAGAGTCAAATGGTGAAATTCGAACAAGCCTGTGAACCCCCTTTTCTGACTTCAGGTAACCATAAGCATTAATACCTTTGATCGTCATGGTAACACTCTTAATCCCAGCTTCAGCATCTCTTATTAGATCGAGAATATCAACATCATATCCGCTTCGCGCAGCCCATCTGTTGTACATTCTAAATAACATTTCAGCCCAGTCCTGCGCATCGAGACCACCCGCACCTGCATTGATGGATAAAATGGCATTGTTGCCATCATATTCACCTGTGAGCAAGGTTTGGAGTGTCATTTTATCAATATCATCCTGCAGCTTCAGTATTCCGCTTTCAGCTTCTTTTTCAATGGAGTCGTCATCTTCTTCAAGCCCCATTTCAATGAGAAGAGAAATCTCTTCAAATGCAGAATCCATAGCTTCAAAATCTTCCACTTTGGTCTTAATGGCTTTAGCTGTTCTGAGCGTTTTTTGAGCTGCAGTTTGATCGTCCCAAAAATTCGGTTCAGTCATTAGCAGTTCCAACTCATTATGCTCTGTATTCAGGCCAGCAATGTCAAAGTGAACCCCTCAGATCTTCCAGGGATGCTTTAATGCTCTTCAACTCAACCGCACATTTTTCTAGTTTAAGCACCGCACACACCTCATTTCATTTTAATACATTCTAATTTCACTTTTATTCGTTCATACCACAGCATTTTTTATACTTTTTCCCGCTTCCGCAAGGACATAACTCATTACGACCAACCTTAACATGCTTTTTCGCAGGTACCATTTTTGCAGGTGTTAAGTCGCCACCAGACATGCCAGTGATTCTAGCCACTTGCTCACGTTTTGCTTCCGTTCGAATAGTAACATGATACATCATTCGCACTGTATCAACTTGTATATTATATGTCATTTCGTTGAACATATCAAAACCTTCGATTTGATATGCACGAACTGGATCTTCCTGTCCAACCGCTCTAAGGCCAATACCTTGCTTCAATTGATCCATGGCATCAATATGATCGATCCACTTTTCATCAACAACACGAAGTAGAAGCACACGTTCGATTTCACGAATACGCTCTTCTCCAATTTCTTCTTCTTTGATAGCGTAAAGCTTGTCTGCTATTGTGCGCAGATTCGTCTTAAGTTTGTCTCTATCAAGATCCTCAATATCATCCACTTTAAGGAGTCCAATAGGAAGGAAGAATTGGTGAAGATGTTCCTCTAGAGCTTTTAGATCCCACTCTTCAGCATATTCAGACTCAGATGTATAAAGATCTATACTTCGGTCAATAAGGCTGTCGATCATAGAATCAATCTGATCTTTAATGTTATCACCATGAAGGACTCTATTACGTTCTCCGTATATGATTTCACGTTGCTTATTCATAACATCATCATACTGAAGTACGTGTTTACGAATACCGAAGTTACGGCCTTCGACCTTTTTCTGTGCACCCTCAATGGATTTCGTCAGAATACCAGCTTCAAGCGGCATATCATCTTCCATACCGAGTTTATCAACCATGGCTTTTATATTATCATTTACAAACAGACGCATAAGATCATCATCAAATGATATGAAGAATTGTGATGAACCCGGGTCACCTTGACGACCCGAACGGCCACGAAGCTGATTATCAATACGTCTGGATTCGTGTCTTTCTGTACCAATAATGTGAAGACCACCAGCCTCTTTAACACGAGCTGCCTCTTCATCAGTAATGGCTTTATGCTGTGCAAATCTTTCATTATATGTGTCACGCGCTTCGTTGATTTCTTCTTCTTCGAATTCTAAAGGACTCGTTACAAGAGCAAGAATTTCATCCGTGTAGCCTTGCTTTGACATATCCCGTTTTGCCATAAATTCTGCGTTTCCACCAAGTACAATATCCGTACCACGGCCAGCCATGTTTGTTGCAATTGTCACAGCATTAAAACGTCCAGCTTGAGATACAATTTCAGCCTCACGCTCATGTTGCTTGGCATTTAGGACTTCATGTCTAATACCGCGCTTCTTAAGTAGGCTTGATAAATACTCCGATGTCTCGATTGAGATTGTACCCACAAGAATCGGTTGACCAAATTGGTGACGTTCTTCAATATCATTTATAACAGCACCGAATTTGCCTGATAATGATTTATAAACTGAGTCCGAAAGGTCTTTACGCACAACAGGGCGATTTGTTGGAATAACAATAACATCCATACCATAGATATGCTTGAATTCCTCTTCTTCTGTCTTTGCTGTACCCGTCATACCTGAGAGTTTTTTGTACATACGGAAGTAATTCTGAATTGTAATCGTCGATAAAGTTTGAGACTCTTTTCGTACTTCCATATTTTCTTTTGCTTCTATGGCTTGGTGCAGACCATTTGAATATCTTCGACCAAACATAAGACGACCTGTAAACTCATCTACAATGACAATTTCGCCTTCTTTTTGAACATAATCAACATCTTTTTTCATTAAATATCTTGCTTTAAGCGCTTGATTGATATGATGTGAGATTTCCATATTCTGCGGGTCAGAAAGGTTCTCTACACTGAAGAAGCGTTCCGCTTTATCAACGCCGCCTTCATCAGTCAGAACAACTGAGTGTCCCTTTTCATCAACAGTAAAATCTTGCTCACGCTTCAGCATTTGTACAAACGTGTCTGCAATTTTATATAGATTTGTAGACTTAGAACCTTCACCAGAGATAATAAGCGGTGTTCTAGCCTCATCGACAAGTATAGAATCGACCTCATCGACAATTGTATAGTTGAGCGGTCTTTGCATCAAGTTTTCTTTACGAATTGACATGTTGTCACGCAAGTAGTCAAAACCAAATTCGTTATTTGTACCAAATGTGATATCCGCCAGATACGCATCAACACGTTCTTGACCCTTGACACCGTGTACAACACATCCAACTGATAAACCCAGGAAGTTGTACAGTTTACCCATCCAATCACGGTCACGACGTGCAAGATAATCGTTGACTGTGATAACATGCGCACCTTTACCTTCTAACGCATTCAGATATACAGGTGCTGTCGCTGTTAACGTTTTACCTTCACCAGTACGCATCTCTGCAATTCGTCCTTGATGTAGAACAATTCCACCTAAAAGCTGTACCGGGTAATGTCTCATGCCAAGTGTACGAACAGCGGCTTCACGAACAACTGCAAACGCTTCAACAAGAAGGTCATCCAGAGTTTCACCTTTTGAAAGTCTTTCTCTAAATTCTTGCGTTTTACCTCGAAGTTGATCATCAGTTAAAGCCTGAATTTCTGGCTCCTTGGCTTCAATTTCATCAACCGTAACCATAAGTCGCTTCACTTCGCGATCGTTATCGCTTCCAAATAATTTTTCAAAAAATTTCATTAATTTTCGTCCCTTCAATCTATAATTGCCCATGATTCACTAGGCTTTTCATTCGAATATAAATAATATATTAATAGTCTTTCAAGTATACATTATAGCATATACACAGGCGGCTCAATATTAGAATTGAGTGACATATTCATGAATAAATTGTGAATAATTTTAGACTTTATGCGAGTATTCAAATATGAAAATGGGGAATCTAAGTTTATCCTAGATTCCCCATTTACATTATATAAGCGATTTATCGAGCCATGTCATCCACTCCACAATTCAGAGTCTAACTCCATGGTTATGAACTTTATCTTTTATATGTAACTAAAACCTTGAGTTATATGAGTATTTCACCATTGAACCCGTTCCACGATAATATACTTTTTTCATTTCACCTTGAACCAATATGACGATTCCAACGGTGAGTAAGATGTCACCCATCGAAAGTACTTTTGCAAACGGATAAATACTTGGTAGCGCTATAAACTTTCCAAGGTAACCTGTCATTCCAAAAGCTTGATCAACATTCACCAAATTTATGAGTGATCCATCCGTAATTGTTTCAATCACACCTGTCAGACCTGCATATTCAAGTCCGTTAAAATCAATCGGCATGCGAAATTCATTCAGTCCAACTGCAATCAAATTTAGAATCGCACCCGGAATGATGAACCAAATTCCACTTTTATCTAAGTTTAAAAAGAGCACAACCACCATCAGGCACATTCCTGTGAATGGAAAATAGATCAATTGTTCTGTAAAAGCACCTGCTCTTGCTAGAAATAAAGGTGATATTTGTATAATAAACGCCAGTATGACAATCCAAAGACCTTTGAACTGCATATCGCCTAAACTGCCAATACGGCCCTTCCTCAATAAACCGATTATAATTCCTACCAATACGGCTTCTACGAACACTGAACATCCCTCCTAAACAGTGATGGTTGACCATGTCTGAAAATTCTAATTGTTGTCAGCAATAATTATATCGAATTTTTATTGGTATGACCAGTACACATTCCCTTAATTATCAAAATTATTGCACCAATGTCAATAATCACATCACCAACACTGATTGTTTTAGGCCAAGGCCACGGAGGTGGCACAATTATATGATCACCTAATAACGAGAGCCTTGTTGCGTCATTTGTCATTGAATGTGCAAATATTCTTCCATTCTCCAGCAGACCTAGAGATGTATTAAATCCGTATTTCAAACCAAGAGCTGGGTCGACAGGCATAAATCCAAGATTAAAAATAATGACAGTAAAATTCAACACTGCACCAATCATTACAACAGACATACCTGGTAGTTTACGATTTACATAGAAAAAGTAAATAAGAAGACCATAGACCAAACATTCAATTATTAAAGTCAACCCATTCAAATTAGATATGAAATACTTCACTTCAAAGCGAAGTAAATATCCTCCAATGAATTCTAATAAGAAAGCTGCTATCGGCAAATGAAGTAACTTCAATTCTATCATGGACAATTTTGTTAAACTGCCTTTAAGTGCAAGTCCTATGATTAAGGCAAGAATGACTGATTCAACCAACATATTCGGCCTCCACCACATTTGTAATGTTTTGACTCATAAAGGCTTCAACAACACCAGGATGAAATTGCGTACCAGATGCATTTTGAATAATTTCAATAGCGGCGTCATGGCTCATAGCTTCTCTATAAGAACGATCAGACGTCATGGCATCATATGCATCAGCAACCGCTATTACGGCTGACTCAATCGGTATCTCTGCGCCTGGGATACTATCTGGATATCCGTTCCCATCAAATCTTTCATGGTGATACCTAATGATTTTAGAAACTTTTTGGAGTGCTACGACATCTTTTAATATATTGGCTCCGATTTCAGGATGCTGCTGTACTTCATAGAATTCCTTAAAATCAAGTTTTCCAGGTTTATTCAGCACTTCATCCTTAATACCAATTTTGCCGATATCGTGCAAAAGAGCTGCCGTTTGAACTGTTTCAATGTCTTTAGGAGACAATTGAAGTTTTTCAGCAATCATGACAGAATACTCTGCAACACGGTGCGAATGGCCATTCGTATACTCATCTTTTGCATCAAGAGCATTTGACAGTGTCCGAATGGTTTCAAAATACATATTTTTCATGTCCATATATAACGAGAATGAATACCGCGCCAGTAATAGCGGCCCAAATATGAGTGATGCAAAGAACCATCCGTATGTAGAATAAGAAAAGACCATAAGTATTCCAATCGGTGCTATGGCAGCAAAATTCTTAATACACCAGAGTTGCTCTTGAACAACCACTTTAAATGATCTCTCTTGCAATATTGAAAATAGCTTTGAATATATAACCAGATTAAAGAAAACATATCCTACAAACGTTGCAAGAATGCCCAGAACACTGAGTCCAATAAAGCTTGGTTCTGGTAAAACGCTGGTGAAAAATTGGTTCGCAACACCACCCGCTAATGCAGATATTGCGTAAGCAGAACCATTGAAATATCTCTTATAGAACGACGTGTTAAATATATGTTGAAATTGTCCATCTTCTTTATAGATCTTCAGGAGCGTTCCTAATGTCAGTACAACAGCTGCAATCCACGGATCAAATATTAGAATTGCCGCCATTCCAATTGCAAAACCAATTGAAACATAACTGCTCTTACCCAAAGGAATTATAAGAGACTCGGCAATCGCTGATAACACTACAAAAAATAGGAACTCAATCCAGTTCCCACTCTTGTAAAGCGTATATATACCCGTCAAAATTATGAGTGTTCCAAGTGCATTGATGAGGTGAGTGTATTGTAGTAGTTTTTTCTCATTCATGCTATATCTCCCTGATTTAAATCGAGCCGACGCTTATCAAAACCAAGTTACACTAAATAACTCGGTCTATTTATTATTTCCAGCCAAAGTTTGCGCCACCAGCAAGTACTAGTGATAATAGAGACATAAACATAACCATTAGTCTTCTCTTCACGATATAGACCCCCTCGTTAGTCGTCTCTGTCCTCTTCGCTAGTCGGATCCAGATTATTCATACAAATCGGTAATCTGGATCATAAACAGGATAATTTCGCTACGCTATTTTAGATACTTCTAAATTGTGCTTTGCGCCGGCTCTACTTAACTAACTTAGTTATTCTTCGGTTCAGTGCATCAAGAGTGGCTCTCACAAGAGCTTCCTTGTCGTCTCCTCTTACAATTGCAGAACCAATGTGCATTTCCTCAGAAGATTCATTAAGTGCACATAGTGCGACATTATACACGTCAGCACCAGCCATTCTTACACTTTTAAGATCCTCAAGAACGATTTGTTGGTTGGACCCAAATAATTCATTAAGTCCAGCAAGTGTTGCTTCAACCACAAGTCGTTTTGAGTTTCTGGAAGTATGAACTCCAGATAGTCTTCCAACATATGTATTATCAGCATGACTGAGCGTTACTTCAACCTCAGCTCGTGCGTCATTTCCAATTTGATATTTTACTTCGTCAACAAGTATTCGATTATAACTTTTCTGAGGTGATTCTATATCAATCTGCGCTATACTTATTAGTTTTCGGTCAATGACCTCTCCGAATTTCGCAGCATAGATGGACTGAACGTCTCTACTCACTTGCTTAGGATGTCTTGTTTGATCGGTTAATACATGAATTTCTTTTATCAGATCTGAATCTACTATCACATTGCTATTTATAACACCGGATAGTTTTAGTATTGTGTTTTGAAATTCTTCTTTCCTTTGCATCATCACCTGATAAATCCCCCCAGATACTTTCCAATCACGAATCCTTCTCGCATCAACGTTCCAAGACTATTGTAACAGATAAAGGCCGACTTTTTAATAGGTATATGTTATTAGATTTACTAGATTAAGTAGATTAAGAAGTCATAAAACATAAAAGAGTCGATTCGTTAGAATCGACTCCAAATATTTTTAAGTTTTTATTCCATATCTTCTGGTTCAATTAAACCGAATTTGCCATCCTTTCTTGCATAAACCACATTCATTTCTTCAGTATCTCTGTTTCTGAATACGAAGAAATTGTGTCCCAACAGCTCCATTTGCATTGTCGCTTCTTCAGGATCCATAGGCTTCATAAAGAATTTTTTCATCTTTACAATCTGTGGTCCCTGAGCTTCAGCTGTCCCAGACGCTGGGATTTCTTCAAAACGAATCGTCTCATGGCCGCGATAACGCTTCTCAAGCTTCGTCTTATGCTTAGTGATCTGTTTTGCCAGCTTGTCGACTGCTAGATCAATGGAAGTTTCCATCTCCGCCGCTCTTTCCTCGGCTCTGAATGTAGCTCCATTTTTAACAGGAATGGTGATCTCAACAATTTGGTCTGCCTTCTGGTGACTAAACGTAGCGTGAATCTCAATGTCGCTGCGGAAGTACTTCTCAAACTTGGTGAGCTTCTTCTCCACCTGTTCAACGAGCGAGTCTCTGACGTGCATGTTTCGGCCAGTTACGATTACTTTCATATAGTCAGCTCCTTCCACAATGTTTAAAATTTATAAAATCAGGCCTTGCCTGACTTAATCGATAGTTACGCAATATTTTTGTTTGGCGGCTTCGCCTCCTCTGCTGACTTTGTATAGTAATAATACCCGACAAAAATAACAATAAACATACCCGGAATGATTTTCTTCCAAGTATGTTTATATTATATTTTCAGTCTGATTTTTTTGTATATATTATCCATTGCTTTTTTTCTTCATTTGTTTTTGATATGCACCAATCATGCGTGCACCTTGCTTTTTAAGCTTCATTTTTGAGCCAAGCGATCGAATGTGTTCGTTGCGCATTTCAATAAGTCCTTGCTCTGAAGATTCAATTTGATCTTCCAAATTGCGTATTTTCACAACGGTGGATTGCAAATCACTCAGTGACGGGTGCTCCTCCGTATCAATATCTGTAAGTTTTGAAATACCTTCACGCTCAAGTACATGACCATAAAACTTTAAAAATTCAATATCTAAAGTTAATAGTTTTTCTTCTAGAACAGATTTAATCTGGTCAATCGCATCAACTTCTGTCATTGACTCAGACTCTGTAAAATATGTTTCATCTTCTATGAGCTGTGACTTTTCTTTCATGATATGTAGCTTTTGCACAGAAAGATGAATCAGCTTCTGGATACATGCTTTTGAATCCATAACAATCTTCTCCCGTCAAACTGTTGAAATCAGTGATGTCATAAAATAGGACGTTTTTTTCTACAATTATACACTTTTTTGATATACTTCGTATATTATATACCACCATTTTAGTTATTGTAACGGGTTTAGTGTATTTTTCGAACGTGCATTTGGTGATTTAATGATTTTGTAATAAAAGAGCTTAAACCATTCGGTTTAAGCTCTCAGTCTATCTCATATTCGGCATTGCTTCTTTCCAAGTTGAACGGAAGTCTTCTGCAAGATCTATAACCGTATCCAGTTTTTCAGTGCTTTTTTCCACATTGGCTTTAAAAAGCTCATCTAACATGAATAAATATAAATCTTCTAAATTCTTACTAATTTCAATATCCATATTTAACGTTGCCCTCAGCTCGCTAATTATAGCTTGAGATCGCAAAATAGATTCATGTGCTTTAGATGGGTTTTTTGCTTCAATATGATACTTTGCTTTCTTTAAAAACTTCACAAGACCCTCGTAAAGCATATAAGTCAATTCTTCAGGTTTCGCAGTCATTACTTTAGTTTCCAAGTACTGCTCTTGCTGATTTTCAAACTGATTTTTTTGAACCCTGACACCTACTTGAGGCTTTCGCATCGGGTTAACTTTAGCATTCTGGGGTTTTTGATAGTTATATGCATTTAGTACTGCCATAATTAATCTCCTTCCTCAAGTGCGCTACTTTTTTTTATCTATAAAATAGCCTTGCTTCTGAGGACTATAGTTTAAGTACTTTTTGGTTGCGACTTTAACTTTACCTAAATGAATTTTTTTATCCTTAATTTCACTGGCATTTCCACTATATTCATTCATCAAGTTCTTTATTTCTTTTTCTATTTCAGCGTCAATTTTCTGAATGGAAAGAATGACGCCTTTATCCGACTCATCAGTACCATGGGCCTGAATATCATCTACCTTCTCAATCAATTCATGCCTAAGGTTTAATACATGCTCAACTCTTTCAAATTTATCATCAAGTGACGCATTTGAATTAAGAAAATCTAATAATTCTTGTGTAAACACAAGCATTCTGTCAAAATGAGACTTTAGTTCACTCATTGAAAACTCCTAACCGCCAGAAGAAAACTGTTGTGCGAGCCAACTTGATTGACTGTTTAATTTGGAAAGAGCTTGCTCCATAGCCGCAAATTTTCGGTAATAGCCGTCTTCTTTGTCTGCTAATGAATCAAGCATATTTGCGATATCATTATCGTAAGCATCAATCTTAAAACTTAATTGATTTGCACTTTCTGTTGTATCCTCCAGTGTTCCTGCCAATTCAAGCAGTAAACCTTTTAGATCGGTATCATCATCACGGGATGTTCTTGTATAGTCTTCCATTATATCGTATAAACGGTCCGCTAAACCACTTTCATTGAATCTCTGTGTTTTATTATCTGAATCACCATACTCAATATCTGACGATCGAGTGAACAATGAAATCACTTCATCTGGACGTTCCGTTAAAGCTGTATCAAGTTCTGTTTCATCAATAATAAGAAGTCCTTGTTGCTCATAAACAGAAGATGTGGTAATTCCCAAATCTTCTAATGATATTCCAAGATCTTCAACTTGAGAATACATAGCAACACGCATTTGAGATGTAATACCTTCTAACATTGAGTCTGAACGCATCAATCCACTTTTAGCTTTACTTTCCCATTGCTCAATTTCAGATTCAGACAAAGCATCTCTCTCTTCATCAGTTAGTGGATCAAATGAGTAGTAACGTCTTTCATGTGTCAAATCATTAATAGTTGTAATCATTTCGTTATAAGCATTTACAAAGCTAATAACTTTATCTTTTACATTTTCGGGATCTGAAGCTACATTGATCTCAATAGGGCCATCAATTGCAGCAAATGTCTCTTTAAGCTCGAATTTTAAACCATCAACTTCAAACGTGTTGGATGATCTCGTTGTAGCTACACCATTCAATTCAAAGATTGCATCCTGACCATTTGTCCTATCGCCACCATCTAACTTCAGATGTGTTGTAAAAAATGAGTCCGTATCTGTTAATGCTATATCATTCCCGACACCTTCATCATCAGCAGTAAACGTGAACTTGTCCGTCAACTCACTATATCTTAATGTGACATCCGCAACGGCATTATTATTAACTGTATTGATTACATTCTCAAGTGTCGAATCCTTTGTGAAGGAAAATGCTTCACCATTAATGGTAAATGCAATATCCGTATCAATACCAAATGCAGTTTCAAGTGTCTGATCATCATCAATAACATTTGAGTCGCCCGATTCTAAACCTAATGATGTTAAAAGATCATTTGTCGACCCGCCAATAGCAAGTGTATGACCTTCTTCTGCAATAGAAAACTCAAGTTCTCCGGCTGCCTCACTCACTGTAATTGCAACATTCGGAAAAGCAGCAGCCAACTTCGTATTTAAATCCGTTTCCAAATCAGCATACCCATTAAGAGGATCATAGCCACCATCAAGTGTAATCGTTTTACTCGAACCATCAAGTGTCAAAGTGAAGCTTGTTAAACCGTCTGTTATGGCTTGATTAACATTTTCAATCGTGTCTAATGTCCCCGTAATATTTCCTGCAACTTTACTTGATGAATTCCAAGTATCAGCTGTCGCAAGTTGAGTCACAGAATTAAGGTTCACTTGACCCACTGATGCATTAGAAAGAGCCGTAACATCAACCTTACTCGTAGTCTCTCCATCCAGCAAAACCTCTGTGCTAAATAAATCAAAGGTTCCTGTCGACCTGAAGTTTGTATCTGGTTTTGTATAATCAAAATAATTATTCTTAAAAGACCCAATAGAGTCAATCACATCACGGTAGATTTCTTGTCTCCACTCTACCAACTGCTTTTCTTGTTTGACTTTATTGACCCGCGACTGTTCCGCTTTCATCAATTGTTTGATCATCGTGTCTGTATCCATGCCCGATGAAATACCTGTGATTCTCAGCATATCACTCATGCTCTCACCACCTTATCATTCTAAGTTTCTACGCTTTTTCATCCATAAATAGACCTGCCAATTCCCACATTTTAGCGATCATGTCTTGGATTTTTTTAGGCGGGAATTCACTAATCACTTCATCAGTTTTAGTGTCTTTAATAGTGTACATAATTGTTTTTGTCGTTTCATGCACTGTACGTTCAATCCTTTTGTCATAAAACTGCAAAGATTTGTTCGCTTGCTCAATCGACTTCTCAAGCATTTCATCATTGATGATTTCCTCAGGTTCCATATCTTTTCGAATTTCATTTGCAACCTGTTGAGACTGTTTTGCTTCACTACTTTTTACCTCTGGTTTATTAACAGTTTGTGTACTTGTTACATTACCGGCTAAACTATTAATTTTCACTATAATCCCTCCTGACATATTTCTTTCTATATGTGTTATCGGCAACTGCTAAACATTCTTGAATTAATCAAGTCTTTTTTTAGAAAAATGTCCATTCATTTTTGGCGATACTCACGTTTCATTTTTTATCTTCACCATTTATACTGAGGTCTGTTAAAACAAGATTAAAGTTATAAAAAGAAACACCTTCAGCATTTAAAGCTTCCAGCGTTTCAAAATTAACATCTTACGTACTTGTTCATAATTCCCTTAAAAACTCTACAATACCATTTCAGTGTTCTTGAAGTAGATTACAGTACTTCTACCAAACCCTGTATTCGCCAAACTTTCATAATAACTATTTAAAGTGTTATCTTCAATTAAATTATTTTCAAAATAATCAATCATGTTTGAAATATTTACTGTTAGTTCATCATTTTTGTAATAATCATAACCTTGAATAAGTAGAAGATCTAATGGATATGACGTTGATCTATAAAACTCTTTAAATCCTTTTGTCTCAATAAAGGACTTCAAACTATCAAAATTAAAGTAATTAACATGATCTGGGTAGTTAATCCACTTAGCTTCACCACCACATTGGTTGAGGTAGATCAAGTGAGATTTTGAAAAATCA
>Ga0209379_10001195_pt1 | contig 17732 bp, 10 predicted proteins | sample tdDd001_FD_187124 | JGI IMG/M metagenome (GOLD analysis project Ga0209379, IMG submission 187124) | Marine sediment microbial communities from the Atlantic coast under amendment with organic carbon and nitrate - tdDd00.1 (SPAdes)... | ecosystem: Environmental > Aquatic > Marine > Coastal >...
CCATTTTTAGTCCTGATGTTAAATAATGTCTGAAAATGTGAAAATTTCTTTGATTCCCATCAGGTCAGTTATTGATACTTGTTGTTTTGGTCGTTATTTGTGATGCAAGCCATACCAGAGCTGGCCCAGTGCAATACCGCCATCGTTAATCGGAACATGATGGGGTATTAAGCGCTGACTACCTTGCTCGTTTAGCTTTGTAATACATAGCTCAGAGAGATATCGATTTTGAAAGACACCCCCTGATAACACCACCGGCAAGGATGAGTGTTGTTTTGCAAGTTTGGTGACGGCATCGCCCAGGCTATTCATAAATCCACGTGCAATATAACTGACTCTCTGTTCAGTTAATGTCTCTTGGATGACACTGGATACTAACTGCTTAAACAGGGTATCGAGGTGCCACATGCCATCGACAACAGGGAGTGAGTAACAAAACTCTTCAGTTGCTATGTGTTCGCCGAATGTGTCGAGTCGATTGGCCGCCGCTTCGAGTAACATACCAGCCTGGCCCTCAAACTGGTTTCTCTCTATCAAGCCCAGAAGCACGGCGACCGCATCGAAAATACGACCGATAGAGGAGGTTTCGATACAGCGACTCTTGGCCTGCCATAACTTATGCAGGTTCTCGATGAGCCTCGGGTCGGTTTTAGTCAAAATGGGCAGTGAAAGGGCGGTAAGTTCCTCTAAGGAGTACTGCTGAAACAGGATTGCCAGCAGCAAACGTTTCGGATCCTTAATTGCCTGTTCTCCACCGATTAGCATAAAGGGTTTAATGTGGCAGACCCGTTCGAAGCCATGCACATCTGCGATAAGTGCCTCTCCCCCCCAAAGAGACTGGTCGTCACCAAGACCGGTTCCATCGAAGCTGAAACCGAGTATCTTATCTTTTACCTGATTGACAGCCATGACACTCAATATATGGGCATGATGATGCTGAATCGTTAGCTGTTTAACACCCTCATTTTGTTCTACAAATTGTTGTGCCCATTTGGAAGGGGCATAGTCAGGGTGTTTATCACTGATGAGAACTTTGGGGCTGAACTGATACAGGCGCTTGAAGGTCGCCAATGTATGTTCAAAGTAGCTTTCGGCTTCTAAGCTAAACAGATCGCCGATATGAGGGCTTAACACCATCTTGTCGGCGAAACCAAAGGCGATGCTATTTTTTTGTTGTGCCCCCACAGCGAGGTGATGAGACGCACTGCCTGTGGGGTTATGTATGCTCAATGGCGCGAAGCCGCGGGCCAGACGCAACACCTGAACCTCATCCCCGACGCATTGAATGACACTGTCATCACAGGCGTTGATGATGGGGCGATTATGATCCAGAATTGAATCGACCACCTCAGAAAGCTGAGCGATGATCTCTTTTCCATCACAAATGATCGGCTCACCGCTACGGTTAGCACTGGTGGCTACAATGGGAATATTGAGCTCATTAAGAAGAAGAGAATGAAGAGGTGTATAGGGTAGAAACACCCCCAATTTGTCGATGCCCGGTGCGATTGCGGGGCTCAAACCCGATGCACTTGAGTGACGCTTTGTCATGATAGTGATAGGTCTTTCAATCGAGGTGAGCTGATCCCATTCAAATTGTGAACCTGACACGATAGATTTTGCCATCTCAAGGCTACTCACCATGACGGCTAATGGTTTGCCCGGACGTCTCTTTCGCTGCCTCAATCGCTCGACGGCGCTATGGTTGGTTGCATCACAGACTAAATGAAACCCTCCCAGACCTTTAATTGCAACTATTTCGCCTTGTAATAAGCGCTCGACCGTCTCGGTCAGTGCCATATCAGCGTGAGCGACGATCTCTCCATCGGTTGAGAGCAGAGATAGCTGTGGTCCGCACTGCGGACAACTGACGGGCTGAGCATGATAACGTCTGTCCATTGGGTCAAGATAAGATTTTTCACAGCTTGAGCACATGGCAAAACTTGCCATAGAGGTGTGTTTTCTATCGTAAGGCAAGGCCTTAATCAGTGTATATCTCGGGCCGCAGTTAGTGCAGTTCGTAAACGGGTAGCGATAATGGCGGTTACCGGGGTCATTTACCTCATCCAGACAGGCACTGCAGCAGCTCTTATCGGGCGAGACAGCTACAACAGCATTAGAGTTACCATCACTGGCCACTATGATGAAATCTTGGCAATCTTCAATCAGGTTCACTTGCTTTGAAATCAGCGTGTCGATACGAGCGAGCGGGGGAGGAGAGGTATCAAAACGCGCGATAAAACTGTCTATATTATGCTGTTTTCCCTGAACTTCAATGGTGACTCCCTGGCCATTGTTGAGCACGAAGCCGTTGAGATCCTCATCCTTGGCATAGCGATAGACAAAGGGGCGAAAGCCGACCCCTTGAACGATACCAGTGACAATGATTTCAACCCTTACAGCCGAGTCTGGCAGTAAGGAAGAGAGAGTGTTATTTTCTCTTGTTTCAATCATGGGTTATTGTCTTCGCTTTTTAAGGTAAAGCCCGCCAACGGCAAGGTTGTTACCATCGAGATCCAGTCTATGATTGATTTTCAGAGGGAAATTTTTACCGAGTCTCAGGGATAACCTTTGAGTCAGTACTTCGTTAGCAAATTCACTGCCTGCTAATATGACCGAATTGACCCCAATATTAAGATCCAGATGTTCAATCCAGTTCGCCAAAAAGTCTGCCAGAGAATCCTGCATACCGAAGGCCAACTTATGTGAGTCTCTATCATCGGCTAATCGGAAACTGATCAGTGAACCCAATGTTTTGCACCAGTTTAAGCTTCTATGTGCTTCTCCTTTAGTCAGAGGGTAGTCGATTCTAGGTGAGTTAGACCCTCTGTGAGCCATGGCGCAACTGATTAAGGCATCACAAAGCGCATCTTTAGTCAATGTCTTGCTTGGCAGCCCGAGGATCACAGCCGCAATAGCCCAAAGGCTCTGCAGGTTATCTGTTGGCGAAGCTAAATTCAGATCCAATAACCTGAGATAATCATCGGGATATTTCTGTTTAAACTTTTCTACCACACCACGTTGAGGGCTCTGTTCCAAGTGATGGTAGATGTCATAACCTGTGCTCGGAAGCGCTGGCAGTGAGAAGAATAACTCGGCTTTTTGATCTTTGTCCTGAGTCACAATCTGGCCAGTCTGCTCCTGACTAAAATAGATCACAGCGCTATGTTTAAACTGACCACTCTCAAGGTTTCCTGCGTGCAGGGCACAGATCCCGGCGTCACTTCTTATGTCATCAGTTCCTTCAGCATCCGACTGAGTACAGCTAATTAGTCCTTTTTTCCAACTTGCGACTACGCCGTTGAAACTCGCCACATCGTGCAGAGGCTCCGGGGCATTGTCTAAAACTGTTTTCGGCTCATTACTGTCACTTTTACTGGATATTTTACTCCATGCCGATTGGATCCAAACCATAGGTTTGCTGAGGTTGTCGGCATGAAAATAGACCCAATCGATCCCTTTTTGTCTTAATATTTCACACAGGACGACCACGGCGCGATTGTAGGCAAAGCAGATATCGTAAAGAGGCGCATTCAGTTTTGGGTGATCGTTAACTGGGCGGGCGGTGATTAATGGCTTTTCGATACTCGACAGGGCTAAGATTTGGTGATCTTTGAGGTGGAACTGAGCGTTAAGCGTATTGGGATTGCAGATAAGTAGCTTATCCCGCCCCGTATCACTGATAGGCGAAAGACTGAGTGAGATGGTGTCTTTATTTGGAAGTTGAGCTTTGCCGTCTCTGAGCAGGGTATCAGCAATCGAAACAATATCGGTATAGGAGAGGCCTAAGTGCTTTTCATGAAGACGGGTTCGCCCATGGCAGCAGTCGCACTTCAAGGAGATATCGCCAAACAGTGGAGATTGGTTATCACCGAACAGAGGTAGACACTGCTGACAAAATTCCTGCTCTACCTTGGCATCGGGTAATAATTGAAGGCTACCCATACGTGAATCTATCAAAGAGATGCGCGAATCTGTTAACCAAACAGAAATAAGGAAATCTTGTGCAATCGCATCGGCCAGAGATTCAAGTTCCTTTAACTCACCCTCGGCTTCGATAAAGTAGACCTGCTCTTTATAACCGACAGTGATATTCAGTTGGTCATGATTAAGATATTGATTGCACAAGTGCGCATAAAGGGGAACCTGTCTCGAACAGGTAAATTCAAACCTAATATTCTTCATTATAATTAACACCGCGTTTGTATGACTCGGGGATTAAGGTATTGATATCTGTTTCGTTGATGCGTTCACTGCTGAAGTTAAGCTGATTAAGATGTGCTAAAAGTGTTTTTTCCATCAATGGTACGGCAGCTTCTACCATAGGGGTTAAGCCTAAGGTCATAGGTTCGAGTACCGTTGGTGTGACACCTAAGATATAGGTTTTAGGACGATCGCCTACCATATCCATCATGTTCAATGTTTGCAGCATTTCAACTTCGTGAGCACTGCCTTGCCAGTCGATCTCTGCTGGCGCTTTATCAAAATCGAAGAAATAGACTTGCCCGGGTTCGACATCATGGGCATTGACGGTATCGACTACAATCAAGTAGTCATATTGACAGATAATTGGGATTAATCCTTGGGCGAGGGTGCCACCATCTGTAATATCCAGCTGGTCACTCTCATGGCTGAATTTATAATTTTCAGCGATATAATTGACGAAATGTACACCGATACCTTCATCTGCGTACAGGACATTGCCAATACCTAGTAGCAATACCTTCATTAAAACCTTGCCTTGTTGTTAGTGACTATCATCATCGTTAAGTAAGGTTTATACCTGCTCTCAACACCAGTTTCTATCCATGAAAATACAGTGATCAGATAATAATGGTCTAAATATAATAAAAGTACGCCGATAAAAACATCGGCGTACCCTGATATTGTTTAATGACTACAATATCTACTAGTGCTTCTTGTGGTAATCATAACCTGAGACAATAGAATCTACTGAGTTATGCTTGAACCTGATACCCGACCATACGGCCATGTAAACATGGACAACAACGAAGATGACAAACACCCAAGTCATATAGTGATGCCAAATTCTGATCTGCGCCAGTCCACCCATCTGTGCGGTGATCCAAGCTGCTGCATCCCACATCATGCCACCCATTCCAAGGTGGTAGACATTGGCGTACAGTACCAGGCCAGTGATACAGATGAGTAGTGCCATTAAGGATATGACCACATAGGTCGTAAACTGTAATGGTCCATAGACACCCGCTTTATTCAGGTGTCCCATCCATAGGTACGATTTCAAGTTTTTAACCCAGCTACTTACACTCGATACATCGCGAAAAGATCGACGTTCTATGTCGCTCTTACCGAAGAAAAAGAGGTAAAAGCGCACCAGGGTGATGGCGGTTAACGCAAAGCCAAACACTAAGTGAGCAAAGCGGATATAACTCTGAACCTGAATATCGTTAGTTTCAGGCGCCACCAAAAATGGCCAAGATATATAAAATCCTGTGATAACCAGAACCAGTATCGACAGTGCACGAAGCCAGTGAAAAATCCGGATCGCAGGGCTGAAGATTAAGTCTCTAGTATGGGTCGCAGAATGATTCATTTTGCTATCCCTCCCTTAGTGATTATTGACCGTTGGGATCGATACGGAATTCACCCAACTCTTGTCCCTTAAAGTCCATAACATGTACAGAACAAGCCATACAAGGGTCAAATGAGTGAATGATTCGTATGACTTCCAGCGGTTTAGTTGGATCTTCCAACTTCAGACCAATCAAAGAAGCTTCATAAGGACCCATCTTTCCGTTGGCATCGACGGGACCTGCGTTCCAGGTTGTCGGTACAACGGCTTGATAGTTCTCTACCAGGCCACCTTTAATACGTATCCAGTGACTTAGCATGCCGCGAGGCGCTTCGATCATCGAGTGCCCAACGTACTCCTGATTAGAATCCATTACAGGTTTAACGTAGGTAGACTCATCAGATTGCATGTTGACCAGCATCGCATCGAACGTCTTCAGACCCTCTTCAGCGACAATTACTGTCTGTAACATACGCGCCGCAGTACGACCTAAGGTCGTAAATAAGGCTTCTACAGGTAAACCTGTGGCTTCAAGCAGGCCATTGACTGAATCAACAACAACCTTGTTGCCTTTAGCATAACTCACTAGCAAGCTTGCAAGTGGTCCCACTTCCATTGGCTCATCATCGTAACGTGGAGACTTAACCCAAGAGTACTTACCGTCGCCATCAAGGGTAGGTAGTTTACCGTAGACAGTGTCACGCTCAACAAAACCTGTGTAGTCAGGCACAGTTGTTCCATCATACGGATGCTGTGCACCATCGGCTTTGTACCAGGCGTGGGTCACGTCTTCCTTGATGAGATCCGGGTTAATGTCGGTCACACCGGCAAGATCGCCGTTCATGATCACACCCTGATCGAACATGTACTGACCATCGGCCAACACGAAGTCGTTGGTCGCCATGAAGTTCTTCACGTTTACGCCACCCAGTACACTTGGCTCACCGCCAAATGCTGCCGCAGCCATAACGATGTCGGCTTTATAGGCACGATGAATGAAGTCAGTCACGATAGCGTGCTTCTGCTTCCACTCCTGTAGGCGTGCAGGGCTCAACATATCTCGAACTGAAGTTACACCACCAACAACCAAAGATTGTGGATGTGGAGACTTACCACCGAAGATAGCCAACATCTCTGCCGCGACACGTTGAACTTCCAGTGCCTTAAGGTAGTGAGACAAAGCAATCAGGTTCTGCTCTGGTGTGAACTTGTAGGTACCATTACCCCAATACGCGTTAGCGAATGGGCCAAGCTTACCGGTTTCAACGAAACCTTTTACACGCTCTTGTACGGCACGTAGTTCACCTTCACCAGCTGCAATAGGCTTATCGGTATACTTAAGTGCTTCTTGCGCCGCAGCAGCAGGATCGGCACTCAGTGCCGATACGACATCTACCCAGTCCAAGCCATGCAGGTGATAGAAATGAACGATATGGTCATGCATATACAGAGAAGTCTGCATTAACGAACGCAGATATTTAGCATTAAGCGGGATTTGAGTCCCTAATGCATCTTCAACGGCTTCAATACCGGCACGGTAATGAGAATAAGTACAAACACCACAAATTCTCTGTACGATAAGTCCTACATCCATAGGGGTACGGCCCTTGAGGATGACTTCGATGCCGCGCCATAGGGTAGAAGATGACCAAGCTTTGTTAATTACATTGTTTTCGTCGACTTCGACTTCGACACGCAAGTGACCCTCAATACGGGTAATGGGATCGATAACTACACGCTTACTCATTGATTACTCCTCCAGTGGCTTGGCGAAAATGCTGGTAACGGCATGGGCGCCAATACCCACAGCAGTTGCTCCAAGAATAACGGCACCTACGGTGTCCGCAGTTGCATCAATTCCATGTAGGAGTTGTCTGCCAAGTGGCTTTTCAAAGTCAGCCATATCATCCCAGAAATTTGGCTCTGAGCAGCCCATACAACCATGTCCTGCAAGCACTGGCCAACTGGTGTGATGGTTAAATCTTTCGGTAGGGCAGTTGTTATAGGTATAAGGACCCTTACAACCCACCTTGTAGAGGCAGTAGCCCTCTTTAGCACCTTGGTCACCAAACTCTTCGACGAACTCACCAGCATCGAAACGGCCACGACGTTCACAGTTATCGTGTACGCGCGCACCGTAAGCCCACTTAGGACGATTAAACATATCGAGTGCCGGCAGTTTGCCAAACATGATGAAATACATCAGTGTTCCGACAATGTTTTTCTCACTTGGAGGACAACCACCCAAGTTAATCACTGTCTTGTCGACAACCTCATGTACGCCTTTCGCACCCGTTGGGTTAGGCGAGGCGGCTTGAATACCACCAAAAGCTGCACAAGTTCCCACTGAAATAATCGCCGCTGCGCCTTCGGCAGCATGCTTGATGATTTCAAGACCCGTATGACCTTTACAACCAACAGTCAGGTAAGCACCGTTGTTTGCTGTAGGTACCGCGCCTTCTACCGCAAGAAGGTAGTTGCCGTGGTAGGCTTCCATTGCGTGTTCCAGGTTCTCTTCAGCTTGCCAGCCGGCGGCGGCCATCAAGGTTTCATGGTACTCCAATGAAACATGATCGAAGATAAGAGAATCAAGATTAGGCGTATCGGTTCTTATTAAAGACTCAGAACAACCTGTACACTCGGCCATATGTAACCAGATTAACGGTACTCTATCGGCAAGTTCCGCGGCTTCCGCGACAAGCGTACTGAATGGAAGGGGTAGAGCAAGCATCGCTGTTACAGATGCACTCCACTTCATAAAATCACGGCGTGTGATGCCGTTTTCTTTCATTTTGCTAGTTAATGACTGTCCGTCTCGGGATTTGAGTTGGCGCAGCATATCCAAACGCGCCTGTCCCTGTCGATATAGGGCTGCATGTGTGTCCATGTTAAACCTTTGTTGTTGTTATGGAGTTGAATTGTTTTTGCTCACTTTGCAACAACAAGTCTATGCCTAAAAAAATGAAGAATATTGACTCACATCAAGCTTTATCGTGCTTGAGACGAAAGTCATGCATTAGATTTCATCAATATGAGCTAGATCATCTTTCATCATAAAGATGGGTCAAAATGTCCCAGCATAAAAATTTACTCGTTGGTGATCACATATATAAAAATCATTAAATCTAGTGGCTTAAAGGAAAATATTCCATTATTTTTTTATCTTGAAAGATGCATGTTATAAGTGTTTTTTTGCATGTTGATTATTTGTTTGATTTGTTGCGCGTTACACTAAGTCTACAAAATTAGCTATTTAGATTAGCTTTGTCGAATATTTTCTATACAGTTTGTGAATTTCTTATGTAAACTGAAGTTAAGATAAACCACTGGGGAACAATATGGATTCAATTAAAGTTACCGATAATATGGACCGTCAACCCGTGCTGCTTACACCCGAAATGTCGTTGGCTGCCGCGGTCGACGCGTTATTAGAAAAGAAAAAGCTCGGAGCACCCGTTGTAGATGGTTCTGGTCAACTCGTTGGTTTCCTGTCTCAACAGGATTGCATGTCTGTGATGCTAAAGAGCAGTTACCACTGTGATTTGGTGGCAAATGTGAATGACTGCATGCGTACCGATGTACTCTGGGTATCGCCCGACGACAGCGTTTTACGACTGGCTGAACAGATGTTGGGGCCTAAACCGAAAGTTTATCCGGTCGTCGAAGAGGGTAAGGTGATTGGCACTATTAATCGCACCGACGTACTTAGTGCCATCAATAAGTATATGCAGCAATGCTACCTCGCTCCGGCTTAGACTTCTTTCATCACTCATATTGTCAATAAAACTAAACTTCACATCTGGTTGCGGGCTGACTCGTAACCAGGTGCCTTAGCCAGTTAATCCTTTGCGGCTATTCGGGAATGAGCCCATGACAGCCGCTTATTTGAACGCCACTCGATATCACTAATCCAGCTTTTGCCTTCGCCCATCTAACTCATACGATTGTGAATTCACTTTGTATGAACTAACAGTCAGAGCAAACATCGATATACCAAGCTATGCTAGTTAAAAGGTGAGAAAAATTAGTTTTCACCTCTGCTTATTGTCATTGTCAAAATTAATGATACTTGGATGTATACATTGAATAATTACCTAAGCCTTCTCTGAAAGGATTGTCAAAGTAGATGGTGTTAAGGATTATGATGGACAGACTTCATATTTCCCTATTTCTAATGGCTAATCTGCTTGTGTCAGCACAGGGCTCTGAACTGAAGTTTGTTACCCATGATTTTCCCCCTTTTAGTTATGAAAGTGGTGGGACTCTATCGGGAGCAGCTATCGATATTGTTCGTCAAACATGTAGCGAGATAGAGATAAGCTGTCCCATCGAACTATTACCCTGGAAACGATCGCAATTTAAAGTCAAAAGGGGGCAGGCACAGGCAATGTTCGTCATTGGCTGGAATAATAAACGTGACCAGTGGCTGACGTTTTCTCCACCGCTTTTAAAAACCCAGTATGGATTCTTCGTTAACAGAACTAACCCACTAGACTATCAGTCACTTTCAGACTTGGCCGGGGCTAAAGTAGGTGTGCTTGAATCATCTAATACCTCAGATCATCTCAAAAAGATCCGCCAGCAGATGATCGAGTTAAACCTCGACCCTATAACTATTCAAGGGATCCATGACAATAATCTGGTGTTTAAGATGTTAGATAATGAAGGTCGCAATATTGAGATGATCTATTCCAACAGGGATGTAGGTAACACGGTTATCGCTCAATATGATTTGCAGAATATTCGTTATGCCGGCCCGAATGAAGAGCTGTATTATTATATCGGCTTTGGCCATAAGCATGCCGATAAGGAACTGGTAGAGCGCTTCAACAACAGTTTTATGAAGTTACAACAAACCGGTGTTATCCAAAGTATTTTGGCGGAGTATAATCTGCAATCGGTCGAACCCGATTGAGCGCTCGTGACTCTTATATGTGGCTTAGTCGTGGTGGCACTTCTGTTTGAGTTCTCATGTAGGCCGCAAGTATTGAATGGACAGTTAGCTTATTTCTGTGCACTGAGGGCTGGATAATACCCGCAATTTGCGGCTAATAGAGTAAATTTTCCATACCAATAACCGCTTATCCTTGCTAGGATCCCTTTTTTGATCCTGGTAATGGAATCTGGACTTGAGTTCGCAACAACACCCTCTATCGAATACTTATCTTAAACAGTGCTACCAAGCCGATGCTTCTCGCATAAGACGACGCCTTTATAGGCTCAATAAAGAGGCTGATTCAGATAAAAAACGTCTCACCCTTGAGAAGCTTGAAGCACAAGCTGTTGAAGCTTTTGAGAAGGTAGAGCGGAGACGTCAAGGGCGTCCGGAAATCAGTTATCCGGAAAGTCTGCCCATTTCACAGAAACGTGAAGAGATTGCCAGGGCAATTGCGGGTCACCAGGTGGTCATTATTGCCGGTGAAACGGGATCGGGTAAAACGACTCAGTTACCAAAAATTTGCCTCGAGTTGGGGTTAGGTTGCCGCGGCTTGATTGGTCACACTCAGCCAAGACGATTAGCTGCCCGAAGTGTTGCCAGTCGCGTCGCCGACGAGCTTAAGAGCCCGCTGGGCGAGGTCGTCGGTTTTAAAGTTAGATTTGCCGATGCGATCAATAGCGACTCCTATATCAAGTTGATGACCGATGGTATCTTGCTGGCCGAACTGACCAACGATAAGTTCTTAGACCAGTACGACACCATCATCATAGATGAAGCCCATGAGCGTAGCCTCAATATCGACTTCATATTAGGCTACCTGAAAGAGGTCCTGAAAAAGCGTCCGGACCTTAAGGTGATCATCACCTCGGCGACGATCGATCTCGACAAATTTTCAAAGCACTTCGGTGATGCCCCTATTATCGAAGTGTCTGGGCGAACTTATCCGGTCGAGACCCGTTTCAGACCCTTAGTGCGTGATAGCGATGAAGATCTTGATCTCACCGAAGGGATATTTGAAGCTGTCGACGAACTGACAGCGGAAGGGCCGGGCGATATTCTTATCTTTATGAACGGCGAGCGTGAAATTCGCGATGTGGCCGATCAGTTAAACCGCCGTCAATATCGCGATACCGAGATATTACCTCTCTATGCGCGCCTCTCTTACGGCGAGCAATCGAAAGTGTTTAAGAGTCATGTTGGTCGCCGTATCGTCCTGGCGACGAACGTAGCTGAGACCTCACTAACGGTACCAGGCATCCGCTATGTTATCGATCCCGGAACGGCACGGATCAGTCGATACAGTTATCGTACTAAGGTTCAGCGTTTGCCGATTGAACCTATCTCACAAGCCAGTGCCAACCAGAGGCAGGGGCGTTGTGGCCGTGTGGCACCGGGGATCTGTATTCGCCTCTACGGCGAAGACGACTTTACCAGCCGTCCTGAATTTACCGATCCTGAGATCCTGCGTACCAACCTGGCATCCGTTATTCTTAAAATGCTTTCGATTGGTCTTGGTGACATAGAAGCTTTTCCATTTATTCAGCCACCGGATCAGCGTTATATCCGAGATGGTTTCCTGTTACTCGAAGAGTTGGAAGCCGTTCACAAGACAAAGGGACGTTTAGGGTTAACACCTCTGGGCAAGCAGTTGGCCCATATACCAGTCGATCCTCGCTTGGCACGAATGGTGATCGCGGCGAATGGTAATGGCTGTCTGCATGAGGCGCTCGTTATCACCTCGGCGTTGTCGATACAAGATCCACGGGAACGGCCGATGGATAAGAAGCAGGCGGCGGATGAAGTCCATAAGAAGCACAGTGACAAGAACTCAGATTTTGTCTCTTTCGTTAACCTGTGGGACCACCTTAAGGTTCAGCAGAAACAATATTCCTCCAGCCAATTCAGGAAGCAGTGTAAGAAAGAGTTTCTTGCCTACCTACGGGTACGTGAGTGGCAAGATCTCTATGTTCAGCTAAAACAGGCGGTACATGACCTTAAATGGCGCCTCAATAGCGAGCCTGCCGATTATGAGCTACTGCATAAATCCTTGCTGACAGGCTTACTCAGCCATGTGGGCTTTAAAGATAAAGACAACGAATACTTAGGTGCACGTAATCGTAAATTTTTCGTGTTCCCCGGCTCGCCACTGGCGAAGAAGGGACCTAAATGGATTATGGCGGCAGAACTGACCGAAACCTCACGTCTGTTTGCCCGTTGTTGTGCCAAAATTCAGCCGGAATGGATCGAGCCATTAGCCGGACATCTGGTGAAGAAAAATTACCTTGAGCCCCATTTTGAAGCTAAGCAGGGCAGTGTTGTCGCGCTCGAAAATCAAGTCTTGTATGGCCTTACGATCGTTAATCGCCGTAAGACCCAATATGGGCCGGTTAATGCCGTTGAGGCTCGTGAGATCTTTATTCGCAGTGCCTTAGCCGATGGTGAGCTCAGAACTAATGAATCTTTCTTTATTAAGAACCAGAACTTACTTAAGGAAGTCGAAACCTTAGAGCATAAGTCACGTCGCCGAGATATCTTAGTCGATGAGCAGGTCTTAGTGGATTTCTATGAGCCCCGTATCCCAGCCGGAATATACAATGCGCCGAAATTTTTCAGCTGGTGGAAGCCCGAGCGTAAAAAGAATCCCGACCTATTAGATTTCGAACGTGAGCAGTTGATGCAGCGCGGCGATAGTCATATCTCTGCATTAGACTTTCCTGACTTCTGGCATCAGGGGAACCTTAAGCTATCAGTGAGCTATCATTTCGAACCCTCGGCCGAAGATGATGGGGTCACGATTCATGTGCCGGTGGCTCTGCTTAACCAGATCCAAGATGTAGATTTTGATTGGCAGGTACCGGGACTAAGAGAAGAGAAGTGCGTTGCACTGATTCGATCTCTACCTAAAGCCATTCGCCGTAACTTTGTTCCGGCCCCTGACTATGCCAATGCCTGCATGCAGGCGATGAAGCCCTTCGAGATGAGCCTAATCGATGCCATGTGCAAACAGTTGCTTCGCATGAGTGGTGTGCGTGTTGGCTCTGAAGAGTTCGATGTTAGCCAGTTGAGTAAACATCTGCTGCTTAACTTCAAAGTAGAAGATGATAAGGGGAAGTTGGTTGCTCAGTCCCGTGACATTGAACAGCTCAAAGCCAGTTTACAGGGTGAAGTCTCTCACGCTATTCGCCAGGTGGCGGATTCTGGGATCGAACAATCTGAACTGAAAGAGTGGTCTTTCGGCGATCTGCCGAGCCAATTTCAGCAGAAGAAAGGAAACTTTGAGGTTAAAGCGTTCCCTGCTCTGGTTGATGACAGAGAAAGTGTATCGATCAAACTGTTTGATGATGAGAATGAAGCGATTCGGGCACACCGCTCGGGTCTGCAACGTCTCTTGTTGATCAACATTCCTTCACCGGTGAAACATCTGCAAAAAACCTTGCCAAATAAAGCGAAGTTAGCGATGTATTTCAATCCATTTGGCCAGGTACAGGTGTTAATCGACGATATCTTAGCGGCCGCAGTACAGCAGCTGCTGGATGAGAAAGGCGTCGATGTTCGTTCACAAGCCAGTTTTGAACAGGCGAAAGACTGGGTAAGGCAGGAGCTCAACCCTACAGCGGCAAAACTTGCATTAAAAGTTGAAGAGATATTGACACTTTATCAAAAGATTAAGAAGCGATTGAAGGGTAAGATCAGTCTGGATATCGCCTTTGCGATGAGTGACATTCAAACTCAACTGGATCAATTGGTATTTAAGGGGTTCGTTGAGCGATGTGGCTGGCAGCGCCTGCCGGATATGGTGCGTTACCTGAAGGCCATCGATAACCGATTAGATAAGCTCCCGGTTGACCCTAACCGAGACCGACTCCATATGCAAAGTATTAATAATGTTCAAAAGGAGCTCGAGGCACAACTGGCTAAGATCCCCAGATCGGTAGCAATCCCTGAGCCACTGCTCGACGCGCGTTGGATGATTGAGGAGTACCGGGTTTCCTGTTTTGCACAGGTATTGGGTACGGCTTATCCTATCTCTGAAAAACGAGTTTTAAACCGCATTAAAGAGGCATAACACTCCCTTATCCAGAAAAGTATACGCTTCTTTCAAGCGGCTCTCTTCCTAAAAAAGCGCAGAACATCCCTCTGCGCTTTTTGTTTCTCCAAGGCGATGTCGCCATAGATTTTTATCTCAAACATTCATTTTGATCATTTCTCTCTGGTTTTAGTCATAGTAAGGCTCTGTCTAAGCTCCGACTAAGTTCTGAGTGGTTGATTTTTACACACTCTTTCTGTGCGTCCTATATCTATTTAGCGATAGGTTTACATCCTATTAACTAGCTGGTAGAGGGTTATTGTGACATTGATCACGGTAAAACTTGTTTTAGATCATGGTAATTATTTGAATGTTTGATTTTTAAGCTAAAATGAATGGGTGGCTTTATTGATCTGCGTCAGGTTACTGGTGTAAAGCGTGATCTGCGTCACGCTGGGCGCGCTTTACCAAGTTAGAGGTATACAGGTTTCTAACTCATTACGGGTATTATTTTCGTCAAGTTAATAACTTGTTCTAAATTTTACATATTAACCATCAAATTTAAGCTCGAATTGATGGCTCGCCATGTGCAGGGGTGGCGCCCCACGTTGGAGGACTTATGAATCCCACTGCCCAAGCTGCGCCATTTCAGTATTTTCCCCAGATAGATAAGGAACGCCCACATGTCGTTAGCTGAGGCGCATATCTCAAGCCTACTAGTCCAGGTTAGCCCTGAGCATCTAAATACAACGAAAAAGCTCATAGAAGAGTTTGAAGAGGCCGAAATTTACGGCGTCAATGAAGTCGGAAAAATTGTTGTTGTCTTAGAGACCCAAACGCAAGGCTTCATTACTGACGTGATTGAAAAAATAAATAATATGCCTGGTGTGCTGGGTGCCACAATGGTTTATCACCAAATTGATAGTGAACCCAATACCGATACCAATACCAACAATCTAACCCCTGATACCAGCTATATTGTTAGCGAGGAACAAGTATGAAAATGTCTAGACGAGAGTTTATCAAAGCAAATGCTGCGGCATCTGCTGCGGCACTTGCAGGGATCACTCTTCCTGCTTCTGCAACGAACTTAATCGCATCGAGTCAAGAGTCAAAAATTCATTGGGATAAAGCGCCTTGCCGTTTCTGTGGTACAGGTTGCTCCGTACTTGTTGGTACTCAGGAAGGTAAAGTTGTTGCCACCCAAGGTGATCCAGAAGCGCCAGTCAATAAAGGCCTTAATTGTATTAAAGGTTACTTTCTTTCAAAAATTATGTATGGCAACGATCGCTTAACTCAGCCGCTGTTACGCCAAACAAATGGTAAATTTGATAAGAACGGTGACTTTGCTCCTGTAAGCTGGGATCAAGCGTTTGATATCATGGCTGAAAAGTGGAAAGCCGCGTTAAAAGAGAAAGGGCCTACCAGTGTGGGTATGTTTGGTTCTGGTCAGTGGACAGTAATGGAAGGCTACGCTGCTTCTAAGATGATGAAAGCGGGTTTTCGCTCTAACAATATCGACCCTAACGCGCGTCACTGCATGGCTTCAGCCGTTGGCGGCTTTATGCGTAGTTTTGGTATCGATGAGCCTATGGGCTGTTATGATGACTTCGAAGAAGCCGATGCCTTTGTTCTGTGGGGCTCGAACATGGCTGAGATGCATCCTATTTTATGGTCTCGCATCACTGATCGACGTTTAAGTCATCCCCACGTGAAAGTGAACGTATTATCAACCTATTACCATCGTTCATTTGAACTGGCTGACAAAGGCTATATTTTCAAACCGCAATCTGATCTTGCAATTGCAAACTTCATTGCTAACTACATCATTGAAAACGATGCAGTAAACTGGGATTTTGTCACTAAGCACACTCATTTCAAGCAAGCCACTACAGATATTGGTTACGGTTTAAGAGACGAGCACCCGCTACAGAAAAAGGCTGCTAACCCTAACGTTGGTAAAGTTCAAGCTATCGACTTTGAGCAGTACAAAAAATCAGTTGCGCCATACACAGCTGAAAAGACTGCCGAGATGACGGGGCTTAGTGAAGATGAGCTAGTGACCTTAGCTAAGCAATTCGCCGATCCAAAGATTAAGGTGATGTCACTTTGGACTATGGGGATGAACCAACATACCCGTGGTGTATGGATGAACTCACTGGTTTATAACATTCATCTGTTAGTAGGTAAAATATCGACTCCTGGTAATGGACCATTTTCACTTACTGGCCAACCATCAGCGTGTGGTACAGCGCGTGAAGTGGGTACTTTCTCACATCGTTTACCTGCAGATATGGTTGTAGCCAACCCTAAGCATCGTAAACTTGCTGAAAAATTATGGAAAGTTCCTGAAGGAACCGTTCCACCAAAGCCTGGCTTCCATGCCGTTTTACAAGACCGGAAGCTTAATGATGGTGCGCTTAATGCCTATTGGACCATGTGTAACAACAATATGCAGGCCGGTCCAAACATCAATGAGGAGCGCTTACCTGGCTACCGTAATCCGCAAAACTTTATCGTCTGCTCAGATCCTTACCCTACAGCAACTGCACAAGCCGCAGATCTGATTCTTCCAACAGCGATGTGGGTAGAGAAAGAGGGCGCTTATGGTAATGCTGAACGCCGTACACAGGTTTGGTACCAGCAAGTTGCGGCTCCAGGTGAAGCTAAATCGGATCTGTGGCAGATAATGGAATTTGCGAAGCGCTTCAAAATTGAAGATGTGTGGAGTGAAGAGTTAATTGCAAAGATGCCAGAAGTACGTGGCAAGAACATGTGCGAAGTGCTGTTTGAAAATGGCCAAGTGAACAAGTTCCCATTATCAGAGGCTCAAGCGCTAAATGATGATGCAAAAGATCAAGGTTACTATGTACAAAAAGGTCTATTTGAAGAGTATGCAAGCTTTGGTCGTGGACATGGTCATGATCTAGCCCCATACGATCGCTACCATCAAGAGCGAGGTTTACGCTGGCCTGTAGTCGATGGTAAAGAGACAAAGTGGCGCTTTAAAGAGGGGTCAGATCCTTATGTAGGTAAAGGCAAAGGATTTGAGTTCTATGGTAAGCCAGATGGTAGAGCATGGATCATCTCAGCTCCATATGAGGCACCACCAGAGACTCCGGATGATGAGTTCAACCTGTGGTTATGTACTGGCCGTGTATTAGAACATTGGCATACAGGTACCATGACACGCCGTGTCCCTGAGCTTTATA